>Ga0126342_10001838_pt1 | contig 31403 bp, 25 predicted proteins | sample Cyp1metagenome_FD_92528 | JGI IMG/M metagenome (GOLD analysis project Ga0126342, IMG submission 92528) | Coral microbial communities from Lord Howe Island, Old Settlement Bay, Australia - Cyphastrea 1 metagenome | ecosystem: Host-associated > Invertebrates > Cnidaria > Coral ...
ACAGCAATGAATGCTATTTTGGTTCAAGTTTACTTGAGCCAAAATGATAGCATTCATTGAAACACTTAAAGATGATACATGCACACCCAAGCCTGCCAAACTCAATGCATGGGTATATATATACATAATACATATATATATGTATATGTATAAATAATATATATATATATATGTATATATGTAATGTATATATATATATATGTATATATGTAATATATATATATATATGTATAAATAATATATATATATATATATGTATAAATAACATATTTAATGTATATATATATATATATATTATTCTTTTCTTTTATCCCTGAATCCAATGGATTTCAATGGAACATCCACCCCTGGGCCCCTGAATCAAACTGCGAAAAGGATTTTCCATTGGAAACGCAGAGGAAATGACAGGACATGAGCGTCAATTTCAATCTCCTCTGCAGCCAGGAGGCCCCATGCTACCGCCGCTTGAATTGATACCTTAGGGTTCTGGGTGTTCGTTATTTATGTACATCCTATGCCGCGCACACACTTACACACACACACACCAGATATTTATATATACACACACATATATATATAATATACATACACATGCACACCAGATATAAATAAATATATATATATATATATATTTGCAAACGCGTGTGCAATAAAAAACAATATGTATCTAATATTAAATGCATGTAGATACGCCACATGTATATATACACCATGTAAAAATATACTGTAATCATACACCATATTATGGGGCTATATAAAGACCCGGTATCTTTTTAAATGACCCAACATCACGTTATCGTTTTTACTTTTTTGCTCTTATCGATTTCTCAGGTGGTGAGCTCCCTGTAGACAATAAGTGTGAATTTTCCAGCTTTCTGTTGGTGAGAGCATCCTTGGTCAACCAACATTCCATTAACATTCCATGAAAATCCAATCCAAATCCAATCAAAATTTCATTGAAATCACACTGTATTAAACCATCAACATGTCATATATGTCATTGAACCCCCATGAAAAAATCCCATGAAAAACAGTCTCTTAGAATCCCCTCATGCGGATGGTAAAAATTCTTGGCTTTCCCTCATGGCTGCCACGTCACTAGAGCCACTGATGCCGGAGCTATCCCCCTCTGAGGCGCTGCTGCCGCTGCGACCGCCCCGCTTGCGTGTCTCCAGGTTCTGCCGTTTCACCTAGGACCCACAGCGAGTCCGGGGCGGGTTCTTTAAGCATCCAACATCAGCCTGACACATGGGATCAACTGCAGGTTTGCACTTTGTGGAATCAAACATTGGAGAAGCTGTGGAAACATCATGGTTTTATCCATGACAAATGGGGCATTTGTGGTTCATCCGTCAAACAACACGGAAAAAGGGGGCAAACTTGGATTTTGCCATGAAACATTGGAACACATGTGGGTTTCGAAATGAACAATGGTGATATGACGTGGTGTAAATCAACAAAATTGTCGAAAGGAACCACTGACTAGAAACCTACGTTTTTTTTCCCATCCGAACGACGTTCTGTAAACCAAGTCTGGGAAAGAAAGAGCTACCCCCCAGAATCGAAACAACTGGAAAAGGGATTACATATGATATATGTTTATCTTCCAGGCTGACACTGAACCAAAGACTCCAGAAAATGTCATGACGTATGATGAATTGATGAAGTATATGGTCTTGTAGCCGAGACTGAAGCACATAGGATCACAGACATGCAGTAGCTAGTAAAAGTTCAAACGATCAAATAGGGATCACCCCCCTGGAAAATCCAGAGCCCAGGAGATGATTTCAATATCAGTCTGGCCCTTGGTGTGGATGTTCCCAAAACCCGCGACAGCCTCATGCTCACCTAGGATTCCCCGTGAGCCAAGCTGCCGCTTTTTTGAAGATTTTTGTCAACGAGTCTAACCTCTCCTGTGGGTGCAGTTTGCAACTTGGCACATGGATACCCTTGTCCAACTAGATAGTTCATACAGGATGAACCATCAGGGTTTACCAAGTTCACGAAATCCCCCTAAAATCTAGCTAGGAATTGGAGGGCCAAATAAACTCACCAGAATTAGCTAGAATGCGGTGAGCCCAATGTCATAAACTATCCCCAAGTCATCACCAATTCTATGGCTTCTATAAATCATTGCGAAATGGTAGGTTTATGGCATTGGGTTTCCCACATTACAGGGGTTAATAACCCGCAATTACCTAATATGATATATCTACCACCAGCCCTAGTTATTGGAGTTATAAACTCCACTAGTAACAACTATAAACATCATAATAATGATCATAATGGTCGGATACTCTTGTTATTACTGTCAATATGATTGTTATTCTTATTATTCTTATTTTTTACAATGGTTATTATTATTATTATTATTACTACTGTTATTATATTTTGTAATTGTTATTATTAAAGTGATGATAATTAACATCATAATACCAATAACTTGCCACTAATAACAATGATATACCCTCCGGTAAACTAACATAGCTGTTGAAAATGGCCCATTTATAGTTGATTTTCCCATTAAAAATGGTGATTTTCCATAGTTATGTAACAGTTTACCAGAGGGTAACAATAATCGTCAATAACACCACTGGCACTTCCAAGATCTGCCCTTGCCTCAATGGAATTGGATTGGGCCACCTCCTCTTCCGGCCAGGGCATATTGGGTGACGTGGAGCCCCCAAATCCTCGGTGGCCAACGGCCAACGTTGGATCAACGGTGGTCCCAGTGGTGGATCCATGGTGGTCCCAGTGGGGAATCCCATGATGTTTCTATATGTTGTAGAGGTGAAAAACCCAAAACATGCCATCCCTGTGATGGTATCACAAGCAACATGCTAGGATGAATGGATTCTCAATGGATCCGCTACGAATTGCCAGGGGGTTCTTGGAGAGTGCAAGTGGGGTGAGGTAGACCCAAAGAGCCACCAGGGATAGCCGCACAGTTTTTGCACTTTCAACAGCTGCAGCAAACACCTTCCCGCAAGCCCAGCACTCCAAAAAAAGTGCCAAAAACGGTTCTTCGCCAGGGATCTGTGGATGCTATCTTCGTAGGTGGGATACAGATTCGCAGGCTCCAAAATCTGTATGCCGCCCGGTAGGCCGATGTCACCCTCAGCAAACTCCATGCGCTTCTCCAAATGCAGCCCTTGAACGAATCTGCGGAAGACCTTCTGGCCTCGCCACACGGTGGGGTCTTGGGGCGCTCCAAACCTATCTTCAGTGGATCGGTTTGTTGGCAAAATCTTAACTGGGAACCATGGTTTTTGCACCAACATATCAGGTTTTCCTGCCACTTTCCTTATCATTTAAGTTGGGATAACCATGGATAGCTAACGAACTGTTATTCATGGATAGTAACCATATCTAAGTAGACAATGGCTTGCTAACTATGTTGTAACTAAGTTAAAAGCCCGGTACACATCAGTAGCATGTTCATAGCTTCGAGCCATCCAAGTGGTGATGGTGATGGCCTAACCCCACTATTAAAAGTATCCTTCAAGAACCCAGCAAACATGCTGTATTTACTGCCAAACACGTCCGAACATCTCCAAAGTCTGCGGCTTTCACGGCAAAATTCACCGGCAGCTCCAGCTCTTTTTTATTCTTTTTTCAGGCTCTTTTTTCAGGTTTCACCTCATTTTTAAACCCACCTTTGACCGATCCCATTGTGCCATGCCCCCATGGATCCCATGGCCCCCATGGCCCTGATGAATCCCAGCTTCGAATGCGCAGCATGGAGTTGCAAATGATGGCCATCCGATTCAACCGAGCCCGGCCCAGCACCTGAGACGAGTTAAAAGCGAAGCGCCGCAACGCGCTAAGGGACATGGCCATCATTGGGACATGGGATACTAAGGGCATAGAGTATTTAAATGTATTTTAACATCACTGGATGCATGCTTCTTTTATTATATATATATATGCATGCCTTGCATATTTTCTTTTTTTGATATGATTGGATCTAATTTATGTATGTGATATGATGTGTATAACCTAGGTGAATTTGAACCGCCATGTGGATCCAAGTCTCTGCAGGTTGAAGACTCGATCTTTCCTTTTTTTTTGCGGCGTTCTGCAAGTAACATGATCCCAGATTCCAACTCTAACCCTTTCATGGCTTCCATTTTTGTGTTTCCATAATTTTCCAGCTGGATCAACCGTTTTTGCGGATAGTTTGATCCCAATCTGGTCACTTCGTTTGTTACTTAGTCAGTCAGCCAACCAGGCAGTCGGGCAGTCAGTTGCATAGTTGCTAAATTAGTTGATTTACCCCTGTCACATCTATCACTTTTGATTTTAGGAACCTAAATTGGAGGTACCTACCATATACAAGGCCAACAAAAATGACCTAAATTTCAGGGACTATCCCCTGAAATTCCCATTGATCTATCACTTCTGAATGGTTAGTTTCACCATTTTTGATAAGTAAATCATCATAAATCCTCTAAACATGGACCATTTTCCATAGCTATGTTAGTCATAGCCAGAGCGGCGGTGCCATAGACCATCGCATAGGCGGTGATCAGCTGCGCGATGAGCAGATTGAAAAGGAACATCACCACCAAGACCTGGCAGAAACATGAGATTCACCGAGGAATCCCAGACACGAAAAATTGTGGTTGAATATGGTGGTTGAATATATATATATATATTTTTGATATGGTTTGGTATTGTTCAGCCTGAGTTAAATGAGTTCGTATGGCACTTGGACATCGCTTGGATAAACTTGATGGGGATTAAAGATTGGTGAAGGCAAGGGGCGATGAAAGCAACACACATCGCCATGAGCCAGCGTGACCTCAACATCTCGACATGCACCGGGGAAGGCACGGTGGAAGAGTTTGGAAGACTTCAGGATTTTTGCACAATGACAAACTGGTTGGTGGTTGAGCCCTACCCCTCTGAAAAGTATGAGTTCGTTAGTTGGGATGATAAAAATCGCAAGATATGGAACATTATGGAACAATAATAAATGTTCCAAACCACCAACCAGCATAGATACAAATAGAAGATTGCAATAGATTACACGAGGATCTAAATATAAAACATGGATGAACATGAGGGAAATTGTGGATCAAAAAGAGAGACATGGTGGATGGTGGGAATGTTGCTGACAAGCCTGGTACAAACAGTACGCCAGGGGGGATGCCAGCGCTCCCAACATTGCCATTATCTTCCCGCCGGGGCTCTGCTCCAAATAGATGAACTTCTCTTGTGCGTACATCCTGAGGACCCACTGATTTGCTGTGGATTCACCCAGGGGCACCCTGGTGTTTTTCAAGTGCGGCTTCAGGCAACACTACCGCGGCTGCCGGCGAGGCTCCCCACGCTGATCTGGAAGAGCGTCAGCATGGCCGTGGTCGGCATGCGAAAGTCCGCCGTGGTGTCCGACAGTGTGATGGCGGTGCCGAAGACCAGCACCAGGAACAGCGCGGCCAGGAGGGACCTGGAACGGCCGCTGGGGACCAAAGATATGTGGCAAACAAATGCAAAAAAATGGGAAGATCCTGATGGTAACCGTGGTAACCATGAGCAAACATCTGGAAAACCAAGGTTTTGGAGGATGTTTTGATTGAACAACTGCCACTTTTTTTTTTTCCGGATCATATGTTTCAATGTCAGGGATGCGGCGGTCCCAGTCCCCAATCACACTATTTTCGAATGCCGGATCCTGCGTCCCGTAAGGAACACTGGAGAAATCCCCGGTGCCGAAGTTGGCTTTAAATCCCATGGTTGCGGGGTTAGTTTGATTACTTTGATCATTGCATTGCCAATGTTAGATACATTCCTATCTACAGCAACACATGAAAGGATTAAACTAATTTAAACATCCCATCCAGTTGGTTGAGATTGTGAGGCTGGAATCCCCCAGTTCCCAGCGCGTCTCGCCGCTTCGCCCGGTCACAAGACCAGCTGTGGCAACACCCGGCCAGCCAACAGTACAAAGGCGGACAAACGTACGAAGAGGGCACTGAAGTCCACCAGGAGGGTAAAGTAGCAAAACCTCAGGGGGATGGCTTTGGACCTAGAAGGAAGCCATGGTAAAGATGGCATTAGTTTCCGGGGATGGATAACTAAGGATGACTCACCACAATGGATAACCATCCTTATCTAAACCATGGTAAAGCGAACAAAAAATGTTAGAACATGTATGGTAATACGATGTATAATAATGGTGGTAGAGCAATCCTTAGGGGGAAAATAAACCATGAAAACAATGGTGGGAAACCCATATCCGTATTAATGTATATGATATAATGCGGGTAAAGCAGATCGTAAGTCTTTAGCCTTATCACATCTTATGAATGTGGGCAAACCATGGTCAAGCCATCCCTGATTTCACTTGGTTGGTTTTATTTGGACAACCCTGGTTTTCCTGCGTTTTCCCCGAGAAACCGATTCTGGGACAATGTGCCTATACAAATCCAATTATGAGACTTAATTTGGTAACTATTAATAGCAAAGCAAGAGGGTGAAACCAGGGGACGGTACTTGGGGGTGCGTCCCAAACACCTTACATAATTGGTTAATAGCAATGTTTTATTGGGTCAAAAGGGCGTTCATTCGCAAACCCCGAGCTCGGAGCAAAACTTGAAATTTTGTGACCGCGAAGAAATGGGAACCGCTAATATTGAGGCGGTTCTAATCCATAAGGTTCCTAATCCTGGACCTAGATGGTTGCTTACTTAATTTCTTTTTTGTTTTATGCTGGTTGGTGCTATACCTATATACCCCTCTGAAAAATATGAAAGTCAGTCGGGATGATTATTCCCAAAATACGGAAAAATAAAACATGTTCAAAACCACCAACCAGTATGTTTCCAATGCTTCTCACTTTTCTATTCCTATGGGGATTTAACATGATTCAACCACCTCAGTGACCAGCCCAAATGGGGTGGTTTTTACCACCTTCAAGGCCCAGTAACATCCCCAGCATCGATAGGATGGAATAGAAGTCCTGCACGCCATCAGCCTGGAGATTCTCTGAGGCCAGGAGAACGCCCCCCCCGAAAAAAAATGATGCTGCCTTGGAGGAAGGCCCCATCTTGTTGGGAAAAATGGCCGCAAGTCTACCTATATGCTGTAGTAAACATTTGGAGGGCCAATTTCTCTTCCGCAGCTAACCACACACTCCGAGAAAAGTAGGGTGATCGTCGATGGAACTTTTCCAGTGGCAGCTTACTGAATTCCGCGAATGCTACCTGGGGTCTTCAACCGTTTGCTGGACGATATTTAGTCGCTTTCTCCAATAGAAACATCATCTTCCAAGAGAAAATCCCGCTCATGCTTGGTGATATCCTACACGTTCCATCCTAAACGGCGAAGCGAAAAACACATATCAAAACATCTTCCTCTTTTGGTATCAAGCAACCAATTAACCAATCCCTCACTGGGTTTGTGTACGGGATTGTACGGGGAATTTCCACAGGAAAAAGCTTATCCATGTTTGGGATTCAGCACAGTTTTACCAATTTTGATGGGTTTGGGGGAAAATCCAGCAGAAAACCTCGGGGGTTTATACACAAATTGTAGGGTTTCCAACGGGTTCCCTGCCGCCGCGCCATGTTCAGCCACCCGGACGCACCTGCGGGCAGCTGGAGGTGAACTGCCCTGCTCCATGGAAGTCACCTTCGAAGTGTTGGAGGCAGTACCTGCGGCATGGTGTAGCCATGGGGTTTGAAATCCAGGGGCTGATTTTCTACCAGTAATAGTGGGAATTTCAATATTTCGATAGATTCATAATTGTTTGGGGTTTCTACTTTCCATTTTCCTATGTTTAATAATGGGGAATAACCCATGGGGTTAGTAATATGGAGTAATGTGGCTTAGATGGCTTAGAAAGATGGGATTTTCAGTTTCTATTAGAAACCCCTATAGAAATAGCCACTCAATAGAGCTATAGATTTCTATTCGTCACAAGTAATGGCATGGTAGCTATTTCTATAGCGGGGTGCAGGCCAGGGGTTTATGGTGAACTGTTGGCCATTTCTTAGTGGACCTGCACCCCCAAGTGGCTTATGGTATCACGCTACATCACACATTTTTTGGGGTATATAGATGATGCAGCTACTTATGAATAGAGTAGAAACATGGGAAATCACTTTGATGCTTTTAAGCATGGTGCCATGATGGAGTAGTGGTTCGTGTGACCCTTTGAGACTCGGCTTTGAAACTTGGTTTGAGGGAAGATTCACAGGAATCATCCAGGACACATAAGAAATCCCCAAAGATAAACAAATATGGGGTGATCCAAACAAATCGCTACAGAAAACAAAAGGGTTTTCCGTAGATTTTCCCAAAGTATTGAAACATGTTTGACTCACTACCTTCCAGTGCTTCGAAACAATTTCGGAAATAAGGATAAATAAGGCTTGCTATGACCTGCAGTTTTGATCAGTTTTGTGCCCGGAAAAGCAAGCATCTCATGAGAACCTTCCATCGCCAAACTACTGGTACTATCTGGCGCTCCTTTTGCTGATAGATCTGCAAGCTTTTGAGAGCATATTTAGAACAAGCAAATGCCACATATCGTAGCTACTGTGGAAAGATCATCATCGTTTTCCATCCTTCAGACCTGGCTAACCCCACAACCCCGGTACAAGATGGGCTCCACCATGAACATGCAGATCCTGGGCGTGACGTTGCGTCGCGTGACGTCACGCTCGCTTGAGGGCGACTTTCACCACAACGAAAAACTCCGGAGAGAAATATGGGTCAATAATGGCCAATATATGATATCTATTGATATCTTAGATACCATACCATACATATATTTTTTGACTGGTCAGCATGTACTTTCGTCAAGTCTGAGAGATTCGTTAGTACTAGTTGCTAGCCATCCGAGGTTTACTGTACTCAAGTGGGAGGCTTGCAACTTTTTGCGACAAGATCCAGTTGCTACGTTATCTTCCCATTCCCATGCCATTGGTTAGCCCGATGGTAGACCCAACAAGTCTTCCATGTGAGGATGGTTTAGTTCTATCCCACCTGGGATGCGGTGGTGGAAATCACCATATTGCCATAGTTTTTGGCCGTATTCCCATTTTCTTCCCATCAGAATTCCATCATATTCCAACCATATTCAGCTCTCTTATACACACACACACATATATATATATATATTCCCATCATATTCCCATTCTCTTTGTAGCACCATTCTGATGTACCTGGCATGCCTCATATATCGCCATCCATCCCACTGTCGAGGTGCAAGATCAGGGTCAACAGAAGGCTCACCGCCTCCTTAGCGCAGCCCGTTGGTGATGTGAAGGGCCCCCCTGGTGAAAATCAGCTTCACTGGATGGCTTTAAGCGACATCTTACAGGAAAACCATGGAAAACCCTGACATGTCATCGGAAAATCCATGGTTTCCGGCGATGGTGAAAACTGTTTGGTGATCTCTGGTGCTGTTGTATTTCCTATTTATATACATTCGACAAACTTGCTGGTTTTGCATGGTTTCATGAGGTTTGTCAAGGTGGATCTGCTCCAAAATTTGCTCCTCAAGCCCGAACTGTTGGAGGCTCGCCTTCTGCCGAGGTGCTTGCCAGTCAGTGATCCATTTGCGGGGCAGGGGTATTTGGCAGACACGTGTGATATCACCTGCCATAGCGCGAAACTGGCGTGGCAGCCCGTCCCAGAAGCATACATCAATGGACTGGTTGAAGGGAAAATCTGCAAAGAAATCACCGTTTTTACGTGTTTTTTTACCAGCAATTATAGGGCTTTGCCCTACATTTTCCCACACAATGCTGTGAACCGAAGTCAGGATGTGGCTTGTTGATTCAACCCATGCCGAACGTTGTTCAGCACTTCCCACTTAGATGTAAGGTTGGTGTAAAGCTTACTATGGCTCACCAGACAGAAAGTCAAACATTTTAAAGCCACCAGCCAGGGCAAAGACAAAATATATCACCAGAATAAAATATAAAATATAGCTGAAGTTGGCCTCACCATGTTGTTTTTTTGACTCTCAGTACTACTATTACCAGGTACCATCAACATTGTCATCAGGATTGTCATCATTACCATGGAAACTGCCATCATTCTTATCATTATCACCGGCTTTTCTTTCGGCTCTATCAATTGTCCTCTGGTAACCATGGCTTGTTGGAAAATCCTGTAGTTCCTTGATTTTTTCCATTCAAATCCATCTTAAAATCCATATTTCCATGGATTTCCATGGATTTCCATGGATTTCCATGGATTTCCCATGGATTTCCCATGGATTTCCGCTGGATTTCCCAGGGTTTCGTGGATCTTTCGGCGCCTGTTTTGATGGCCATAATGGCCACCCGACTCCGCGCATAGATCAACTCCACCATCCCCGCCAGATAGACGAAACATCGACAGACGAAGGTGGCCACGTTGAGGCTCTGAATCTTCGCATCTTCCTGTGGAAAATTGTCTGGTTCTATGAGTTTTTTTTACTTGTTATTTCTATGGGGTTAGAGTTATAAGCTGGTTATAAATATGGTTATACACTCTATAAATGGGGTTTTGTTAGTGCTTAAAACACTATAACTGGTATTTCGGGCCAGAAGTGTGTGGACAATGACTGGTTCTAAACGTAGGGAATGGGAATGGGATGGAGTGATCTATCACAAATTACTGGATGAAAATTACTGCTCCCATTCCCATTCATGTTTGCACATTGCTAAACGTAGGGGATGGGATGGAATGATCTATAATATTTTATAATAAAAACTATTAACAATCATCCCGTTCCCCCATTCCCTACTAAGCACCAGTGAAATGTCGCTGGAGAAAAACATGAATCTTGTTTTGTAATTTTTACTTGGCGCACACACACAGAGGCGCACATATATTGCGAATATGGTTGTTTTTATAATGCAATATGTGTACATGCACATAACTGTATGTATAAGTATATATAAATATATATCATTTATAATTATCCGATTTGATGCGGTTGAAGAAGGTCAGTGAACAATATTAATCTTCATCATCATCCCATCTTTTGAGGAGAAAATTTGATTGTTGCTAGGTGAGGAGCATTGATCTTTTTTCAGCAATATGTCCCAAAGATATCAAAGATGGGACACATCTAGACCAGCATCCTTAGACAAGCTTTCAAGGCAGCGATCGATTGCACAGAATGGCTCTCCAAACAACCCCCAGCCGATGAGGGAAGGGGGCAGCCAAGGCTCAGATTGGAACCAACTCTTCAGAATCGACTGACTGAAGAGGAAGACCAACAAGGAGAACAAGAGCCACACTTTGCTCAGCATGAAGGGCAAATAAACTACCTGGGCAGTTGGTGATCGTTGTGTGTTTGCCTTCGCCTCAACAGGCATAGTCCCAATTTTCAGGACGTTTGATGAATATGCTACCTTTCATGTATGTCTCGCACAATTTGAACCTCCGTTGATGGTAGAGCCGGTCTCCCCTGTGAGTCATGGCGGGAGGCTTTCCCAGTTGTGGCTTTTCAGTGGCCAAACAAGCCAATGGTCATGGCGACACCAACCATGCTTAGCTGTTTCCAAAGCTTCTTGCTGGTTTTCCCGATAAGGCAGTTGAGACCATGATATCCCGGCAACTGTTGTGACTGGGAACATTACAAGCAACTTATGGCATTCTTCCCCTTACTGTAAACCCTGACTACCAATTGGGGGATTACCCTCAAAACAAGTTCTAAATAATTATTCAAATGGGTACCACCATTCATAATTGCAAAACTGGCGGTCTAGCTGGTTTGGCAAAATCCAGGGTTGACATTAGCAGTCATCATTTCCATCAATTTAATCATGGGTTAACATAGAAAGTCATACGGATGAACACTTGTTATATATGGTTATTCATATCATATAAGGGGGATATCATGGAATTCATTTCCATTCATTTCCGGTGTGAGGTTGGCCAGTAAGATCGCCCAAAACTTAATCCCTCGCATCCATCTTCGTCCACCCCTGGAAGCCCGCCCCGAGCCACCTTGTTCCACACCAAATCTGTGAGCGTCTCTAAAACCACGTGGGTGACGATGGTGGGATCCTGTGGGCGCCCGGTTTTTGCTTCGAAAACATCAATGCCTGGTTTTTGCAGCAACCCATGAACCACAAAGACAAGCGTTTTTTGGGATTTGAAGACTTTGAAAAACCCCATGGATCCATGGATCTGGGAAGCTAAGCGCCAAATTGGACCAACTTCGAACTAGACACCTCTTGGAGGACATTTAGGGCCACTAACATGGCTGCTTGATCTCACCGGCCCAATTTTGCAAAGCTGAGACAAAAAGCTGACCCGTTTTTCAATCCTGGAGGTTCTGAATCCAGTACATGGCATCTGCAAAGTTTGCATCTTTGTCGATGACCTCAGCTCTGTACAGGTAGGATGAGCCCGGGAAAAAGCCCCGAGGTGCATCGAGGTGCCATGAGTCAACTCTTTGTGAAGATCCGAACCTTAACCACCGGGACCTTCGTAAATCTTCGTAACGAAGCATGCAAACTTAAGATGCCAAAACCAACACAAGCCAAACCAACCAAGCCTCTTTGACCCTTGTGAGCCCTTGTGCCTAACACGAGCAACCCGAATCCTTGGTTATTTCATCGAGCGACCAAATGCTCCAAGTAGATGTTCACTCTCCGGAAACCCGCGACCACCACGCGAGATCGCCAGATGAGACGATCCAGCAAGACCTAAAATGGTGGAACGACAACCTATTGGAAAATCAATCAAAATCCATAAAAATCCATCAATTCATGGTTGGTTTTCAGTTTAGGATCTACAGCCATATACTTTATAGCCATTTAATCATATTTAATCTACAAAATGACTGTAAATCGACAAACACTTGGGAATCTACAACCCCAAAATTGGGTTTTAACATGTTTTAAATAAACAAGAACCATATCGAAACGCGCAGATCCTATGAAACAACTGAACACAACAACAACAACATTTTTGACCAATCGGTTGGAGACATCCCGGCATTTGTAGGTCCAAGAGAATTACCACTGCGCTGGTCTCTCCTGCAGTTTAAGCAGGTAGAGATATGTCATGATATGGTAAAACTGTGCAAAACCAATAATCAACCAGCCCGATATTGCCAGAAATGATTGCTCTAAAGTCTAAAGCCCCCAAAATTGGTGAAGACATGTTAATAACCATGAATGTGGCAGAAAACAAATGCTGTTTTTGCAGCTAGCATTTGGGGATGATGTCCTCCTTCAGCACCAAGTTCGGTGGCACCCATCGCCAGAAGTTCCACGCCGTTCCTACCAGGTTGCCCTCAACAAGATGGGAGCCTCAGATGTAATCACCTGGGTCCAGTGACAGTGATGAGGTGTGCAACAGGTGGCTGTTAGGTTGATGGTGAGTGGTGAAACATGGATAAACCATGATAACACCCCCTTGCAAATCTTGCCATTGTAATAGACAAACGATTCTCAAATCCCTGGGAATTGATGCATTGGGAGTGCCAATAAGAACCCAACAAACCATTGACCAACAAGAATGGCTTTGGGGGGAAGAAATCGGATAAAAATCACCAGGAAACTGCACCCCCCGCCTGTATGAAGTCGGGATGTCGCAAGAACAGGTCATCCACTCCATAGTAGTATCCTGAGCCACCAAATGAGTGTCCACTGAAACACCTGTGCCTTCCGAAAGACCTGGCTGATTGATGGGGGTTCCAAAGGGCTTCGGTTCCAATATTAGTATGGTCCATAGTCCCCATTGAACTGGTGCCTGTAACTGGCAAATCCATTGGCCAATGGTGGTTTTGAGCACTGCTCAAAAGACTCAGAAGCAAATGGCTGCAGCGAAAAAGGGAGACTCCTCACTCCTCAAAGAAAGTCACGGCCTTCATGTCTCGTGAAATTTTGGTACAGACTACACGTTTAGGCGCGGCTCATTGGGGATCCTGTCACACCAACAAAAAAACAAAACATCAGAAGCTCCTTGGTAGTTCAACTCCGTGCAAAATACACGTCCGTTGTATTGTTATCATTGGAGATCATCGTCCCGCATTGGAAAACGAAAACTGTTTGACACCAGCGGATATTAGTGGTCGTATCTCCGTTTTTCCGAGTTTCGTTGGTGAAATCCGATTTTATGGTTTAAAATTCCTCTGAATTGAAGATTGAATTAGATTTTTCCTTCGTACTTTCTGTACCTCTTTGCTGATCAACTCTGGTTTTTCATTCTCTCACACGGACGAGTCTCGGTCACGGTCTGCACGGAAGGTCAGCAGATCTTCAATGATGGCCTTGGCCAAGCAATATTTCTGGACATATATTATATGGAAATATATGGAAATCCCTGGTGGTAGAATAGGATTTAGGATTTACCTTTGAAAAAAGGTGAATTAATGTTTTTTGATGGGATTTTCATGTGATATTAATATATATATATGTATATAATTATATATAATGGATAACCAATGGATAATTGATGGATATAATTGGATATACCCTCCGGTGTCATCAAACAAGCTGGGAAATCTCTTACAAATGGAGGTCTATAAATGAAAGACTTTCCAGCATGCCACGTTTCATGAGACCGGAGGGTAGAAAGAATTTCTCTGGTTGGTGCTTGAAAAACCGTGCAATTTATACAGGTCTGGCTTCAAAATCAGCATCCCAAACAATAACCAATGGTCTGTAGTCATGTTACCCACCAGAACTGCCATAAAATGCTGTAGACCCGACCTTCAGACACAGCCAAATATCATATGGTTGGTTATGTATCTCAACATGTCTGCAACAATGATCCCACGATATGCCCATAAAATGGTGAATGTTGCATCCCCAAAAACACATTTACCCCCAAGCTACTGCCCTTGAAAGTTCCTTCCCTGGTCTGCATTTTTGCGACGAACCAAGGGGCTTTGGCTGCCTCGATGCTACCGCTTTGAATGGACCAAAGTAATGGTGAGATGGACTGAGTTCCAACCTCCGCTTCGCAACAGCAAGGGCAGCTATGGCAAGGGAGCACCAAGAAGCGAAGAACATGGGGGGGGTTCACCGGGATGTGCTAAGAGACATGGGAAATTGTGAGCCGAACTCTCAAAGACTTGGACTATTTCACCCCGGAGACCATTTGGGGTTATGCGCATCAAAGAATGGCCCGGTTGGGAGAGGACAGTGCAAGAGAGGCTGCGCAGGCTGGTCGAATCAACCAGCTGGGCAACGGTGGAAGCGGGGACAAGGGGTGGCAATCCTTTTCTTTTACGGGTTGCCCTGCTTGCACTGTAACCCTGCTAGTTGGCTTTGTTTGGTACTTGGTTAGCAACCCGGGTTAGTAACTCCGCCAGGTGGACATGACCAATTTCTATGTCTGAGTAATCCTAGATGGTCTATGCACCCATGGTTGCTAGTGACATTGGCGGTAAATCCAAAACATGAATCAACATGAACCCTTCAGTTTACCAAGCATGGGGATTTTTTTTAGAGCATAGCCTTACAGCAAATATATAACAGCAGAATCTCTTCTTGGGAGTCTCCCCCAATTCTACTTATGCTTCCAAAGTGGCATGTGGGAACTAATCATGGTTAGTTCAGTCAGCCACTCGTCTTGTCAATGAGATCCCTGGGCTTTTGGAGATTTTTGGTTGGTCAAATCCCGAAAGTAGGGCTGGTTGGCTTGGAATCCCCTCCCTAATATAAGAAAACCTCACGAGAAACCCTGCTTCAGCATTGGATCTATGGAATCTATGGATTTTGGGCTTCTATTTGTCGGGAAATCTACAAAATCTGGAGCAACGAAAGTGTATTCTGCTGATAAATCGCCACTTCAACTGCCACGCAGCGGCATATCTTCCATCAACCTCTTGAAGAGATTGCTCCGTTGCCAAGGAACCAGTGCCGCCAAATATTTGGAACGATGGAAACCCTGTAGATCACTCAAATGCAGGCAGTTGTTCCCAAGCTTCGACACCTCTGAACTAACCAGAGATTTCATCAAAATACATGCAACTTTAGGGCATGTAGCCACCCAAGTCAAATTGTGGCCAGTCCAACCTCACAATCAGGTGCTTCAGATTTAAGCACATCGCTCCAGCCGACCATCAGTGGTCCCGAACATAGCAGTTCGTCGTACGTGTACAGCGCCCTGAAGATCTGATCATCGGTTCAATCTGACAACGGATTTTTACATACTGAGCTACCATCCAATCATCCAGAAAATCTATGAAAATCTCCCAACAAAAAGGACTCAGCAAGTTCTTCCGGGAGGAATTGTATGCGGCGTTTTGTCAGTAATTGAGGATATAGTATGATTATAGTGAAACTTCATATTTTTGTAGGCTACATGCCCATATCATACCCAGGCTCAGCCAAATCACCATGTTTTGTGCGGAACAAAACACATCATTGTGCTGAACACACGCGCCCAACTTTCTCGGCTTCATCCCAGTTTCTGGTGAACACAGCTTGTTGATATATTAACTCCCAACAAAAAACCCACTTAAAATTGATATGGATTGTTTTTTAAACATGCCCTCTGGTTATGACTAACAGTTCGCCATGGCATAGATGGCCCATAGACATAGATGGTTTACCTGGGTTTACCTATTAAAAATGATCCTTTTTGATCATAGTGAACCACAATCAATGTCCGAAGACCGAGGCACCGTCACCTTCAACATCCAGGTGGCGCGCCGCTTGCGCGGCGCCGCAATTAAGGCGCTCTGGACGTGCTTGGCCGAGTTCATATTGATGGCTTTCCTGAGATTGCACCAAGCAAAAATGGAAAGATGCGGCATTTTTTTTTGCTGTAACATTCCGTAAAATGGTGATTTTATGGTATATTAATGGGATATAATGGGATATCAGTGGGATATCAGTGGGATATCAATAAAATATTAATGGCATATATAAGGTTATGACAAATGGAGATGTAATGGATTATTTGTGGAAGATTCACGGATATCATATAATGGAATGTTGGGGATTGAGGATTTCGGCTTTTAGGATCCATCTTTTCGGAAGCTCAAAAGCACTGGCTGTACTTCGAGTAAGGGAAAGGAAAAACGATTGTGTAGTTGTTGAGGCGGCCTATGTCTATGCATATATGTATACATATGACTGTTTGGAAAGTGGGTAGTAGCATGTACTTACATGTGCTAACCATATTACACGGTCAGTTGCATTTGGATATTCAAATGTAATGGCTCATAAGTTATGAGCCAGTTGCTAACTGGGATGAACATCCAAGTAACCTGGAAGTTCCATGGCTTGAATTGCCATGATTGAGCATACCAGTGGTGCCTGGAATTTACTTGGTGGATTGAAAAGAGCGGCGTTCTTACTGCTTCCAGCTCCATGTGTTCCATGGTTTGCTATTGGGTTTAAGACATGTTCTAAGTTCTAAGAGCATCTTTCAAAAACACAGATGGGTGTTAACCAACAAAGCGTGGCGATGTCATGCATTTTTACCATCCAAGAATGTGAAGGTGACATGCTACAATTTGTCTTAACCTGCAAGCACCAAGAGTTTAACCAGCAAGAATGGAGAGATTAAAGCCCAAGAATGGCGAGTGTGAACATAATCCAGCCAGCCCCTGCCTGTGGACTTTGAGTGGTCACCTTCCCAGTGGAGAATGGGGATTCTCCCCAAAACTCCGTTCCAAAGATTTTCTGAAATAAAATCTCACCTTTTGCTCCCAACCCCTGAAACAAACATCTCTCGGGTGCGAGTTAGAAACTTGATCATTTACCATCAATCATGAGAATATCCTCCGGCAATCAAACATGGCTAGCTGAGAAATCCAGCAAACTACGTGGACATTTAAATGAGAAAATCATCTATAAACGGAGAATTTTCTATTGCCATGTTTGATTACCAGAGAGTAGCCAGGATTGTTCAAACCAAACAATGAATTGAAGACAAAAACTTACCCGGACCATATGAGTCATGATTCTTCGAAGGTCATCGTCGAAATAGGGGAAACATATCTGAAATCACCAGCCATTTTCGTTCGATCTCCCATCTTTACCGCACGTTTCAAAATCACATTATAATCGGATATCAGTTCACTGGGATATCACATTTTTCCTTGATAAAGAAATTCTGGATGGCCAACTGCCAATTTTTCATGGTTCGCCGAAACTGTTGAAGTGGTAAACCCAACAAACCAGCCCCAAGTCATCATCATTTTTATGGGTGCTTAAACTAAGTATAATTAGCCAAATCCCAAATGGTACCCTCCGGTAATTTAACATAGCCATTGAACATGGCCATAGAAGTAGTTGATTTACCCATTCAAAATGGTGAATCTTTCTATAGTTATGGAACACATTCCCAGAGGGTAGGTTTAAGACATTGGCTTCCCCACAGCTTTATTTCACCAACACATCCCACACCGCCCTTTGACACCAGCGACATCACCGGCGTGGAGCCCTCATTGATGGTGCGCACCAGGATACGCGAGACCAATCCCAGGGACCAGCCAAAGGCATCACCTGGCTGCGTGCAACGCGACGTTGCGACCGTTGCGATGTTGCGGGAGATTTGCGACAGGAGACTTTGGGGGAGATGATGGTTGGAATTGGTTGGAACTCTTTGGATGCTTTTCCATGGGTTTCAGTTTTCCAATGGTTTTCCATCGTCTTCCTTCCCCGCGACAAAAGACTTTAAAGAAGGTTTCCCAGATGTTTTGACAATGTTTTGCACTTCTGAGTGAGTTGGTGATTCACAATGATTCACACCCAGGTTCTTCCATGCCATGGTGGCACAGTGGCTCTGTTACTCTACCAATTAGCCCTCTATGCGTCATATACCTATATATTCTACTCATGAATCAGCAAGCAACAGCAGGGACAACAGATTGCTGGTGAAAAAGTGGGGAGTAGCTCCTCGATCGCCGACGCTGCTTGAGTCTCTGGCTCCATCTGGAGATAGGGATCAATAAACATCCAGGCCCATGCTGTCAAGGGACAGAGCTTGTCATTTTGCGTAAACTCTTTCAAAGAGTCGAGGACGCAACTCACGAAGGGACTAAAGAATTCCTTGCTGCGTGGATGGTGGCTGGGGCACCCCATCCAACATGCAAAAGGTGACTTCATCGGGGAATCCCCCCGAAGTGTGGATGTAAACCTTGCCAAGAAACCATTTCAACTGGCTCCATGTTCATGCGCAAAGCGGTCAGATTTACCCTCTGGTTATTTAACATAACCATGGAAAATCCCTTATAAATGGAGGTTTTAATGGGGAAATCATCTATAAATGGGTTAGTCACAACCAGAGGGTACATTTAGTTCCTATCCATTCAAACTATGCCAGATTTCTCGGACTTCCCCGCATGGATCCAGCAGGATCCAGCAGTCGTGCTAGTTCAGAGCATCCTTGGAGTTGCCAACTCGGCGTCCGAACAAGTCAACCATAGTCCCAATGTGAAACCCTGGCTGCCATGCAAACCGACCCTTAAAAAAAGGGGATGGTGAAAAAAACACCTATTTACACCTATTTATGAGAATTTTTGGGATGGTTTGTGAAATTGGGATATCACATTAGATTCACCATGATTCGCCATCTCTGGATATTTCTGGTGGGTGTAAACCATGAGGAAAACAGCAAGCACACCACCAGCGAGCCCAAGTAAAAAACACGTTCTAAACCCACTCTAACCCCATCATGATCCACCAACCAACTGTTCATGGTGAAAAATCATTGGTAAAATTCGGGGTAATCCCATTCAAATCATATAAAAGCATTTCTCCAATTTTTCTCCCCATTTTTCACGCTAAAATTCATCCCATTCCAAGGTGCTGTGGGGATGCCATAGCCCACGTGGCGTAAGCCCAGAGCGCTCATCTCGTCCACCATGCGCGTTGGATCTTTGTACATCTCCACAGTGATCCTGCCAGATTCGATGGGGTGATGAGGTGATGGGGTGATGGAGTTTTTTTTCATGGAAATTTTCATGCGGATTTACCCTCTGGTTGTGACTAATATAGCCATGGAAAATCACCATTTTTAATAGGTAAGCAATCTATTTCCATGGGCAATGGCTACCATGGCTATGTTAAGTAACCAGAGGGTATATGATTTCACCATCAAGAATAGTTTTTTTTGAATTTGGGATTTAATATTTTTTGCACACCCCCAGAAACCATGGTGGATGTAGGGGATGAAACCACTTATTTGGAACCATAGAATGGGGGTGTTTAATATGAATGGGGATGGGATTGATAGATTGTGCTATCTATGTAATCTATATATTTTTTGATCCTGATGGAGATGAACAAATCTTCCTGATTGAGGAGCTATTTTTTACATCTTAATAGATGATCATGGTTCATTTTTAGCGAATCCTATATCTACACCTCCAGTGATCTTTGATGATCTAAATCTTTAAAAACCAGCTTCATGGGCGATTCACAAGAATTCTCGATTGAGCCGAGAACAGTGACGGACCGACCAAAAAGCATGTTCACTGGCCATCTCCAACTTTTACCCTGGGAATCCTCAACGTTTTGCGTTTTTTCCATGTTCCAGCCATTTGCCCACTGACTCTGACTCTCTCAGCGCCTGAAAATTTGATCCACGATAAAAAGCAAGCGACTAGAAGACTGTTTGAAATAGTTCCTTGGTTGCGCAAGCCCTTCCATGCCCGCTGCACAGAATCATGCGGGTAAATCTTCTATAAGTGGAAATCATTTAAGGGTCCGCATGAAATTTCGCTGTGGCAATATGGGCAATGAAACCAGCGGCCATCTTTGTTCCAAGATGTTCTACCCAACTAATACCTGAGTTGCAACAGCAAGAAAATCCACCAGCAAACCAACCCTGGACTAGACAGCATTCAAATTTAGCGTTTGGAACTCACAAATGGCAATTTCAACATGTAGAAACTCATCTTGGAAGCATGTTAGCTTCATAATGGTTTCCATCTTGGAGAATTTCACATCCTTTCAATCCTTTTCTTATTATTGTCTCCACCGGCAAGGTAACACCAAGAGTCTGCCCCTCAGGGGCCAGGGCAAAGAACTTGGCGTAGATCATTTTACTCACCTCCTGTCATTCATGGTCAGCCGATGTCGGGGGAGTGACAAATGGGCCAACTACAGACACCCAATCTGGGGTCCCTCGATGTGAATTGATGTGAATGGACGAAGGAACAATAACTGTCAACAGTTTGCTGTGAACAGGGTCATCTCTGTCTTTAACATTGATGAACCTATATATTCATATATGCTAGATGAATTGTGATCTATGTAATCAGTTTGGTGTCCCAGACAAAGGCGGTCATGATGAATGGGGCTGGGATTGAATGCGTGGTTGCATCCCAAGCCTCTTTTCTACATTCTCATTGCCCTTCTCAAGGATTCTAAAGGTATTCTTTTGTTTTTTTTTACATATGGGGGTTTCCACAAACGGGGTGCCCAAATAGATGATTTGCAATATTAGAAAATCATATTAAAATGGATGGAAACGGGGTACCCCTATTTTAGGAACCCCCATATTTTAACAACGTTCTGACTGGGGATCTCCCCACCGTCCTCTTTGGTGTTAGCCTCCATGGACCCCACATAGCGGCTCACCAGCCGACTGCGCGGGGCCAACTTTCCTGGGCGAGAAACTCGGCAAAATGCTAAAGCCCTGGGATTCTTGAAGTGAGCGTTGGGGTAAGTGTGAGAGACTAGGTCATAAATAAATAAATGCACAAATAAATACTTAAATAAATAAATAAATAGATAAATAAATCAATAAATAAATCAATAAATAAATAAATAAATAATATATATATATATATATTTATTTATATATATATATCAATATAAATAAACATAAGTATAAATATATAATACATTTATCTGAATATAGTATCCTATATGTATATGATCAATGAGATGTCTCTCTCTCTCTCTCTTTCTCTCTCTCCCTCCCTATATACAGTACGCATTCCGTATTATGACAGATCAAACGGCCTCACCATCAGCTGCCCAAGTTTCCGATCTCTTTTTGCAGCACCTTTTCCACGTTGGACCAGAGCCATTCCTGAGGTTGGCCAGCCATGACACTGCCATGGCTATGGAATGGTGAGTTCCAATCTTGAAGGGACCACGCCTGATGTTGGATGATTTCTATTGATTTCTTGGAGGTTTTCAGGCGCCAGGGCCAGATATCAGGCTTCCAGCATGTTACACGAAGTTTCAGCTCGCGATCGCCAAGAAACCCAAGCAGATTCGTGATGCGAGTCCCAACCTTTGGGCACCAGGGACCGCAGGGACGCCAGCATCAAAGGCTTGAACTCAAACAACTGGACTTCTCCTGGCGCTGCGAAGGCGATCGATGGGAAACACTTAGAACCTCTGGATGGCCAGACGCACACGCATATGTACGCATACAGAGAAGAGAGAGAGAGAGAGAGAGATAGATAGATAGATAGACAGACGGATAGACAGACAGATAGATAGATAGATCCCTCTGGGGCGGACGTTTGCCCAAAGTTTCATTGAGGGTTTAGCTACTTTAGGATTACTTAGGGTTGGTTTGGGGCTCTGTCAGGTTTGGTTTGGGGTTTGGTTTCGGGCATCTTTAGGGTTATTTTGGGTTCGTTTAGTTTAGTGCTTTTTTTGCTGTCCAGGGTTGTTTTAGAGTTTATTAAGGGTCGCTTTTGGGGGATTCAGGGTTTACTTATGATTTATTTGGTTGATTTGGGGTTTGTTTCAGGTTGGGTTATTTTGGGATTTGCTATGGTTTTACCGTTTGTTAGAGATTTTAGTTCAAGGCTCGAAAGACCGCAAATTTCGGAGAATATGTTTAAGACATGGTTCGAAAGGTGATTTTTGGCACCGCCTTAGGTAAGCGCCAAAATGCGAGGAGACGCAGGCAATATCCATGTTTTACATGTTGTCAGTTCGCAAAACAAAAAGCTCCGGAGCAACACAGAAATTGCAGTCCCGCATGGAATTCTGTCGGTTTCGGGCAAAAGTCAGCCCCCTAGCTATATATATATATCTCTCTCTCTCTATATGTGTATATATATACCTATGTCTATGTATAGATATAGATAGATGCAGTAGATGTAGGTAAGTGTAAGGCGACAGCACCAAGATCGGCGCTTGATCAGTTTTTGGCAACGACAATGGCATGCCTGAAGGAAGTGTTTTTAAACTTCTTGGGACTTAACATCAAGGAATGATTGAGAAAACAGGAGCTCCGCGGATCATGGTGGTGTCGCATGGCATGTAGGTAGATAACGGATGCCTGTTAATGTGGTCACATGCATCTAACATGTCCGAATGCGAAAACGCTTGCTCTCACACACGCACACTCATGTATACAGCATGATGTTCTCTGGTCTGCTAGCTGCTTTGGAGAAAGCAACAGTTTTCCGAACGAACCATCAAGCGATTGAAACAATGCAGATCAGCAATGAAATACAATTGAAATGACAAGCAGGAGAAACTTTGAACATCTGGCCCAGGTTCATTGAATGTTTGCAGGAATCCGCCACTGGCGACTCAGTTCATACCAGTTTCCCTTAAATGCAACATGACAGCCACAAATCCAAGGATGGGTCAAAACCTATCGGTACTAGATTTAGAGGGATGAAGGTAACAACGATTGACTCGCCGGCACCAGCGTACCAGGGTTTTGAACCACAAATATCTGGGCAATTTCTATACCCCGGGGCACGGCCATCCAAGTGGTGACCCCCGTTATGGGTGGATGGGCGGTTACCCGAATATTGGCACAGCTTTATCCTATCCCTATAAAGCTAAGCCCTGAACCGCACACCCAAAGTAAGTGGCACTAATCTGCCTGAGTACATCCGCACTAATATCCCTACTGCCTATATATAAATATTGTATCCATTATATCCCCACTAAATAAACCCATGATATCCCCAATAATTGTTCGTTTCATACTATAGCATCCCCCAAAAAAGATAGACAAGTTGAAACTTGGACATTATGGGGGCAACATAATCTTTTCTATCTTTTTGGGAGTTGCTATACGACTAAATCATGTTAAATCAGTGGTTAACTATCATTTCCCTACCATATATTTGGGCTATTCCCCATCCTCAGACACATCCAAAAAGTTGTGGTCGACTACATGTCCCCATTATGTGCCCATTGTCCCCAGTACTTGTTGGCTTAATACTCATCCCTTCCCCTTCATACTGAAACACTCCCAAGATATTCAGGGTGTATTTCATATCCCCACTCATAACCCTGTAAATAATTATGCCCCAATTATATATACCTATTACATTGTTCGTTTCATATATTATATAAATTATATGAAGAGTTAATCCCAGTATATCCCAATTATCCTTAGTGAAATCCCAGTGATATCCCGATCTTTTCCAACTTAAATCCACATGTTCTGATGGAAATCCCAATGTTTTTGCTAAATCCCAATTTTTCGATAGGGAAAACATCGGGGTTTCCCCCATGGTTTCCATTGTGCGCCCCCATGGTACGGCTCCTGGGATCTTTGCCATTCGTAGCGAGATCACGTCGCACTCTTCCTGCAGGCGATAGGAGTTGGCGACGTTCGTCACGATCGCGTCGAAGGACTTCAAGACTTCGTACCTGGGGGCCGTAAACACGGACGCCCTTTACGGGGGAAAAAGCTGATATGAACATGGGGATATTTCATGGGGATATAAGCAACAAATGGAAGAAAACTGAGGACAGGATATCAATCATTGTTATCATATCATATCATCCAAGATAATTCAGCGAATTGAGAGTTGGTTGATGAGTATCATGGGAAGATAAAGGGGTTGTAATGAGAATGCAAACAGCACATGGAATCCAACCACGAAATATGACAGCCTAAAAGGCACGGAACCCCCTGGGGGAAGACCGGCAGTTTCCGCTATGATTCAACGGCTTGGTTTTTCAGGGAACATCTGAAGCCGAAACCACGGTTTTTACCCCCAACTATTGGGTGTCAAGCAGATTTTCGAAGCTGATCCGATTCAGGGACTATGGCAACATTTGGAGTTACTGCATGAGTCAAACGAGGATTTACTCAAGAAAAGCAAGGGATTGATGATTGATCATCCCCAAAAAACACTGAAACGGGGCTTGAGGGTGCAGTTGAAGTTATACAACATGAGTACAACGGTATAATCATGCTGATTTCACCCTCATAAGTTTGCATAGGTGGCCCCAGCAACTTCCTGTGGCTAGGCACCCTGAAGAGTGGAACTGCACCACTTCTCCACCTCTGGTCGATTTTGGGGATGTTTACGCAGCCAACCAAAGGATCCAAGGTGCATCCAATCCCTGTTTTCCAGGCCCATGACTGCCGCATTGAAACAAAACATGTCGTCGAAGGTCGTGGGGACACTCTGGTTACCTTCAGAGACTGGCATAGGTACCCCCACTGACCATCACTCCGACGACGTCGAAGTACGGTCGTTATAGTTTGTTATAATTCAGCCAAATATGTGTATATATATATATTGTAGTGTATGTTGTAACAGGCAGGAAAAGGGAAAGAGAAAAGTTGAAAACCTGGAAATCGTATGAACTCATAAAGTAAATCTCATCCAAAACATCCAGCATCAGATTTCTATCCTTTCGGGACCTCCTGTAGGCCATGTTGATCGCCTGCATGTGAACATGGGAATCTTGGACGATAGTCCGAGAACTTTGAGTGGTTAGACATCACTTTTAGTGGCATGGTATGGCATGATGCAACTTAGAACGACTTAGAACTTTGCAAATTAAAATCACTTGCAGTACTGGTTAAAACATGTTCGACCCACTTTTGACCGCTGGTTGCAATCCCTTACGCTACATGTATATCTTTGGGTATACCTGGGCACTGTCCTGCTTTGAACGTTCATCAGTTGCAAATGAGCCAACCCGCAGCAAGGGATTGTTGATCAACTGTGGGCTGACAATTGAATGGTGGGCCTGGGGTTACCCTCTGGTAAACTAACATAACTATGGAAAATCACCATTTTCAATGGGTAAATCAACTATTGGTGGTTTCAACCCCTCTGAAAAATATTATTCAGTTGGGATGATTATTCCCAATATATGGAAAAACAGAAACTGTTCTAAACCACCCACCAGAAATACGTTTATTGAGGTGTCAACCGTTTCCATTTTCCCTTCCAATTGAGTGTTCGCTACCATGTAGCGGTCAAATCCCCACAAACTGGCCGGTGAAATCCCAATAAAAGCGATGCAAATGCCCCCCAAAAAACCAATGAAATTCCAAAACATCCCATTGTGTTAAATCCCAATCCCAGAAACAAATCCATCCCAATCCCCCCAAAAATGGAAAACCCCATATTTACCACAGTCGATCGCCACCAAGACACCCAGTAGAGTTGTCTTTTGCGGTGCCTCCTCGGCGTGTGTGGTGGTCTGTTGTGTCGCCTGGGCGTCCGAATCGCCCACCTGGGCGAAGGCTAGGTGACAACAATTTTGTTCTATAACATGTCGGAATTTACTGGGATGCATTTTTTTAATTTCATGGGATTTATTGGTATTTAGTGGGGTATAATGGCATTTAATGGGATCTATTTGGATTTATTGGGGTTTAATGGGAATTTCATAGGATTTATTGAAAGTTATCGGGATTTAATATGATTTTACTAATTGCTAGATTAGATGGTTGACACCGGGAAAAGCACACAAAATGCCCAAATTTCAGAGCCATCCCTGGCGGTGCCTGGTTGCTGTGAATGGTTTGCATGTCCTCCTCTTGCTCCGCTGAGCCATCCTGGCCAGGGTCAAATTAACTGGGATCTACCGCAAAATGGTGGTAGAATGGGATTTACCAATGAACAAATATGTAAAAAGCCCGATTTTCATGAAGTTCTGATGAGATACTAATGGAATATCAATGACACATTCATGAGGATATAATGGGGATATACTTGGATACCACCGATAAAATTGTGTTGACCTCTGACCATTGAACAGTTTGCTATGCAAAAGCCACCGGTTTTAAGAGGTAGATCATCAAACTAACTGTAATTTTCCATGGCTATGTTCGATTACCCGAGAGTAGGTGCGAGGGTCAGTATTCAGCCGGTGAAAATGGGCATTCAAGTCTTGAACATAGTAATCCAAGCTGTGAACATGAGAATCTGACGTAATAATCATTGGAGTTTCATCGTGTTTCATTCCACATATCTAATTTTAAGCTCCAACCACAAGTACAACTTTTAAACCCTCACCCAACTGGCCATCACCATGAAAGATATGAAAGACTCAACACCAAGCGCATTTTCCAAGCGTCGGAATTGGCGATGGCCCAGCTGGAGGATAGAATCTGAAGCCTCTCTTTGAAGGTTTCCTTAGCATTTCTTGGGCGACACAACGGGGCTGTTTTTTTCTCCCGTTGATGTGCACCCCCCTGCTGTGTGGTTGAAAAGCAACGGTTTCATCAGTTGCACAAGGGATAAAGCTGCGAAAAAGCCAACTTATCTGGCTGAATTGTAAAATCAAATAGTTGAAATAAGGCCTCCTGTGGGGATGATTCGCCTTTCAATGCAAAAAAATCATCCAGAGTTCAATGAAGGCTATTGACCCCTTCCAAAGTGGCATATCCAAGTAGGATCCAACTACACACTGGTATTCCTGCAGCTAGGCAAGCAGTTTTCAGCAAACAGTCCCATGACTGGGTTGACCCTAGGACCCCTAGGGTCCTTTTTTTAGAGGATATCATCTTTTGCATTCGTGAGATTCAAACCTCAAAATAGCTATAATACTTACAATCCCTGCCCCAATTTCTTATACCCCTCAATCGACACCCTGGTGGAATGTATTGGATCTATTGAATCCATTCATTTTGTGTTCCCTGTTGGGGGGTATCTAACACTCCCCTCAGAGTCACTCCCAACTCCTCAGCAAAAGTGGCGTTTCAAGACTCACCTCCAATTCGTTTGGAGCAACCCTCTTTCATGGCAAAATCTCATAACATCCGCAAGTCCCCTTTCTGTTTAATACCCCATCCATATTATTCCATCAACATCCAAAAGATTCCAAACCCCCAGACATCGGCCACCCCAGCAATCGCACGTCGCGTAGAGCCCCAGCGTCTCGCACGTAGATCAAGCCTCCACCCACGTAGTTGAACATCTTCCTCAGACCTTCATATCCCAAGGTTGTGAGCCGCTCGCCTCTGTGATCCCCAATTGCCCATTGGGAGGCCCATTGGGGGGGGAACAAAACGGGATTTTAATGGATTTTAAAGATCAAAAGTGGAAATTCCATGAAATTCATCCCTTCACCCTGGTGGTCTGTTGGATGTTGGATCGATTTACTTTGGGCCCCTGATTGGGGACTATTTAACATTGCAGGGAAAGGAGTCCTAATCAATCGCGGTTGAGATCCCCATGATTGCTAAGCAACTGATACTTACCCGTTCCATCCGCATTTTTTTCATCTCCATTTTGGCTTCAAAATTGATGATGATAATCCATCATTAGCTTCAAGTAGTACAGCCCCCAAACACATCAACAACTATCCATAATCTATCCATCATGTATCAAATTCTATCCGTATGCCCCCGCATGGGTCGTTTTTTCCCCGAAACAAAGTCATCCGCCACCGTCCAGCAACCCAGCTCCGCATTGAAGAATTCCAAGATCGCTTCCCGGAAGCATGCCACGCGTGGACCAGTGACCTGAGGCTGTTTAACCAGCAAAAACGGGATAAGATGTGTATATCACCAGCAAACATCTAGGGCCAGAATCCAGGGGCAAGTTGTGAGGTGGATTTCATGGACAGTTGGGTGAAGCTAAACCAAGCTCAGGATATCTCAGGATTGGCCGGGCACCAGTTGCATCAGTGGCTGGTAAAAAACTGTACGAATTTCACCTATTGATTTGCAGTACCCTCCTGTGATCAAGCATGGCAATGTTTGGCAATTTGCTATGGCTATGGAAAGTTTTACAATAATGGGAAACTCATCTATGACTGGTTGGTGGTTTCAACCCCTCTGAAAAATATTACTCAGTTGGGATTATTATTCCCAACATATGGGAAAATAAAACATGTTCCAAACCACCAACCAGATGAGGATTTTCCATTGCCTAGTTTATGACCAGGGAAATGTGGCCATTGTTTCATGGCCCGGACAGCTCCCCCACCGGGCCCTGGATCGCCTCTAGTTCCAAGTGCCGAAAGCCCAAGGTCTGCGCGGTGTTCGAACATGGCGGGTGCATGGTGCTGCATATTGGATGATTATCCTCTGGTAACCAAACGTGGCAATGGAAAATACCCTAATAAATCTTATAACTGGAATTAAATGATATTAAATGGATATTTTAATGGGAAGAATCATCTATCAATGGTCGATTTTACGATTGCCATGCTTGAGTACCGGAGGGTAGTTCATGTTTTCTTCGGGAGTTGAGGTAATTTTAAAGGAACATATCACGAGGCACAAATTCGCCTCTGCCGATGATAGTGCATATTAGAAATCATGGTTGAATGATGTTGAATGTCAAAAATACCAAGCATTGTCAGATTTACAGTAAATCCTGTGGTAAAGCTTTAATGAAGCATTTGTAGGATGATTCCCTACTATCGTGAAGGTGTGGTTGTGCAGTCGTAAGACGATCCCTTTCATCTCCCCGGATTCCGCAAGATTCTGCGGGTCCAACCTCCACAACCTGCTTGGCTTCTCTGCCATTTTGCAGTGAGAGAATGATCTGATGGATGCCTTTAAAAAACCGGCCAGCCAAGACCTTGGCGATTCGATGCTGACCCACAAAAAATGGGATGCTCGCAAGTGGTATCGAACATCCATCACCCATATAGAACTGGAGAGATTCCAATTTCACTGGGCTAATGTCATTTTTGAATCCCACCACCAAAAAAAATGGTTCCGCAAAGCCCGAGGCACTGCACGGGATGTCTTGAACAAATGCTGCAGGCTTGGCGCCGCCTCATAGAATGTGGTGAAGAGCGCATCCGCGGCCGCATCCTCTGAGTAGGTCTCTAGGAATGCATTCCTAAGGCGAAAGGATGGATGTTGTTCTTCAGACCCGCCCAGTTGCGAATTGTAAACGGAATGTTTGATTTGATCTATCTTTCTGTTGATCTAGATGACATTTTCTCTCAATCTTTCAAACATAAGGTATTTTCTCTAACAGATTACAGCACCAATATACCAGACATGACTTAAGATTCGGTGGATGGGGTAAGCTAACTATAACAATTATAGATTCGGCGGTTGCTGGAACTCTCCAAGGTGTCCCGTTGCTCCTGGGGGCCCGTGTCACCCAGCTCTCTGAATCTTGTGGAACATGGGGGAAAAACCCAATCTTTTTGAATAACAACCGATTGGAAAGTCCGACAGTACTATGGACCATAACTCTGGTGAGACCGTTTGGTACATTAACAGTTTGCCATGGAACATCATCCGTTTTAATAGGTAAACCCATGGTAAATCATCTAACTTGATGGGGCATCCAGCAGCAAAGTGGTAGGCATTCGTCAAGGCTCCAGGCCCCAAGGACTTCCAGAGCTTGTTCAGTTGGCATGCTCAACCTCGCTGATCTGTAGCTTCCAGGCTCCCATGTCAAAGGAAATTTCAGGACCCTTTAGATGGCAATTTAGGTACCTGAAATGGCCATTGACTATGTTTCTTGCCCTAGATCATGAAAGTATGATCATCTTAAGATAAGGGTGAAGACCAGTGTGATATAGATTATCCAAGGGCAATTGCGTGTCCAAAGTTTTGATCCTACATCCACTTGGGGATAGGTTCAGCCTTCAAGTCATTCATTCAGCTTTGTCAGTGCTGAACACCTTACTTGTGCTTAGTAGGGAACGAGGGAATGATCCACAATAACTATCAATAATAATCCCACTCCCCCATTCCCCCATTCCCATCCATTCCCTACTAAGCACCAGTAAGTTTTGCTTAAGCTTATCATTGCTCGAAGTGTGAGTTGGATGGCCTCCACTCGAGTTATCCCAATTTCAGGTAAGGGAATCGAACATGCCGATAGACATCTTTCTCGACACTTGCCCGTTGACAGATGAACATTTCCTGTGAAATTGCTGGGGGAAGCGGCGTTACAACGGTTACAGCATGTTACAACACTTTCAAGTGGGACATGTTATATATATATATATATATGTATGTATGTTAGACAACGCTATATACATATACATGTCAGGACCGCTCTATTGTTTTTACCACGCCAGGTGGGTTTGTACTGATGTCTTTCCATCAGTAGGAAAAGGAAGGCCTAGCATCGTCCACCCTGCGCACCACAGGGGGCCTCTGCCATCACAGAGGTGTATGCATGCACCTAGTCCCTCGTGTTTTGTCAAGGGAATTAAAGTACTACCTTCCTTTTCGCCCCAGTCGCAACGAAGCCACCAGGGTTGTGGAGGGAGGGAGAGAACAGCTACAGAAGGAAGACGGCATGTCCAAAACTCAGTCATGACATGCAACCAGCTTCCCCTTACATGAATTCCAGGGTCCACATA
>Ga0126342_10001839_pt1 | contig 31396 bp, 34 predicted proteins | sample Cyp1metagenome_FD_92528 | JGI IMG/M metagenome (GOLD analysis project Ga0126342, IMG submission 92528) | Coral microbial communities from Lord Howe Island, Old Settlement Bay, Australia - Cyphastrea 1 metagenome | ecosystem: Host-associated > Invertebrates > Cnidaria > Coral ...
AAGTTCCCTTTATGTATTCGTTTTCAATTAGGCAATTCATTCGTGAATACATAGGTGATTTTTTACGATAGTTGAATGTTTGGCCCTAACTTTATTGTGACTCCTTTAATGTTTGGGGGGGGGGGTTATTAATCCGATGTTGACATTAAGGAAATTAAGAAGAGGAAACTAACAACAACCTATAACAACAACCTTAATATATTTTTGAAAAAAGACGGCGAAAAGACAAGGTAGCCATGATCTAGCGACAACGCAAGACTGCATCCCAAATGGCGGGCCGTGCCTCAGGCATATTCGTCGGCCCAAGATGTCTCGAATCCAACAGCCAGCCTGCAATTGAAAATAAACACGCGCAAATCCACTTCTTATTTGAAGCTGTTGCTCAAAAATTCGATGCTACCACATGCTATCCACTTCTGGCGTGCGACTGCCTGAGTTGGAAATAGTTGACCAGTCGTCCCAATACGACTTGGAGAACTATCTTCTAAAATTGCGAGGGGCCCAAAATCAGCAACCTCTTTCACCTACGTTGGCAAAAGTCCTTTTTTCCGGTTCAAACGCAGATCGGTGAAGGTCACGCCTCCTCGGTCTACTCCTATGGTACAGAGCCCGTGGCGCCGGTTCACTGGGTTCACCGAGTTCATGGGCGACTGAGACCGAGAAAATTAAAACCGCGCCACGCAGTCAGAGCGATTGAAGCTCGAGGGTCACTTTTCACGCTCAGTTTTGACAGGGGCACATCTTGCCTCAGTTTCCAATCAGTCAACATGTCTTGACGTCTGTCACTTTATTGTCATTTCTGACATCGCGCTTTGTCGCACAGCACATGAAGCTGCGTCGGCATGTTGCACTGCTAAACGCCGTGCTGATCAGAGGTGGTTCCAAAGAAAGCCTCCTTTGCTTGTTGAGTATCTTGGAGAAGGAAGTAGAGTGAGTGCATAGTGAGCGCATGCTGTGCGAGACTTGGCAAGGTTTCACCAGACTTTGCACAAATCTTAAGTGGCAAGACTCTGGATCATGCCGAAGGACTGCAAAACCCTGTGAACACATGCCAACATCTGTGAGAACGCTCTTATCCAGAGGCACAATCGGTTGGGATAGTGATTTTGATCTTTGTGAAGCTGGTGAAGCACACATCTTCAGGAATTTCAATCCAGGAACTGCGGTTTGGCAACAAGTATTGCTGCAAGTTGATGGAAAAAAGTTCAGCGTACGACTGCTTTTCTTCGAGCGCAACTCCACCCAAGCACTTTGAGACTTCGATGAATTCAAATCAACAGTGGCGCAGTCGTCAGGTCAAACTTGGCAACTTCAAACAATTCAAACCGTGCCATTTCTTTGAGACACCTGACAACGACAATTTTGAGGCCAAACTGACCCAACAAATTTCTCAGTTGGTATGGCATCGAGCTGAACCAAAGTCGCATCGATCTCGCACTCCTCGAGCGTAAGGGACACGGAGGTCGCTCCTCCGGGGTGACTTGAGTGGCCCTGGCTCTGACCCGCTTGGAGGCAGGTCTTGTCGTTGCAAGGCCAAGTCACAGAGGATCTAGAGAGTTGTTTCGTGTCGAACGAAGTCGCTTTCAGAGTTGTTGTTGCAAGAGAAAGCATGTTCAGTATGCGTTGATCATCGTTGATCGCATTGCTGCTTCATCCTTGGCATTGGGGCACCTAGTGTCACTTGCACATCCTGCTTGACACGCAATCTCGCACCGAAACCTTTGACTGTCTACGTTGTTGACCAGGACCATAGGCTGTCAAGCATGCAATTCGGCGCAGGTATGTGAAGTGCTCGACCGAAGGTGCAATACAGCTATGGACCTTACTTGCATCTCAGAATGTCATGCGTTTGGCTTCTGAGTTCGATCGCGACAATTTCGGAAATCCGTCCGCACCGAAGGTGCCGAGGCGTGGTAGTTTGGCAGCTGAGTGGTTCGTATGAACCAACTGTTCGATCGACCCGTTGCCAAAAAGGGTTCTCAATGTGGTAATTTGCACATGTTGCATGTTGGCACAATGTCACCGTTTCGACCCGACATGTCCGGAACATGGGCTCCACTTGGGGCCAGCTTCCGCCAACAAGCCTCCACCTTGGGCCCAACTTCGGCCCGACTTGGGCCCAACATGCCGCAGCTTGGTCCAACATTGCGCACCTTGGGCCCAAGTTGGGCCTCTTTGGGGGGCAGCCCAGGCCGAAGCTGGGGCCCAACCAGGGTGAATTCTGCGGACTCAATGCGGCACGCTGAAAACTTGCATTTTTGGCGCTATTTCCCACATCTTTTGGCTTCGATGGGGGTTCGTGCTGGGCCGTGTTAGGCCCAGCTTTGGCGGCAGTTGCTCCCAGCTTTTCATGCACTACAGCCTTCGCTCGAATGCACCAAAGCAAATTTCAAGAAGCCCTTGCAAAAACACACTGCAATAAAAACCTGCTAAACACATCGACCGTCCCCAACCCCACGCACCCAAAAACAGAAACTTCAAATAACTTGAACATGGCTACAGTCCCGAGCCGTGACTCTGCGTCGTATCTCATTTCCTTCTACCGTCCCCGCTCCTCAGTCTCAGCCCCCCTTGATGCTTCCACGCTTTCTGCCTCGGATAGCAGCTAGCAAAATCCCCCGCCGCTCCACCGGCACTGCTCCCCAATCCACTTCAAGCCCACAGCTGCATAGTATTGCCATCTATGCATTTCCCTTTTCCTGAGCCATGAAAATACGTGCCGCCCAAACAAGTCTTCAGCTTTCAATATCCCATCAAAATATCGACCTGAAATGGCTTCAATTTCCAATACATTACGACACGACCGTTAGATCGTTGGAATGCTGCCCATCTCGTCTTCACTCCTGCGGCTCCACGAGCCCGCTTCTTTCCTCTCTGTCCTATTCACTGGTTGCCGGCGGTACTCGTCGCGAAGCGACCCAAGTCCGAGCGTACCTTACCTCTCAGACATGGACTACTAGACCGTCTGTATTCAAAAGTCACTGGCACAGAACTCAAGGAGGCACATTGCACGAAAACAAAACGCAAACACTGTAACAAAAAGTAAACATACCCACTTACAAGTGTGATCCTAGAAATAGGATGTATCAAAAGTCTGCTGACGTGACACTTCCCTTCACAGAGGCCTTGATCTACCAGAATGATGTGCTGCCTCTGCTGCTTCTCCACTTTGATGAGAGTCAAACCAGTCAATGAAGGCCAGATGAAGCGCAACGGCTGAAGGAAGCCGTTTTGGCGACTCGAAGGGCGTGGAGTTAGAAGGCACGCCGATGAACGCTGACCAGAACAGCTGCCTCGTAGCATTTTTCGAAGCAGCGCTCTAATGACTCTAATGTTGGAAATCAAAAAGAATGACATGAGAGCTGCGTAGAACATAGCATGATGTTGAACCGACAAATTGACACACTTGCAAAAATAGACTCCTCGTAGTGCAGCCGTGCTACTCAGAAACTTGTCCTGGGACATCACAAATCTTGGCTTTTCCACTTCAGACATGAAGCCTTCCTCCTGCAGCAGAAATCTGGTTGGAAAGCCAAGTGGCTGAGCGATGCAACAACCAAGAAAAATCACAGGGCAAGAGAGAGGGAGGGAGGGAGAGAGAGAGAGAGAGTACAACAGTGCATGCAAAAAAGATAACAAACATAAACATGTCAGTGGTATTTTGATGCAAACATGACATTATTGCAGCTGATCGTCAGGCTCTGAGGCAAAAATCCGAAACTCATCAGCCTGTCATGCGCCGCTTACCCGACTAAGCACCCCACGAGCTGATGCTGATCGCATTGGTAGAGCTGCTCCTGAGCGAATCACAAAGAATCTGACAAATCAAGGGTCCACACGAACTTGAAACCGTGGTGCACAACGAAATTCAGACCTGTCGTCTCACTCTCCCCCTTTCCCTGACTCAACAAAAATCATAGCTAAATCAATAACTTTTTGAATTCATAGAAATTCCATCTCCAATCACTTCAGGCTGTAGTTACTGTCATGATACATGCCCTACTTCTTGCGGTAAAAATGTTGGATCATGCTTTGGAAGATTTGAAATGTGATTATAACTGCGATCCAAGCGGCAGAAGCGGAAGCGGCGTAAATCTCTCAAACGCTTTCGCTGTGAAGGCAGTGTCAGCTTGACTCTGGGAAGTCTCTGCCCTTGACTTCGACGTTCAGAAGGCAGTTTCCTCTCAAACTTCTGGTTGAAAGCTTTGGCCGAAAGAATCGAGTTGGCTACGCTTGACCCTGACTCCGCTTGCTGCCCTTGCTGACACAGTTCAGAATGAATTGTGCGCACTGTGGCCCAAAGTGCAGCACTTGCAATCCATGAAACTTGGCTGAAGGAGAAAATCGGAGGCCCCGAACGCCATGATGACGTCCCACGCTGCATAGTATTATCTTTGGCAATGGGTAGAGTCCAAAAGGGCTATGTCAAGGTTCACCGACTCTTGGCTATGCAAAAAGCCGCAACGTTTATGCAAAGGATCCTTGCAACAGGAAGCATTCTCTGCAACCCGAACCTCAAGGACATGCAAACATCTGCAAGCTGCGGGTCGAGATCCAGGAGCTGGTTGAATCAAGCACATGCTGACAAGTTTCTTTTGGCTTCTGGATCTAGTTCATCACGAGCTCTCACAACAGATTTCCGCAGAGGACTGGGAGTTTACAATGCCTTGAACAGCCAGCTAGACTTACCACACCCTTCAATCGATCAGGATGCGTACAGCCTGGGAAGGCTACAGCCTGGGAAGGCTCTCAAAAGACGCATCTCGGAAGGCTTCAAGGTCTTTCTCAACGGTGCAAAAGAAACATCCATGATGGCTATGTCAAGGGAAGTAGTGGGAAAGACTTCACCAAACTCGTTCTGAAGAACAGTCAATCTTGTCTTGCCTTTTTGAGAGTTTGTGACAGGAGCATGGATCCGGGAGCAGGCACATAGTCTACTGCTGTCAGAGACTTTGGACACGCATTTCACAATGCAGCTAGGTTGGTGCCTTGCTAAGTGTCAGCGGTTTGGGAAATTCCCACTTGTGATGGGCGGTGTGCAGAATGTCGGTAGAAACTCAAAATGTTGGTATTGTGACGATGCACTCTTGTCTCACGTCACTCTCTTTGCGAACATCACGATGCCGCTATCAGAGTCCGGGTCTCAGCTGGATGAACAGCCGTATGGCACCCGAGGTTCAACTTGAGATTGGATTGGGACTATATAGTGAATTTTTCGCAGGTTGGATTGCGAGGCTTTTACAAAATCGCAAAGATTTTGCGTTTCTTTTTTTTCACTTGGCTCATGCGCGGAGAGGGTAGGTGTTTCAAACCTGCAAAACCAGAACCGAAATAACTTCACCAATGCTGTCAATTTGTAACATCTGGCCGATGGGCAAGATCGTCTTTGGCAACAGTAGCGGCGCTGGGTTTGGATGGTCCTGATGGTGCCTAAACAGGCTTTTGGCTGCATGGAAAGTGATGGACGAACATCATGTGAGCACGCTCGAAGCTGGCAATCCAGGAAGTCCCTGAGATGCTGCCATTGTTGCCATTTATCACCTTTCAACGGAATAACATAGGTAGATTTGTTTGATATGAAATTCACCTTAGCAATTGATGCGGGGATTCTTGGAAAGTCACGAGTGAACTTTTTGTTCCCGTGGGCGAAGCTGACACGGCGCCAGCTAACGGACAATTCACTCAGGGCGGGACGGAATCAACGCCGAGTCAAGCAAGTCACACGAATCTTTGCATTGGACAATCAAACCAATCGGATCAATCGGCGTGTTGGCTGTGCTCGAGTCTTGTTGGCTGAAATTGGAACCAGACTGCTCTGAAGTGTGACAATGTCCGAACTTCTTTGAGCAAGCTGGCATCCTATGCAACGCCGGGTGACATTTGATATCTGCGTGAGACTTGCTGTCGCTGATGCGGCTTTCGACCCCAAATTTGCAGGAGCCATTTGGTCATGTTGCCTTTTATGATTGTCATCTCTTTCACATCTGTCTTCTCTGTCTCATTGTAACTGCAACGGATCCCTTCAAGCAGTCTTCAGGCTGGCTCGATCTGTTGTAGACTTGCTGCAGACATCTGCAGGCCATGTTTTTCAGACTTTGGGCGGCTGAAGTCACTGGGAGAAATGATCTAAGGTCAAGCTTGGAATGCAACATCAAGTGACATGTCCTGGATTGTTCTGGTTTCATTTGTGACATTTTCACTCCGCACTTCAAGACTTCAAGTCAGACTCCTTCAAGCCGTGGCGAGCTGGTGACGTAGCTCTGGCAGCCACACGACGACATGAGGATTTCAGCGACTTAACCACTTCGACGGTGCATCCAACCGTGACTTCACCGTCTCACTGAGTCAAGACAGTCAAGACACCCAGGGACGTGACTTGTAAGGTGATTTGCAGTTTTCTCTTTCGGCAGACTCAAGACACTCTAAGGCAAAATCAGCTACTGAAGTTTCAGAGGATGTCAAAACGCATGGCAACCAACAAGTCCAACATGAGAAACAGGGCTGCGAACGCTGCAAAGACTGCGATGCTTCAGGAAGCGTCATTTCTACTTTTGGTCAGGCACTTGCATACGTTCAGACTTGACGGGTTGCTTTGCTTCTGACTTCAGGCCCCTTTTACTTGCATGGCATGGAATTTCATCTCAAGCTTGGGCAGCCTCCATCACCGTTGGTCACGATCTTGAACAAAGACCCAAGAGAAGCGAATGTCATCCGAAAACAAAAAACGAGGAGATCTTCAAAGAAGTCAGGTTTTCACATCACCTTGTGAATCGGTCAAATATTAAGGCAAACTTGGCGACGGCTGTCCTTCAACTTTCTTGGGCGACTTGAAGTGACCGGCAAAACAGAAACTAGGCCAGATGCAGTTTGCGAACTCTGACTCGAATTCTGAGCCAAACTGAGACTGGCTTCACGGATTTGATTTGGACCAATTGAACCACACTTCAACATGATCGGCCAAGCAAGCCTGAAGCCCTGCACATCAAGCTTACAATCGATGGTGCTCTTTGCGTCCCAAATCCATTGTTTCGGGTTACTGCAGAGTGGAGTCGTGTTCCTGGCTTTTCGACCTCTTCGCCGGGGGGGTTTTAAATCCGGTCAATAATGGAGTGCTAGACTTCACAGAGAGCAATCCAGGTCCATGCAAAGGTTGGAAGCAATTCGGACATGACAGGCTCAACGAGCACCTTCTTTCACCTGAGCTGACACAGGACCTGACACATGAGCTAACACATGAGCTAACACATGAGCCGCATGATTGGTCGATTATTTCACCCAAAAGGATTGCATAATTTTGCGGATATCTGTCTTCCAGCTATCATGTTCCAACCCATTTTCCGGAAAGCTGCCGACACACGAGAACAAGGTGCGGCACTTTGCAGCAAGTTGAACTTGACTCTGTGGGGCCTGCTACAATGGCATAATGATGTTGTCACAACAGCAAGATCTATCATGCTATTTTTGGGTCAACCGCTTCCAGGCTATCCGACAATTTGGTGATTGGACGGTACTGGACAAATCTAGAAAAGACTGCCCTACCAACAGGTCCAGCTTTGAAAATGCTTGCAGTGAATCCTTTCAAACACGTGCAGGCTCCTCGGTTGCTTGCTCTTGGCGACGAGAAGAAAACACATGCTTGCAAGACAAGCAGGCATCTGCAAAAAATCTTTCTGACATGATTCTGAGGCTTGGGAGTGTTGGCTCTCATCTCATTGCTTTCTACGAGTCTTCGTGCGTGCAAGGGAAACAAACTTATCCATGTCTACGTCTTTGTCTTTGCCTTGGTCATTTTTGCCAAGCTCTTAGGAAGCTGAACTGTTTCCAGCAAACAGAACCTTTGGACGGCAAAATGCTACGTCTGCTACGTAAGACACGAGAAGACTAAACCACGCTTGGCGCAGCTTGGGTTGCGACCTCTGAAAGTACCCGCCTTTCTGTAAAAGCTTATGTGTGCAGTGTGTCACAGCATTCTCCTCATGACTCAAAACGCAATTTGGATGCTTCAGTGCAAGTAGGGATGACACATTCTCATTGTTGACATCCAGAAAGAGACACTGGAGTCAGCAACCCGTAGTCTCCAAACAGAGCCAACCGATCGACAGGAGAAATGGCAACTTGTGATAACTTTGAAGCATGAGAAATCAATGAACTATGAGAAAAGAAGCTTGGTTGTTCCTTGCAAGACTGAACATTGAATGTGTTCGAGTCAAATGTTCTGACAACACATGCTGGACATGTTAACTCAGACTCATTCCTGCGAATTTGAAACAGCCGAAACTGAATCATGCTTTCATTCGGATATTTGGCGCGAATAATTGGCCAAGCTGTGTCGTGTCTTGGAGCAATGCGCAATGGATGTAGTCCCAAAAATGAAGACCTCTGCCATATGGTGCTTGCTCGAATACGCATGGCTAACCCTCTATGTTCTATGTGGATTGAGAACCTGCCAGGGCCAAGTCATGCAAAGCCAGGTCCAACATTTGCAAGTCTTTCACAAACTTATTGTTGCCAGGCCAGATGCTGAAAGCAGGCCTGCATGCTGAAACCATCCGCATCATCCGAATTCATCAGTTTCTTTTACTTGCTACTTCTAAGCTCTGAGAGTGTCACACTTGCAATACGGAACCTCTCCAAACATGTTGCAGTTTTGCTTTTCACACCGAAAAAGGATAGACATGTAGGAGTGAAGGGCCACTTGGCATGCAAGAAAGCATCTCAGGACTTCTGCGGCACTCTAGTTCCCGAGTCTTGACAATTCAAGATCGGCAAAGGACTGGCACTGCACATCCAACACATTCAGTGCATATTCGTCCTGGGGGAAATCTGTCAAGCAAACCTTGAGGTCAGCAAAACCATCAAAGGCTTCAACTCTTGCCCCATCATGCAGCACAACGGCACTTCAGGATGTCAAAGCTAAGCCAATGCCATCCCGTGAGATTGCTTTGATTCTACGCAAACAGGAATGGCAACCACATTTTTGCCGCAAGGACGTGAACGAAGCTTGGGAATGATCACGCATCATGCTCCGGCACTTCAGCAATCTTCTGCAATTTCGATGGAGGAAACATGCTGGAACACATCGGTGAATCGCTTGCTTGGAAAATTATTGGCGTCAATTGTGGAGTCTCAACTTTGGTTGTACCAACATGTGTCACATGTGTCAGCTCATCTTTGATATAAACCTGTCCCAGCACCGTTTCTGATTCCCATGGAAATCAGTTAGTCTTTCAAGCTCTGAAAGTTCATCTGATGGAACAAACCGCTAGACTTGATGAGCTCGGGCTTACATTGGAAGCATTGGGTCCGTGAGTACCGGTATCTCTTTCAAAAATCGATCACCAAGGTAAGTTGCATCACAATCATTTGTCGGATCGTCAAAATCACTTGCTGCGAAATGCTGAGCAATGTGAGCCTTCCAAACAAAGCGAAGGCTTGCTCTTATGGTCTGTTCTTGGCAAAAACGACGGATTTCATTGATCTCAATCGCCTCTTAGAATTGACGGTAAAACAAGTCTGGACAAAGAGGGCCACCAACTATGGGCGAAGAGACCTCTTGACGAATCCTTTGAACATGTTGACGATCTGTAGATCATGTACATCACCATGTGATGTTTGCGCACAGCACCTTCCGCCGCCATGGTCAGACCACAGTCCAGTGCAAGACAATCCAACTGACACAAACCTACGTGGCATGACTGGCCGCTCATGGCTTGACATCTACCTATTCTGGATTTGGACTAAGAAGAAGCAGCCCCGTGCTATTGGCTTTCCGTCACTCATCTTCAACAGCCTGTTAAATGGCTTTGGCACACAGTCAGTTCCAAGAAGTTGAACCGGAGAAACTCAGTTCTGCATCGGCACAAAAGACATCCATTACTTCATGGGACAAATCTTTGGAACCAAGGCATTGGGAAACACTTGAATCTTCGAATCCATCTACAAGATTTCTACAAATGGCTGAAGCGGCTGAAGCATTAGCCAATCTGGACATGCACTCCCAACTTTGCTTTGCTGACCTCGTAGGTCCACACTGGGGTAGGCTTACTTTACAAAGGTATTTACATCTGTCTGAGACGACATGCTGAGAGCTTCGCCTTGCAAATCTGCTTTGATGTTTTGGCTGAATCCACTTGGCTATGTCGTAGCGTCTGTGTTAGTTTCCATCAGGGAATAAACCCATGCCTGAAATGCTCAGTTCGTTTGAAGCAAGGCCCTCTCATGCAAGTTTTCAAAAGCTGACTGCAACTTTTTCAACATGTAGACTTGCTTCTACTGGCACTATGCAAATCTTCAGGAACACTAGGACCGCTAGGAGCGCCTACAGCTTGGAATATTTGATGGGATGGCACAGCTTTGGCCGAGAAAGGTCGTGAATGCATCCCTGAAAGGCCTGAAAGGACATACTTTTTATTCCAACAATGAGTCCATGTGGCACCTTTTCCAAAGACCTGATGGAGGCTACGATCCTGGAGTCTCCCGCGGTGTCAACTGTGTCAACCAACGGTCAGAACACATGAAGGTCACAGGGGGATGGCGGTCATGGAAGGTGAAAGCTCAAAGACATCAGCATATCTGAAGGTTGGCATTTCACAGCAAGCAAAGCTTTGACACTTCTGTCACGAAAAAAACAGTTGCTCGCCAGCTGTCCCCTCAGCGATGTGCATTTGAAGACTTTCCTAGATCTGTCATATGTGGCAGACTCTTTGGGCTCTGGCCACGTCAAATGCTCAACTTGCAGCAAGGTCTGTTTGACACGTTCGCAGACAGTGAGGTAATAACAATCTTCGAGGCCGGAATGTCACCGTGGCAATGGCGCCAACGAGGAAAAGGACCAGCAAACTTTTCTGATACCAACATGTGCATCGCTACATGAAGGAAGAATCTTCTGAAACTTCAACAATTGCTGTTGGAGATTTACTCAAGATACTGTCTCTGATTTCAACTGGAAAAGGCGCGCTTTCACAGACATTCTCCTTGGCGGTCCATGACTTGGCAGCTTGGTGAGGCTGTCTTTTGGTGGAATCTCACGAAGGTGCCTCCTTCACTGCAGAAATGTCACGAAGAGCACATACCACAGCAGTGCCATGGTGCACTATGGGCAGCCGTACTGGTGCCACCCGCGTGGCTGCGACTGTCGCTGCTGCTACCCGCACAGGTTTGAAAAAGCGCAGCGCGATGGACTGCTGAATGTTAGCAATGGCAGGGGAATCCTGCAGGATTTCACGGTAGTCACATTCCAAAGAAACGGCAAACTTTGCATATCACAACATGCAGAGAACATCGCACGTGCTGAGTGTCCCACTGTTGCACAGTGTGTTAACATGTTAACCTTGTTCCTCATTATTGTTGAATGTGCAACTGTGTTCCACCCGTGTTGCGCGATGTGACTGCGGCAGAGCTTTGAGGACGTGGTCACAACAGCGTCACTAGCGGCAACCCCAAGACGCACATGGAGCCGTCTCACGCGACGCTGAAAAAAGCCACTTAATCATCACCTAATCGTCACTGGTCATCTTATATGTCACAGACTTTGTCACTGATAAGGCTGTGGAACTATGCTGGACACAGCCCCACTGTGCTGAATAAATCAACAAATCAAAGTAGCATTTGGAACACTTGGAACATCCCTAGCGCCGACTTTTGGAACTCAAAGTGCTCATGTTTGTAAACACTTAAGACACTGCACCGAGAAATGTCAATCTTTAAGTGTGAATCGTAGTCAAGGTCTTGCTGAAAGATTCATGCATAATCCACCGCAGGACAAATGACGCTTTCGAAAAGCTGCACGGATTGTATGTGTACACATAGCTTGGCTGCTTTTCATGCTTTTGGATGTCGGAACTTTTGTGTCTACTGGAGAGTCCTCTGTAAAAACATCATGGGTCGTGCTGTCAGAGAGATATCATTCAAAATCGATGGCCATTCCTGTCCTGATCCTCATGGTCGCCTTCGCCCAAACAGCCCAAACAGGTCGCAGATCCGACTCGATCGAGAGCTCGGCCAACCAACGGCCTCACAGACAGGGTGCGTCTGAACATAGGGCATATCATGGTATATCCCTCCAGGGAGTTCTAATAGGGATGATGGTTCAGAAAAATGGATAAAAGGCGGTACGGAGTTTTTTCAGACAAGCCCATGAAAACACTGAAAACATGGCAACAACAACAATGGCAACAACAACAACAACAACAACAACAACAACAACGCAAAAATCGAATTTGAAGGACTTAGAACAATTCTGAATGACGCTTGCTGCATGCCCGCCCGGCACCTTGACAGGCAAGTACTTACCTCAATTGTGGCAGCCAAGTCCCCTGCTGCAGGTGTTACCTTTTGGTAAACATACAAAAAACGATGGAAAAATCACCATTTTGACAGGAAAATCAGCTATAAATGGCCATTTTCAACAGCTATGTAACAAATTACGAGAGGGTACACATCAAATACCCTGTTCTTGTTCTCGTCTTACTTTCCTGTGTGGCTTTCTAACAGTGGAACCTCGCCAAAATCTAACAAAACAACTCAACGACAATTGTATGATAGCAACATGCTTTGCAGAGATAAGGGCACACTGTGCCCCTTGCTCGCTTTGCATCAGTCATCTAATCCATACCCTTTAAGTCCGCTCTGTGATATGTCTTTGTGTCCCCATTTGCAGGCAAGACACAAATCTGCTTTCATATTGAGCTGGAATGGGTTTGCAGCTGGCTTCGTTGTCTTTCACAATGTTCAGAATGCCAGCTGAGTTGACACTTTTGACACATCTCGTGGCAGCACATGCGCTCGGCTCAAAACTGATGTCATGGGAGCAGTGAGGAATGCATCAATGACCTCAAGACCTCCACGAGTCTTGAAGAGACAGTTCCAATTGAATGGTTCCATCATGGGTCGATCAAGGACCCAAATCCTCTAATTCATTGGCTCAAAGTCATCGTAAATGCTGTAACCAGGGCCTAAGGTAAGCGTAAACTCAATTGCTGCAGAATGATGGCTGCCGCCAGACTGTCTGCACACGAAGGTCCCTGCTGAAAATGGCGTGAATCATCTACGAATGAATCTCGGGAATCTCGTCTCAAAGGCATGCCAGGCTTCATGGCGTGCTCGGCAAAAGGCGATGTCATACGGGCTTTTTTGTTGGTGAGAAAAATAATCAAGAAATATCAAGAATAAATATAAAACCAGCATGTACCAGCTTGCACAAGACCATTTCGACACAACTCAGTTTAAGTCAATTAATCGTTGGCTAACCAGTTTTTAGCTCGTGTTTCCAACAAAGAAATTGCACAGAATGTCAACAAAACTTGACCTGTCCATTTTGACATGGAAATTGCCGCGGTGATCAAACTCAGAGTTCCATGTCCTCCATGTCCTTCATGTTCTTCAGATCGCCTCCAAAAAACAAGGCCTTGGACATGTGGCTCTCACGCAAGGCGCTCGAATGACAAAAAGACATGGCACCGATGGACACCTCGCCGGGACTCGGAGGCACCAGGCACGGCACCAGATCCTGGCAACGTGGTGATTTCACAAAGATCGAGGCGGTTTTTCTCATGGTGTTTTTTTCTTGTTTTTGCTCAACATGTTCATAGGAAATCCTTTTTTTGATGGTTTTTAAGCCAGCCAAAAAGTACAGTATGTTTGTCATCTCAACCAATCATCCCAAGTGTGGTTGAAAATGAACAATAGCCTCTTGTAAATCTTGTAACTTGTTACATGGCTTTTTTCAAAATGGTCCATTTAGACTCCATTTCGTTCGATCATAGAAACCGCTGACATGGTGATTTTCCAGTTTGCGAAGTGTTAAATTACCGGAGGTTACCATGTTGGTCGTGACATCTATATATATATATATTGCATGATATCCCGATATCTCCATGATATTCCTAACGTAGTCGGGTAAATCTCCAGCAAAATGTCCCATGAATTCCCAGTATAAACGAAGCCCTTTTTTTCCAAGATTCTTCCCATGAAATGATATGAAATCCCAATTTCTTGATGTTTAACCTTCCAGTTTTGCATCTTTCCTGGGATATTCCATGTTTAATCCATATATTTTCCCTACATGTCCCATTTTTCCCGGGAAATCTCAACATTTCAACGTCCCCCATCGCCGTTTTCCGAGACGCCTCGTTCAACTGTGTCGAATCACTTTTTTTCGGAGACCTGAGCCCATCCAAGGCGTAGCCATCCACATAGCCATTGAGATGAACATATGTGTTACACATATATATATATATGTTATATTGTATTACATATACGTATATCTATTTTTCTATATTATCTTACATCATATTACATTATATCATATATATATATTACACAATATTATATTGTATTGTATTGTCTTGTATTATATATATTATATTATATTATATAAGGACAGTCTCACATATATATATATATATATATATATAATCATTTATATATGGTGTCCTAAAATTTCTAAAATGATGGTACTCCCAAATCATCCAAGTCATGGATGACCATTTTGGTATTAAAAACCCATGGTGACTTGGGGGATCTCCTATTTTAAGAACCCCCTATACATGTATATACATGTAAGTAGAGAATACTGCATCCTGCAAAATCACATATGTGTATATAGTTGTATATCTTACAGTATATATAGAACATTCATGAACATTATATACACTATGTATGCATGCAATGGCATTCCGACAAGATGCAGAGATTGTCGGAATGATATCTTCCCTTGGGGCAGTGGAGCATTCATCATCTGGACTTGATGCGGACTTCGACCTTTTCTGCTGAATTCCCAGCGACCGAAACCAATGGGCCCACACAAGGCTCTGCGAAATGGATGTTGCACCTGTGTTTGGATTTGAACCCAAAACATAAGAGCCAGTTCTGAGAGAGAACGCACGTTTAGTTTTTTTTTAAAATATCCCATGCGCTTGTTGATATTAGTAACTATATTCAATGTTTCAACATCGACCCATACCTCATACATTCATCTTTTAATCTCAAAGGCCAAAGCCACTCTGACATACATGTGATATATTGGTTTGAACATATCCCAATACCTGAAATGTCCCCTAGAGCAATTATCACGTTCCTTGTATACCCTGGTAGAGCTTCAACGACAATCAAAAGTCGGCCATGGTCAGCCTTCGAAAGCCTTCGAAAAACCATCGTACCCTGTGGGTGTGTCTGAAAGTGTGGTATACCCCCAATGGCCATTAATCATTCCGGGATATCTAAACCATCCACAAAAAAAACCCAAGTTTCTAACGAGAACATGGATGATGAAGCATCAAATTTTGGGGATACCCTATTTTCAATCAAACCAACATCCAAAGAATTAACAGATATCAACAGAATCAACTGGATCTTTTAGCGTGCGTTTTGGGGGTGCGGGCCCCACTTGGTAAATGGGCGAACAATCCCCAGTTATACATATGGAATATCTCCATATTATGATATGTATATATAATAAAATATACTACAATATAATATAATATATATATATAATATAATTATATAATAATATATATATATAGTAATATATATATATAATATAATGTATATATATATATTATGATATGATATGTATATAGGGTTATATGATTTTAGGGGTTATAGATAGATTATAAGACACGGATCCAAGTGGGAAACTCATTGGAACACCTGGCTCTTGACTGTCATCCTTTCACGGCCAGGTATGAGCCGCGCAGAGGTCAGGGGTTGTTGGAAGGCCATGGTAGGAAGATTTGGATGTGTCAGTGGCACCCCAATCACTTGTTCCAAAAACATCCGAAAATATATTATAAATAAGTTATGGGATTATCTTAGCATTGTAAAAGACAAAAAACAGTCAATCTTCCCAACATGATCAACAATTCTATGAAATTCTGAGAGCTATCTTCAAGCTCAGGAATTTTGGACACACCGAGAGGAAAAACAAACCACAAAAGCAAACAAAAGCAAACAAAAGCATACAAAAGCTACAATTCAGTACAAAGCAATGGTAGGTCTCACAGTTTCTACGCAAACCTCAAAGCAACCAGAGAGACTCGAAAATCAACAAACACATCCAACAACCCGTGGTTCCAACGCGCCAAGTCTTTGTTTCTCGTTCGCTCTTGGCAAACTATTAAGAGCCGTGGGCTTTGACCATGGCTGCAACAAACTATCCACGGCGTACCAGGCTTCCCCTTTTTAAATGGCCATAGACTGGGACTTTCCACCAAAATCCACCGCTTCTGGCCATAAGCTTGGGCTAAATCTCCAAAAAACCACCAGTTTCAGCCATGAATTGATGAGAAATCTCCCAAAAAAATCCACCAGTTTTGGCCATAAAAATCCATCTAAATCCATCTGAATCCCAGCAGTTTCAATCCGTAACCAAGATGGACCCCCCCAAAAAAAAGAGCGGGTCGGATGTCGTCGGATGTCGTGGCGCGCATGTCTGGTGTGTCGCTATGTCCATCGCATGTGTTCCAACTGATTCAGCTGATCCTCCAGGGTGGCGGCATCACTGTGCATGGACCTCACTGCGGATCACCATAGAAAAACCAACCCATTTTTTGAGTCATGAACCACCCATAGAAATCCATTTTCCATGGGGAAAACCACCCATTTTTCAGAGGTAAATCAACATAAATCAACTGTAAATGGTAAATCTTAGGGTAGATCAAGCATTTTTAATAGGTAAAGTCACCATATAGGTAAATCATGGTAAATCAACTATAAATCATTGGGAAATCCCTTCATGAACCTGAAAATGGATGTGGATCCCCAGTGGTCACTATGGTTGTTCAATATGTTTCAATGGCCATCCATGACGATGAACACTGGGGGTATCCCCGTTTTTTCAGAACGAACCATATGGAACAACGTCATACCTTTCCATACCTTTCCTAGTAAATTGAAAGAAAACCCATTGATGATGTGTTAAAACACCCAACAATCCGAGATGTTGGGGTATATGATGGTATGTGGTATGTGAATCAATTTCAAAAATCCTATGATACGTGAGATCATATTAGAGCTAATGACCATTAAAGACCCCATTAGAGTAATATAGCGATGGAAAACGGACCATTGAGTTCGATGATGGAAAACCTGTTACAACTGGGTGATTTTCCGTAGCAACTGGGTGTTTCCCAGAGGCCAACCAGGAACACAGTGGAACGCGGCCCAAGGGGCGATGCCAAACTCTGTAGCAACTGCCGGGTGAGGGCTTGTCGCATCTGAGTGGCAACCTCTGGCGACAGGGAGGGAAACCTGGAGCTGGGAATAGCATGGTGATTTCATGGCGATTGAATGGAAGAATCGTTGGGAAATGTCTGGAATATAGCCTCTGGTAAATGTGTGACATAGCTATTGAACATGGCCATTCGTAGTTGATATAACATGATATAACTATTAAACATTGTGATTTTCCATAGCTATATTGCTAGTTTACCAGAGGGTAGGTATGGAAAATCCATGGTGTTCCAAAGAACATGAAGTTCCTTCACACGACGATTGCATGTCATTAATGTGACATATCTGTGATCTTCGGGCCCCAAAAATTCCTCCGATCTCGAGTTTTGAGTGGGTGAAATCTCCGACAATTCCTCTAGTTATCCATCGAAATCCACGATTTTCCCACCATTTTCCCATGTTTTTCCACCATTTTCCCATGATTTCTCCGTGTTTTCCCCATGTTTTCCCCGTGGTTTCGCCTCAGGCGTGAGCTGCGACGCCGTGGCCGGCGGGGCGCCACTGAGCTCGGCCACCAAGCGGCGAGCCGCGGCGGCCTGGTCCTGGATGATTTTATGATCTTTGAATGGTACATATCAATGGATTGGTTTAAGGGTTTTTACCATCAAATATAGGGTTACCATCAAATATAGGGTTTTTACCATCAAATATAGGGTTTTTACCATCAAATATAGGGTTTAAATAATTAAAGATCATGGAAATATATTTGATGATCATTATTTATGAGAATATATTTGAATGGTACATATGGATGTGGGTCAAAATGGAAGACCATTAATGGGACCACAGATGTGAATGTCTGGTTTAGTATTAACCATCCATAATTATTGGGGTACCTAATTTTGACCCATACCCATATCAATGGATTAGTTTAAGGGAAAATCTTAACCGGAAACCCATGGGTTTTTACCATCAAATATAGGGTTTTCCTGCAAATTTTCCCATCATCCAATTCTATGAACATGGTAGAATTGTTTATGAGAATTAATATATAATGATGATGGTGTATATATACTATGATCATGGTGTATATATATATATTATAATGGTGTATATCATTATTTATGAGAATATATATATATATATATACTATGATGATGGTAGATATTTCTAATGGTTAAAATTTTATATGGTGTATATATATATAGATATAATGGCTGATATGAATGGTATATGAACGGTATATGGTATATATAATGCTATTTATCTCATGGTATTTAATGGTAGTTATCTAATTAATTAATGGGACTGGTCAATTATCTATATTTACAATGGTCAGTTATTTGGTATATATAATGGTTAATTAATGGTATTATCTGATGGAATTATGAATGGTAGATATACTGGTAGATACATAATGAACAATACTAATTACCATATGGTATATGGTATATAATTTACCCAGATATACTGGTCAAGAATGGTTCATTTACTTGTCAATGGTGTTATAGACTATGATGATGGTAGATATATACTTGTCAATTAATGGTATATGTAACGGTCAATTATTTGGTATATGGTATAATGGTATTATATGGTATATATGAATGGTATACGGTATATAATGGTATATGGTAGAACTATTTATGAGAATTACATAATATATATATACATATATACAGTATACTATTCTAATTACCATATAACCTGGGTAAAATATAATAATTCACTAACCTGAAATAAGGTCATTTGGGGATAGTCACCCCTACTAACCATCATTCCCAGTGAGGTCGCAGTGACGTGGTTATAATTTGCCCGGATATAATGGTCAATACTGGTTAATGGTATTATCTAATGGTATTATAATGGTGTATATGTATATATATAATGGTAGATACCCATTAATTATTATCTATTAATGGTTTATATAATGGTCAATGATGGTATATGAATGGTGTATATATATACATAATGGTCAACTAATGGTATATACAATCTAATGGTTAAAGAATAAGGGGATAATGGTTAATTGTCTACATTATCTATTAATGGTAAAATAGTATTAAACTTGTAAATGGTGTGTATATATATAATGGCTAATACTAATTTACCATATAATGAATGGTAAATATGGTGATAATATGGTGATAATCTGATGATAATGGATGATATATACAATGGTTATAATATAATATATATATATAATGGTCAACAAATGGAACATACATATATCTATACCTATATCTGTATAAGTGGCATTTATATATAAATGGCATAATGGTATGATAATGGTATTTATCTCATGATGTTATAATATAATTAATGGTAAATAATGTGATAATAAACTATGATGATGGTACATATATACTTGTCAATTAATGGTGTATATAATGGTGAATATGGTGATATAATGGTATACTTAATGGTGATATTGTATATATATAATATATATTTAATGGTATGATTATACAAGATTATCATATAACTGATGGTATTGATGTGATGTGATGTGATGTAGTGAATGTGATTTAATGTGATTTAATGTGAATTAATGTGATTTAATGTGATATGATGTGATGTAATGCAATGAATGTATACACATTCAGGACAAACCACTATATATATATATTAATATTAGAGAATTAGATGAATGGTAATTAAGAACAACACTGCACAATCAAGCTCGACACATCTCGACACAATAGTCCAGAAACCATTTTAGGTGTCAAGAAAGCAGTCGGTTTGGAATAGCTTCTTAATAATTTGCAACAAAAAACGATATTGGCACTAGTCATGGATTCACCATTGTTTATACCACAACTCTTCCCTGTTTCCTTACCCCATGGTCATTCCATTATCTTTGCTCATGTTCCTCCATTATCTTGGCTTCGAAAACAATTAACAAACTGGAGACAACCTTTCCGACTCTATCCCATCCCCCGTTTATATTACCCTCTGGTAATTTAAGACTTTGCTATCGAAAATCCACATGTTCAATAGGCAAATGATCTATAAATGATCTATAAATGGTCATTTTCCATAGCTATGTAACATTAACCCAGCTTTTGAGGAGATTTACGTGTCTTTCGGATGAAACCCAACATTCATGGGATTTACTCTCGAAATCTGTGACATTTGGAGGTTTCCAATCCATGAAACTAGACAGTCATCATCCAGTCGTCGATGACCATTTTAGTATTGACACATATTGAAACCTATGGTGATGGGGATCCACATCCATTTTCCATCCATTTTTTCATGGTTTCAGATTTCCCCATGGAACATGGGTTGATTTACCTCTTCAAAAATTGTGTGTTTTTTTTGAAGGTTTATTTTCCGATGGTGACTGTCGACTATCTATGACTTGGGGATCCACATCCATGTCATCCATTTTCATGGTTTCATGAAGGGATTTTGTTATGATTTATAGTTGATTTACCATGATTTACCTATGGTGACTTTACCTATTAACAATGCTTGACTTACCCTAAGATTTACCATTTACAGTTGATTTATGTTTTGATTTACCCTCTGGTAAACTAACATAGCTATTGAAAATGGCCATTTATAGTGAGTTTTCCCATTAAAAATGGCGATTTTCCATAGCGGGTACCTCTTCAAAATGGTGGTTTTTGAAGGTTTCATGTTCAGGATCAAACCCCAGGCATCAAACCCCGCGTCCTCCCGCGATCCGCCGCGGCGTGCGAAGTCCTGGAGCTGCTCCTCTCGCTCCTGGGGTTTTTCGAGAACGTTCACCTGAAAAACATGGAGACTTCACAAGCAAACCATGGGGAAAATGATGAAAAATGATGGGAAGATGATGGGAAAATGATGGAAACTGTGGATTTCACCGTGATTTCACCGACACAGTTTCCATCATTGGGGAACATGTCCAGTTAATCAGCGAAAATGGGGAACATGGGTGATTTCACCAGGATTTATAGTTGATGAATGGAACAGCTAAGTTTGCCAGAGTCGATCATGCCATGGACCCATTCTAATCCCACTAAAAACCAGTAAAGAAACATGATGAAACCCATTAGAATCCCATTCTAAAACCATCAAAACTTCAGGGAGTTTTTTTCAACCAGCCCTGGCCAAACCCAGGCCGTCCTTCATGCGCTTTCCCAGCAACAAATCTCGCTGTCGCCGCAAGTGCTCTTGACGCCTCAAGCGATCCTCTGGAGAGATGTCCGAAGTGGCGGAGTCCGCTCTCAGCCTGCCGGCTTGACATGCTGCGGGCCTATGGGATTACCCTCTGGTAATTTAACATAGCTATTTAAAATGACCATTTATAGTGGATTTTCCCATTGAAAATGGTGATTTTCCATCGTTATGTTAGTTTACCAGAGGGTATCACCAGAAGTGATGACTATGACTCTTGGCTTCTTCAAAAGGTTCAAAACTATGGCAACTATGGGGGAAATCATTGGTTTGGCCATCCACACAAGAGACATGAAAACGTGGAAGCATGAAGAAACATGTGGAATGTTTCCGTTAAATCAAACAAGTCTGAAAGTGTTGGAACGCAACAGTTGTTGCTGGTCTTGAGTCTCAACCCTTTCCAAAATATTCAACACAAAAGCCATTGGAAGTCCCAAAATGTCCCAAATACTCCCCAAACAGTCACAGCAAAGCCATCTTTGATCAACCACAACATACCACAACTGTCCCAGCGGAAGGATAACAACATCTTACCACCCCGCACGTCGTGCGGGACAGCGGCGACAATCAAGAAATTCTGTCGGATTGGATTTTTAGAGTTTCATTCCATGTTGATAAAGTCCCTTTGACAAAACGCTACCCGGCCTGGTAAACTTTCACAGTTCGATATGGTTAATGGTTAATATATGGTTAATCTATGGTTAATGGTTACTAGTTACCCTCTGGTAAACTAACAGTTCGATATTGAAAATGGCCATAGAAATAGTGAATTTACCCAGCTAGAAAATGGTGGATCTTTCCATAGCTTTTTGTATGTTTACCAGAGGGTAATTTGTATCCCGGTTTTGCTGATTCACATCAACACTTTATTGGACTGTCTTTTGGGCAAATCTGTCATTCTTGTTGCTTCACCTGAACTTTTCTCTGGTTGCTCAACGTGGCTGTTTTGGTCGACCCACCAATTGCAGGTGAGTGTGCCAAGCCTCTCATCTCAGTGTTGCAAATCCAATGGCCGATGTTTGCTCATTAGATCATGTTGACTAGCTAAGTCAATATCATATCAATGTTTGATAGCTAATGATATTCGAAATCTTATTTTTGTAACCTATTGGATTCATTAGATTTTTTTTTTAATTAGATGACTTTCCAAACCAATGTTTCTTCTTCCGGATGTTCATTGTCCATCCGATCCATCCCATGGCCATGACAACTCTTGAGGCATTGACGGCAAAAATGGGTCAATCAACCCCAAACAATGGGTCAAAATGGATGGTATGATGGTTTTACAATGTTTTACATGATTCATATGATTCATATGATTCATGTTATCATGGTATTACCATACTGTAAAGAACAACCTTCTGGGTAAATTATAATATTTCACTAATCTGAAATAAGGCCATTTGGGGATGATTTCCAATACTAACCATGATTCCAGGGTTCGGGAGAACAGTGAGGTCGTTATAATTTATCCATGATAATCCCAATGAAAATCCCTGGTCCCAGTGAGTCCCTGGCCTCTCATCCGACATGATCCGCGAACGCCTCGCTTCCTTCACGGCTTCGGGGACCGGCTCCACGGCTAACGAGGCGCGATGCTTCCAGAGACGCAGGTTGCTGCGGTAGTGGTTCAACGGAGCCAGGGTGCCTGGCACGGTCTGTCCTTTAACATAGATCCATGACTTTCCATGACCCAAATTTTGGAGACATATAGTGGAATATTTGAGAAATCGGGATTTTACATTTTACCAGGAAAAAGATGGAAAACATGGGATTTCTTGAAAAACACATGAGAAATCTCCGATATTTTGCCACTGAAGATTATTTTAATCGATGTCAATCGGTAAAATAGTGATCTTGCCCATGGAATCTTGTGGGGTTCATCTTTCGAGACTGCCCCAAATAGTGGTTCTAAAGACGATGGCAGGAAGATCCAGAAAGTTATCGGGTAGGGATCATCAGCTCCGGCAGAAATTTGGGGTTTTGTGAAACCCCATGGCGCCTGGCGACAAAGGTGATCCCGGAGATTTGGGCGAATCGCAGTCCCCGTCACTATCTTCCGGTGGAGGCGGTGGTGCCGACTCACTCGGTTGCACCAAGACCCGTGGCTTTGGTGGCACGATGCACAGCGGCGACGACAGGAACCCCGCGCGCCCCGGCAAGCGTGGCACCGGCGCCGCTTGCGCCGCTGGCTCCGGCTCCGGCGGTGGTGGAGGTGGTGCTGGTGGGGCATGGTGAGGTCGCAACATCAATGGGGCAGAAGTGAAACCCCAGGGTTTCTTGGCGATTTTCATGGGTTCCACCTGCACCAAGCGTGGTGGAGCCAAGGTTGTGGCAGGAGCTGACTCCTTGGATGCGGCTTCTGACACTGCAGAAACGGGTTGCAAGGGAGGGGTAGCTTGCAAACCGAATGATGTAAAATTCGAGGTCCAACTACAATCTGGAGCTACCAAATGCTTCCCCGCCATTCTTTTGCTTACTCAAATGGGATGAACCCTTACCTATTTTCATGATCTTATACAGTTGATAAACTGGTACTACAACCCGCTTGTACCCAGATTACTTTTAGCAACCGGTTGACCGGTTGGTAGTCTCTGGGATTATCATCCAGAAAGCGAAAAACAGCGTACTGTAACTCCGAGCTTCGGGAAAGGGCTTTGGCGGCAAATGGCAGATGGGAGCTGAGATGAAGCCGGCGCTTTCGGGTAGAGCTGCCGGGGCCTCCTTGTGAGAGCCAGAAGTAGCACCCAAACAAATTAGCAAGAAGCACTATAGAACAACCTTTGGGATTCTATGTTCAATCTCTGGGAATGAACCTCTCATATTTACACCGTCAATCTATGGTTCAACCCTCATGTTGGGCCAACCATAGCCGATATTTCGATGACACCCCCACACTTTCATGCTTACTTCACTTCATCACATAAACTCACCGAAATGATGTAACTAATTCAACGACTTTATTGACTTGAGCCCCAGCTTTTTCCATTGTTTTGCCGGTGAAAACCATGTCATTTTGCCCCACAGAAACACTCCACGGCTCCTCTTGTGCCAGTTGCCGCAACCTCTCCTCTTCGATGCTCAGAGACAAGGCGATCGCCTGAAGGCCGATGGGTGATTTTCACCAAAAACCAGCGAATGACTATACAGAACCCCCATGACTTTAAGGGGGTCCCCTTCCAGATGAGTGGTAAATTTACTTAAGGAATATTGGGACATAGATGGACATAGCATCAATGCCACCTTTTTTGCAAATGGGAACATCAATCCCATCCCTCATTCATAATGGACACCTCCATCCATGGTCCTAAATATGTGTACAGCCGCAACAAAACAAACCATGGTTTCCTGGCGGTGCTTAATATTAGGGGGAATGGATCATAGATGGTCGGTAATTATTTTAGTACATATCTTGGAAGAATCGTGGTTCCTCCGATCATTGTTGGACACAAATAAAGAAACTCCTTCTGATTGAAAAGGTTGTAGAATTGGAGAGTCATCATGCCTATGCCTGAGATGGTTGATTTGAAATCAGGAGCCGAGATCTCCAATATCCTCCAAAAATCTTGGATCCTGCAATATCCTGCACGCCAGAAGCGAATAGTTTCGTTGACCCCCACGACATTGGCATCCTGCGCTGATGGATCCTGATGGTCGCTGTCCCCACCTGTTGTAACTCCGCCTCTTCCCGTTTCCGCCGCGCTTCCTCCGCTTCCTCAGAGCTCTTTCGGCCAGATCCTGGTAGACCAGGTCTGAAGAAAGTGAAATCTTAAGGGTTCAACAGTTCAATGACAACTCCAAAAATCCTTTCAGATTTGGAACTGACATTGACCCATTTATCTGTTGTAATCCTTTTCTTACAAACGACAATCCTTCTCCACCTGAAACAAAACCGCTTTGAAACCTCACGTTTCCCATCAAAATGGCATCACATGGGTCCAATAATGAGGGCCATACCATGACATACCCTCAAAATTGGAGTACACGACATTGCACGACAGTATAAAATCGACTAAAACCCATCAAACTGCCAAGGTTGAGAAACTCACATCTTCCCCATCAAGAGATCTGTTTCGAGTGCCAACATCCTAACGCTCCACTGCCCGGCCCCGGGCTCCGGTCCCTCCCAGCGTTGCACATCGTAGAGCTGCCACTCGTCCAAGCCCGACTCCAAGGAGCTTCGCCTTCGTCCGTTGCGCATCGAAAAATCTTCGGTAGCCTCTGGTCATTTTCTTCGTTTGCTATTGAAAATGGCCAATTTATAGTTAATATATATAATTATATATATATATGCTAATAATTGCTAATATACCTATGAGACATGGTGATGTTCATTGATTTTCCATAGCCATGTTAGTTTACCAAGCTGGAATGCTGAGCTCAGAATCCCCCGAAACCATCATTCCTAGGGAGAACAGTGAGGGAAAAGATCAAATGGATCCCAGGAATCTGATGAACTTCCATCATTTGATGCTACAGGATGTAACATGTAATAAGTGGATATTTGATGATATTTGAATAGGGATATTCGATTTTAAACGCCAAGAAGATGGCGGTTGTTGCTCCGGAATTCTTGAAAATTGCCGCTGCAAGAACGGCTCTAACTCTGGAAAATATATGAGCTTTGAGACCGTGGGAATAGTGGTTTATCAGATTGGATTCAACCCAAAAGTGGGCACATTTGAATAAGTAAAGGCACCACAACCAAGACAACAAGAACAAGACATGCATACAGACGGAATTGTGGATGAACAATTCCACTCTTTAGCGATACCAGAGAGGATTTCAAATACACAACAATCGTGCGGCACGACAAAATCAGACTGATTCGAAGCCAAAAAACAACACAGAAAGCCACCTCCCGTAAGAAGACATGACCCCAAGTAACAAAGAACAGGAACCTCCCAACATGGACACCAAAATTGGGAAATCAACCCGTCAACACACAGCCACAGTCGGTCCATCTTAAACAGTGCCAATCTTAGATACCCTACAAAAAATTAAACTCATAGCTGGTTAGTAGATAATCCCATTGATATCAAAAGACTAAAGGATTAAAGTACCCATCTAGGATTGACCTAGTAAATTGGATGGTCCATCACTTTCTTCGAACAATTGGATGGTGAATACGGAACATAGCCCTAGTCAATTTCGATCCCTATCCATCTAGAAATCCAGCTCCAACACCCGCAGACTTCCAACAACTGGTTCCATCCGCGGTCGAAAATCCCGGTGATGTCTATCCCGAATCATCCCCCAAATTCGTCCACCTTAGACTCAGCCCACCACCTTTTTTGTTCATAGAAACAATCAAGTTTCCAACCCTTGCCAACCCACTATTTTCAGAATTGATGGAGAAATTATCAGGAACTCCCCGTCTTTCAGGCTTAGGCAAGGTTCTGTGTGAAAAACAGCTCTCACCAATCCACTGAAAGCCATTGACACTGGATTTTTCCGTCTGAGTTCATTTGTTTCCCATTGACACTGGTCCCATCAAAGTTATTTACCATTGACAGGTTCTTTTTGCCATCTAAGTTCCTTTTGTTTTCCATTGATATAGGATGACATACGTCTTTTTCCCATCTATATACAGTAAGTTCCTTTTGTTTCCCATTGACACAGGCTTTTTTCCTATCTAAGTTCCTTTTGTTTCCCATTGACACAGGTCCTTTTCCCATCTAAGGTCGTTCCATTGTTTCCAAGAATTCATGATCCATTTGTTGATCTAAGTTTAATCATCTAAGCTTCCCATCTAAGTTTCATCATAGTTTTTATCATTGCTTCCAAGAATTCTCCCAACATTTTCCAAGAAATTTCTGTCCAACAGCCAGTGACACCACATCGGAGACCAGGCCAGATAGAGCCGGGCTGGTGGGATCAACAGCTTCCTCGACGGTGACCACCTGCCAGAAATCCAGGGGTTTTTAGGGAGAAACCTGCAGGAACCCATGGGTTTTACATGGTTTTACCATGGTTTTTGGATATTTTTTGATATTTTTGGACCTCCCAATTCTAGTGGTTTCCACTTTACAACTTGTTCATTCGACCAATTCGCGGAGAATCTGAGAGAAATGGGGTGAAACCAGTGTTCGCAGAGCCGGTTTTTGTGGCCCAAAAGTTCAAGAAACCTTGCAACTGCAGACACTGCAGACACTGGGGCCCTGGGCTTTGTCTGAAGAATCATGATTTTCCATGATTTTCCATGATTTTCCATGATTTTCCCAAATCAAATTGCCATTCTACAGGAATGCGAACAATTCGCAGACACACCCATATGGCATATATGGGATTCTCCTGGATACACCCAACGCCACCTCGCGACAGAGATCTGCGTTGTGTTTGCACATCCTGGGTCGGCATGACCCAGGAATCATGCTTGTGGGCAAGAAGGCAAGTACCATATGAAATTCCCCTGTTATATATACGTCTATATATCATACATGGAGTGTCCACAGTTACATCGCATGTGTCTTATGATACTTATAATTCCTATGGTACATCAAAAGCAGGCCACAGCTCACAGAACTCACACGGACAAGTCCAGAGCCATGAAGTTGATGATGTGATCCCCTAAACCAATGAGAAAATTGATGAATCAACTTTATATACCCTCTGGTAATTTAACATAGCTATTGAAAATGGTCATTTATAGTTGATTTACCCATTAAACATGGTGATTTTCCATAGTTTTTTGTATGTTTACCAGAGGGTAACCAGATATTAAACCTAATATGATGATGCTGAACCAAACCTAATGTGATATGCTGTGCTGAATGTTTTTCACTGCAACAATGTGTCAACCATTCATCCAGGCATCATGAACCTATCAACAAAGGTGATCAAGGGCCTCACTGGCACGGTGGCAACGAATGAACCAGGTCAATGTTCCAACCGCTCAATCCTTTTTTTTGTTTCCACTTTATCAACATCATATGTTTTTGGTCAGTTCCCCTACAACCGGATGTGTCATAGGTCATAGGTCATATCACCCTAGTACTCTTCGGTCAGAATGGACGATTTCATTCGGGATGATTTAGGGGTTTTGCCAGATTTTGGTAGGAAATTGTCCAAGTCCCCCCAACGTTTTTCACATTTCTGAAGGCTCAAAGTCCGATTTTGAGCATCGTTTCAAACCAAATGTTCTTAACATGTTTTGAGATTTTTCATGGTCAACTCATCCAAAAAATGCCCGTGTTGCAAAAACCAATTGTTTTAACAGTTTGAAACATAGTCAATTTTCTAACACATATAAGTCATGCATATAAAAACAGAATGAACCTCAGATTTTCCTTTAAATTCTGTCTCCTCCAATCCTTCATCAACGGAAAAATCATGAAACATCCTATTTCGTTGCTTCATCCACATTTTCCCTATATGTTTATGCTTTTCCCAGCCCCCGGCAGCTGGTTCTGAACCCCGGTTACCGTGCCGTCCCGTGCCGTCACGGCGCATGGCTTTGAAACTCAGAAAGTCATCCACGCTGAGCAGCTGCTCAGCCAGCGCCCGGTGGACAGCACCACTGGAGAGACCCACCTGGATCAATGGGAAGATGTGAGGAACGCCGATTTTCTCACGATGACATACCCTCTGGTAAACATACAAAAAAACTATAGAAAATCCACCATGTTATAGCTGGGAAAATCCACTATTTCTATGGTCATTTTCAATAGCAAACTGTTGACATAACCAGAGGGTAGATCCTGAATGACACTGGACCAATGGACCAATGGATGATGGTGGACACATGTTAAATTTCCTGTGATGGGAATTGCCTGGAACATGGATTGGAATGTTTAGGACAATGATACTAATAGTATCTATTGATAATGACTATCTATTGAAAATGACTATCTAAGTATCTATGATTATCTATGTATCTATTCTCAATGGATTGGTCGAAGTTACAATCCATCTTGAAATGTGGAATGAATTATGAAATATGGATCAATGGATGGATTGGTCTTAATGGTAACAAATACAGGAACACACACATGGAATCATCCTAATATTTCATAGGAACATCGATGGTTTCCGGTTCAGATTTTCCCTTCATCCATTGATATTATCACTGACAATACTAACATCAATTGCTAAACATGTTATGATAATAGCTTATCAATTGATAAGAATCAACACCTATAATCTATTGATAATGACTATATATAATGACTCTAATAAGTGTAATGACTATAATGACTCTAATGACTATAATTGTTTAATCAATTGAAAATCAACTAAAATCAGGTTATAACCAGCTAAGAATCTCGTTCTTGATGATCTGGATCATCTCAAAAAACACTCCGTTCAACTCCGTTTTCCGTTTTGGACAAAATCAGTCGAAGTATCATCGAAATTTTCTCATATCGTAGATCAGGTTACAATCATTGATCATCTACCTAGTAAGAATATCTAAGATCTCAAAATCAGCTTATACCATGTTGATGATCACTATAAAAAGATCACTTTTTGAGAGTATATCCGAGACAATACGAGGTACTGGAAGTAGCTTCTAAACCAATCTTTTGAGTTTCCATGGTGGATTTTAGGGAGGACGATGCTGTGAAACACCTTGAAACGCACCATACATCTGTCAGGCTGTGTGTATCGTGTCTCCATTGTACCGATTGTACCGTATCTCCATTGTCCGGGGTATTCTCAACCACATGTTCATTATTTGTTTTATACATGTATCATTCAGAAACATGTCCAAATGAAAAACCTAAATGACTAATGTGTGTTCCATTCATCACCATGTCAAAATCTACACCTCAAACATGGTCAATCACAATAGTCAACCCTTCGTGAATGTCAGTACATGTTTCATTGTTGTCAACAAAAGCCAAATTGAACAGCGTTGAAAACCATACCCTCTGGTACTTAAACATAATAGCTATTGAACGTTGCCATTCATAATTTGTACGTGATTTACCCATGATATAAACATACTGATTTTCCATAGTCATATTAGTTTATCAGAAAGTAGTGAACATCCTCCAAATACTAGATGCTTACCGCGTATTTGAATTAAATAATGATCCCCGAAGTCAATGGGAATGTGTGATCCCCTGAAACCCTCATCAGTATCATCGCGGCTTTTCAACAAACCCAAATCAGATATGTTGGTTGCATAGCACATTAAATCTCCATTAAATCCGATAAAAAACAGCCATGAGATCCCCATAAAATCCGCATGAAACCCCATAGAATCCCATGAAATCCCCATGAAATCCCAATGAAATGCCACGAACCCCCCCATTGAAATTCCCATCAAACCGGCCCTTGCGGCCTCCATGAAAGCTTCGAACTGCTCCTCGCTGATGGAGACCTGGCGAACGCGAACGGCGAATGTGAACGGCGAACCCATGGCTTTCGAGTTGGAGGATTGAGCGAAATAAAACATGATTAATGGTGATTAATATAGGTATAATCATAAGGATTATTTCGCTCAATGTTATATATTCATCATAGGGATTAATAAGTTATGATTATTGTAGGGAATCATATGGAATCATATATAAGGTTAACCATATTATAGGTACCTCTGGTAAATTGACACCCTCTGGTAAATTAACATAGACCCTGAAAATAGCCATTGTTTAGTTGAAACTAATCTTCCAATCCCTATCTGCCAGGGTCTATGTTAATTTACAGGAGGGTATATATATATATATCAATGTTAATCATATTATAGGGATAATAGTTATAACTTATTGATGTTATACTAATAATTATTAATTTACATAGGGATTAATGTCCATTGTGGATAAAATTTGACAAAATTATCGGGATTAATGATGATTCATGTCCATTTCGGATAAACATGGACCGTCATCAACCATTATCAACCATTCACAACTATCACTCTGTATGAACATGGTGTTTTTTTTACCAGAGGCTACGGCGGCTACGGGTCATCCAGGATTTACAATGATTCTGATGATCAAAAAACAAGGCAACCGGTTGACTCGGCGCCCTTGTAAGGGTGACGAATTTGAAATTGTCATTTTTGAGGGTAAGAGAGAAAATGCTGGTATTTGCAGGAGTCGTCAAAAAATGTGTACAA
>Ga0126342_10001840_pt1 | contig 31389 bp, 45 predicted proteins | sample Cyp1metagenome_FD_92528 | JGI IMG/M metagenome (GOLD analysis project Ga0126342, IMG submission 92528) | Coral microbial communities from Lord Howe Island, Old Settlement Bay, Australia - Cyphastrea 1 metagenome | ecosystem: Host-associated > Invertebrates > Cnidaria > Coral ...
AATTGATATCCAATACATAACGGCGAGAATTCCATGAATTCCGTGGGCTGGCCCCCCAATACCCCCTAAGCTTGTGCTGAAGCACGGAGAACTCAGGTAGCTGACGCTACCTTTCGTGATTATTACACTACATAAGATTCGTAGTGTTGTGAACACCATATTTCATCATATTTCATATGATGTGATATACGGGCATATCATATCGTTGTACCTGTGTGTATGTGCTATATCACATGACAGTACCATCTCTCTCTATGTGTTTCTCGCACCTTTGCATGGGTGTGTGTGTGCGTGTGTGCGTTTGGGAATGGGAGAGCAAAAGCTCGTAAACTGTATTTCCATGTATTTCCAACGTTCCATGCCTCAATGTCACTCGTAAGATCCTAAATTACAGTAACCTAACTAATTACACAGTACAGGGAAGATGCCTGTACTGTAGCAACATGCGAAACATTCCAAAACCCGCATTCCACAGAACCTGACAAAACTTGGCATCCAGCTGACAGCGAGACCTGTCTCCCAGACTTCCAGGCCTCGGTCTCAGACACTGCCATCCCCCGGCCGCGCCCAGCTCCACGACCACGGCCTAGACCAGCTTTATGACCACGGCCATTGTTTGCCTCATGTCGATCATGTCGATCATGTCGATCATGTCGATCATGTCGATCATGTCCTGCTTTCAATTTTTTGGGCTTCTGTGGCTTTGCGAAGCCTTGACGCTTTCCATTCACAATCTCCAGCCTTGGCCTGAGAGTCATTCCCACGATAAAACAGTTCCGATGTCCACAACTACAGGGGATACAAAGATACAAAGTCTTGTCCAAGTAACAACGTGGAAAGAATGTCCCACATCTCTTTCGGCATCTCTTCATCTCCTGCCCGTGATGTTGTTTTCGCTCTACTGACTGGCACATGCCAGGATAAGTGCAACTGCAAGTTCTCCTGAAGCGGGATTGCCTCTTACATTCAAATTTGAAAGCCACAAGAGTCCTGCCCATGACACCGTCATATCCAAAAGTTGGTTTTGCACTAAAATAGTGCAAGCAGAACAGCTTGAAGCTTCTGCATATGGAGAGAGGGCCAGCAGACCACTCTTCTAAGTCCTGTCCTTTTAGTGTCTCAAAGCCTACCAGCTGATTGATAAGATTCTTCCCAACATCCAGTGTAGTCAGGTGTGGCAAGGTGGTCACCTCAGCTTTGGATCAGGCGCTAGCCTGAGCCTCTTGAAAAGCATGCCACTCCAATCGCATTTCGCAGCCAAAGCCAGCAAGTCGGAAAAATAAAGAAAGGATATGTCCCTCTTCAAGTGACCAGGCTGGGAATGGTAGTAATTTGATTCCCATTTAGTCGCAGCTCAGCCAGTGCAGGGAGCTTCTGTAGACTTGGGAAAGAATGCAGGCGATTATTGGCCAGAGAGACCTTCTTCAGGTTCTTAAAGCCTGCCGAGTCGAGAATGATAAATGGATATTGAAATGATATTGAGGCATATCTGAAGAGACCAAGCTCTTTCCCTCAGCATGAAATGATTGAATAATTATTGGCATGTCCTGGTCCTGACACCCGCCTGCCAAGGAGACTGATTGCAGCTGATTGTGTGACAATACGATGGTCTCCAGCAACGGGTTCTTCTTGGGACTGATTCCATCCAGCAACGTGATCCGATTCCGCGCAGCGATAAGGGCTTTCAAACCTTGGAGGTGTTGAAGGCCATCCAGCCTGAGCAAGAGGAATTCCATGAAATTCCTATCCTTATCCAACACCCATGCGGCCCATGCGAATGCAACAGCACGAATTGACAATTTCGGGCATGTCTTGGCATGTCGTAGCATTGCACCTTGCAACCTTGTTGTCGCTGAAGTCCAGCACTGCAAGAGAGGACAAATTCTGCAAGTGCGTGAGTCTTCGCAGTCTATTCTTGGCCAGCCCCAGCCAGCAAAGGCTGTGATTCATCTCAAGCCAGCCTCTTTGCACCAACTCAACTCCAATTCCAAGTTCCACAGAATCTATGCACATGCTGGAAACAAAAGAGCAAACTCATTCAGGCAAGGAACCGAGTGATGCAATGTGATTGCCCTTCAGCTCCAACTTTTTCAAGTTCTTGAAGGGCTCCAGGCTATCCAAGGATGTCAGCCCCCTGTCTTGTAGCAATAGCTCCTGGGTTGCGCCGAAACAGTCTCTGCAACGTAACATAGCTTTCAAATGACCTCAGTGCTACTCCCTTCCAGCCTGTAGTACTCATTGGCACCCGGCCCTACCTACTATATAGTAACACGTTTCCACTAAGCTTAGCAGCTGATGCGGCTGCGCTCAAATTCTCAACATAACAAAATGCCTGCCCATTCACCGGACTGTTTTCCAGTAGGAGCAGGGCAACCCTTGAGTACCTCTCCCCCAGGCATTTGGGCTAAGGCACAGAGGCAGCTTGAGCATCCCCATTTGGCACTTCAGTAAGCCTCATCGCTCGTGACATCACAGGTGGCCGTTTGGTCATTGGTGTGCCATCTTTGGCTATGCCTTCTCGTTGCCCTAAATGCTCTTTAGTCTGTGGCGGCGAAAGGAGGGCTTGTTATAGGATGTGCACAACCAGTCCAGAATACATGCTGTAATGACAGTAATGGTCAGTAGTCTGAAGATGTCTGAAGCATGTGCAGCTTTGACTGACTGCCAGCAAGCTTCGCATCAGTGAATCGCAGACAATGTGCCTGCTTGTCTGAGAAAATCTCTGGAATTGCAGTGTGAGCTCTCAACAAATGTCTGGGAGGAATCGTTGTCTCAAAAGAATATGTTCATGCCTTCACCTCATCTTCGTCAGAACCATCTGACTCCATCGGTAGCTTCCAGCTTCAAGTCAGATCTGGCTGAATGGGCCTTTCTTAATTGATGGCAGAAATTTGTTCCCCTAAAGTGGGACGAGGTCTGTGTGAGTACATTTATGTACTTTAGCCGCTTTAACCTGTTTCTCATGAACTTCCATCCCTGGGAAGGCCACTCCATGAATGTTGTCCTCTTTCAGTCTTCATTTTTCTGTCCAGGGGGTTGTTGAAAACTAAATGGCTGAGGAGCGTCAAATCAGCAGGCACTTAGGTGTTTTTTTGTGGCCAGCACATCTGAAGAGAGCAACAGCAGGCTAACATCACAAAGTTCGTGCTCACTTTTCAAGATGATCAGGGCAAATCGTAGATTTTGTGTCAACAACAAACCTCCTTTCAAAAGAAAAATGGGGGGCTTGTGGCGAAATCGAGTTTAAGCCGCGTCACTGCCCCCATTCACTAGATGGCAGGGTCAGTTTCAGCCAAAAGATCAAAGCAATCAGATCACACTCCTTGCTGAAACAGCTAGGTGTCTCTGACAATCGGGGCTGCGGAGCACGAAATGCTGCTGCCAGCCCTAGCAAGCTTTGGCAATGCGAAGCAAAAGACCGATTCTCAGAGTCTCAGATATCACCTCTTTCCAGCACAACAACATTGATAAAGCACATGATCTTTGACAGTGTTTGAGTAGCTACGAGTAGCTGGCAAAAACTTGTAAATGATATATAATAATTGGAACAGACTATACTACTATACCTGCAATAGTATCGGAGCATTCGGAAACGTTCAGAAATCAGAAATTAAAACGGCATTGAGCTACTAGAGCTCATGCCCCAGGAAAGATGCTAGCAGTTTCAAAGTTTTCATTCTAACCTGTTTCGGGAAGCGCTTCAAGCGGTTCACGACCTCGGCTCAAGTTCAAGCAAATCTGCACAAACCACCCCAACCAAATCACACGCCGTGGATTCCTAACCGGCACTCGTATCATCTAAGCTTGATGACCTTGATGGCTGGCGAACTCAGACATACTACAGATACTACAGTGGATCATTGCAACATACCAGCTTCGACTTGGCAAAGGAAAAGGTGGGGCAAAGCAAGCTTCTCTCGTACCATCATAATCGTTGGCCACAGCACATCTTTGCCCATAGGCCGGTCTGCGGCGGCAAAACGGAGACATTCCTGTCAGGTGGTCGGAAACTGTCGAAAGATTGATGCTGTGAGACAGAGCTCTTCAGCACTAAAATATAGTTTTAAAACACACTTTGGGGTCAAGCTCATCTTTGCTTATCTTTGTCGGAACTTCTTTTCTCCGCGGGTGCTCCTTGATGAGTCGTGCCACCTCTCTCGGCAGCTCCGGCAATTGGCTCATGTCTGGGGTCCAACCAGCCCAGCCTTCAATGCAGGGTCACTCATTGGACGAAGCCCGACATGCTGTATCAAAACATTGGCAACCTTGGATGGCTATCGATATTGATGTCTTCAAGCAGCAAATGGTTCTTGGAGTGTTAATTTGTTTGGCGATCCGCTATGCACTGTGTGTCCTGATCCACTCATTAGGAGCGCTCGGCTTTTCGGCTATAGCGGCTATACAACAAACGCTGTAGGGGCCTCTGTTTTGTTTCCAGTGTGCTTGCAAGATTTCTTGAACATCAAGTTCCCCCCCATAAAGCCCAGCCTACTGACGCTAAGACCTGGCCGAAACTCATGTCTTTGTGAGGAAGCTTTTGCGTCAGCATTTCCTTGGTATTAGAGGCACCAAGAGAGTTGACAAGCCCCTGACATGTGCGCTTTGAATACTGAGCAGGGTTAGCTGGCCATGGCTGCTCAATTGGCACGATCAGCCCGGTCCGTTCCTTTCTCGAATGCTCTGGTCAAGTGTCCCACATCATCACCTTGGTTGCCACTTCATCAGTGCTACGCTTTCAAAGTGAAACAGAAAGAAAAGAGCACCTTCTGCAAGCTGCTGTTCCTATAGCTTAAGCATTGCAGTCGTCAGCTGAGGCCAGGCGCTCCAAAGGAATAAATGTCCTGAGTAAGTACAAGGAGCCCAGCTCAAAGTTCCAAGCAAACCATCAATTCTGCTGGCAAAGAACCACAATGTTCGAAAAGGTTTCAATACGTCAAAGTTTCATAAAGTTTCTTGCTCCATCAGATTCCATCAGATTCGAATTCGAATTCTGCGCCGGGTCTCTGCAGCCGGGCTCAGCGCTTCGGATCGGAGAACCTCTGGAGCTGCCCAGTGTGGTGTGCCGCAGCGATGGTGTGGCGATGGATGGCATCGGACCTTCAAAACACACGACACACGATACACCTCTGGAAACACCACCATATTTTACACGGGGGGCCCTTCTGGAAGTCCTATGTGGGAATTCTATGGGAATTATTAGATGCAAGGTGCGATACAGCGGATACAGGTACTCCGGACACTTCAACTCGATCAAATTCAAGGTCTTCGGACACGGCACAGCTGCATGACCAAAGTCGCAAATTCGTGGAACAGGTTGCCGGGATGACCTGAAAGTATCTGAAAGTGATTGGAAACACTCAAAGCAACTCACATCGCAAGAGCAGCACGCAGCACTCCGAACATCAAAGCGACAGCTGAGCATCCAACGAGGTGTAGTCGATCAGAATGTTCGATGACTTCAAGTCAGCGTGGACCAAGTTCTTCTGATGGATGTAACAGATTCCTGCCAAGCAATCGTAATGTTGGGCTCAACTTCCACAATATCTATCGAATCTATCGGCTGTCCCTCTTGCGTCTGCATTGTTGTGAATGTTGTGAAGCAAATGTCCTGAAATGATACCAGTCCTCAGCTCCATCTGTCCACAAGGATCTGGAAAACACCAGAAAGCTTCGCATATGTTGCACCCTGTGCAATTAATCCCCCAGCAGCCAAAACTTTAGATCTACGTGATGCAGTCTTGACGTGTCTTGATCTTCTTTGACCATGCAGCCCCAGACTCCCCAAGCTCAAGGACAGGGATACTGTCAGCTCCCCATGCCAACGCAGCTTGTAAGGCCTCCCACGCAAAGACATGAGGAGTGTAATCTTGACAGGACAATCCCCACACCGTCTCACTCAGATCTTGATTTTTCAATTGCACTGTCACTGTCATTGGCACTGCTTCCAAGAAACTGATGAATCATGTCGAATAGAGAGCCTCGGTGCAACTGTCTGTGTTTATTTTCCGGCTGCTTGCTCGAGAAGCCCTTTACCTCTATACATTTATGAGAGACCTAGGACAGCAAATCTTGAAATAGTTTGATCATATGTTGTCCTTTTTGTCATTTTTTGTAGTTTGGGTGTCATTTGTCTTTTTTGTCGTTTGGATGTCCCCTTTTTCTGTATTTTTTTTGTCGTTTTGTTTGTCATGGGTCGTGTTTTTGTCATTTGGGTGTGTAATTCTTATGGCATGTGTTGCCTTTTGAATGTACAGTAGTTGGTTTCTTATGTTATAATTTGTACTTTAGTGGTCGTTCTGATTGATTTCCAAGTGCCACAAGACTTTCAATGCGACTACCAGAGCAGGAAAAAACAGAAGAAAAAAAAGGCAACCGAGAAACATCATAGTAGATTTAGTAGATGTAAAGGCCAATGTCAGAACACACAAAAAGAATAACCCCGCGACACTGGAACGCCAAGGACACGAGCAAAAGAAAAAATGCAAGCAGTAAAAAAAACAAAAGCAAACATACCAAGCGCGCAGGAAAAAACATTACGCATGAATAAAACACCCACATTAAACAACAACAAATCGGAATCAGAGCTCTCCACAAAACAAAACATTGACAAATTGACAAGCATGTGCATGTGACAGAAAATTGACAACCCCAAATGACAAAAAAAAACTCAAAAAAAAACGGCAAACCCAAATGACAGAAAAATGACAAATGACCAAAACGACAAGTGGCAATGACAAAAGACGAAAAACATGTCTTGCTCTGGCGCAAAACCCGCCAGTAAGTAGTTCATAAGCCTAATTACACAAGTTTCATGAGGCTACGCTTCATCGCATTTGAGCCAGGATGCAATCCATTAGCTCGGAGATTATGAAGCATTTCCTGAGGCAGCGGACTGAAAATGTGAAGTACTGGAAACGGTCGGAGAGGAACGCGATTGTTTGCCTCTGCCCTCTTGCTTTGGATCATTTGGATCTGTGCGATGTAAAATGGATCAAAGTGGTACAACTTAGAGTCCGCTGGACATTGTCCGTGCAAACACCCACAAAGGTGCAGATGTTCGGGTGGCTCAAAGACGCCATCACCTAAAGAAGCAGCAAGAGTTGTTGCATCTTTATGTCCACAGATCGATGTCTTCAAGAAGATATGAAATCATCCTGAGGCGCCCTGCGCATGCTTCTTTCAGGAGCTCGTACAGCTGAACTCTGCGCTCACCCTTCATGTCCTTGTCACCACACATGACTGCTCGATATGATGTGTCTTGCTTCTCTCTCTCTCTCTCTCTCTTCCTATCGCCATCTCCACAAGTCTATGATTTTGATTTGTCATATTTGGATATATTATATATGATATATTTGGAGTTTATACTGTTCAGATTGATCGCTGGTCTCCTTGCTGTTTTGTTTGCGGCTGGTTTCCTTCCCTTTTGTCCTACCCTTTCTAACTTGTCGGTCTATCGGTCTGAACATGTTCCTCACAAGCTCACTAGCTGGTTCCTCCCTCCATGTTTCTTGCGATGGTGAGCTTGCAAGTCCTTGACTGCCACCAAGTGGGTTCTTCGGGCCTGGCAGAAGATATTTTCTGAAACACCTTGCAAAAGAAGAGAGACAAAGTTCATCAGTTTCCTGTCATCATCTCACCAGCCAGAAGAGTTTCGGGACCTTTCTTTATATTCATTTTGAATTCCCGTGACTCTCTCTTACATTCCAACCCAACCACAGCAATCACCGATACCCCTGCCTGGAAAGCACCTCCGGCCCTATCAACTTTCGGTTCCTGGGTGTGAGTTGAAGTGAAGGAGAGAGACCTCCACAAGATCTGTCAGAAAGAATCGACACTCGCAGTAACCAAGTCTCGAGAACACCGCGGTATACAGTTCCGTAACCACCCTGCGAAATCTTGGACACCATGGTAAGCTCTTCCTTCCTGGTGCAGCAACAGTGTCATTCTGTCATTCAGCTTGTGGGGAAAGCCGCAAAAGATATGACAGATATCACAAATACGGGATCAAGGACGGCACGGTATTATGTAGTGGCTGAGCACGGAGTCGCCTTGGAGGAAAAATTGCACTAATCCTGCGACGATTTTGTTTTTTGCCCCACAGCCTTGCCCACTCACAGCCAAGCAACTGATGATGTCCATGGCCTTCACACTGCAAACACTTGCCTCCAAGCGTGTTCCGTCCAATAAACCTGGGATCTGAAATGCACTCAGGCATTTCAGATTTGAGTAAGCGATCGCTTGAACTTCGACTTATATACATTCTGCCTGCAAGCACAGGTGTGTGCACGCGGATATGCGTGAATCAATGCAGAACCAGGGATACACGAACAGGCCTTTGAACCTAACCACGGAAAATTGAAAGAATTCTGACGAGCATCGCTTCAAAGCATTGCGAACCACCAGGCGCTCAACAGGGGTCACCATGCCCAAGGCTTTGCGCAGCTGGACATTTGACATGCTGAGAAACCTGACTGTTGTTTCATGGCGCACAGAAGCCCCCTCATTCTTTCAAACGTGAGCAATGTTCGGAATTCTTGCGGACACATATTATATGAGTGTCTGCATCCATATGTATGTGTGTGCAAAGATAAATTAAGCCAGAAAATTGCATACAGCAAGACATACTTTATATATCTTTATGGATTTTGTATAACGTATATGCATATGTATATACATAATGTTATATAGGCTCATATGCATACAACATAGTTTCGTGTACATATGCCATGCCGTGCTGAGAATACCTTAATCCTTGCGAGCAAGTCACTGTGCAGCACCCTTGAAGCGCTGACGCATCACGCGATGGCTGACATCTGGGCTCAGCCCGAGGCAGGACATGAACCTCGTTACACAACTTCTTGGTGGCTCATTGGCATCATGAAATGTCCACAGAATCTCTGCAAGATCTAGCACTGGATCTACGCAAATTTAGGCGCTAACGCAGCTAGCTCGTCCTGGCAGCTGCATGTTCAGAGGAGTGGTGTTATCCTTCTGTCGCAGCTGCAGCGAAGAGTTTAAGTGTTCTTGGTTTCCTCTGTCCACAGCATTGGGCTTCTTCGGAAAGGGGCCCTCTTGGCAGCTTTTTTGGCCAAGTCAGCTGCATTAAGGTCCTGTCACGAATGCTGCCCATGCTGCGCAATGTGATCTCATCCACTGTATTTGCTAGCCAGGCTAGTTACGTAGTGAAAATGACGCAAGTGTTGCTCACTTGGATACAACCAAGCTTCCCGCACCAGTTTGTTGCTGCTAAAGCTTTTGCTCTGCATCATCAAAGCTGAGCGTCTTGGAAAGGCTATTGTATCGCTCTTGTCGCCATCGACTGTCGCGACCCCAACCCGCAACCATGGGGCCAACAAACGAGATACAGTATATACTTATACTTAGTATATCTTAGTATATACTATATACTGAGGAAAATGCACACAAGGCCCCATCAAAAGAATCTCCTGGGAATAGCGGCTATGGTTGGAATTGTTCCCGGCAGATCCTGGTAGCATGCTGCGTAAGTGCCAGCAGTTTCACAGCACATAGGTTACAGTGTCCGTCCTCCGCCAGCTGCTCCACGACTCAGGTGCAAGCGTTGAACGACCCCGTTGACATCACCTTGGTCCATGCGTGTCACATCGTTGGTCCATGGCCCGTTGTCCAACGGTTGACAATGGACCAACAATGGTTGACAGCACCCACAACCCCACCTGAATCCAGCTGATCCCGGATGCGCCGCTGTTCCAGGCGCAATTCCTGAACACTATCGCAAAATTATCGCAAAAGGACATGTTTGCGAGCCCAATAGGTTCCGATACCTGCTTGCAGTATGGTATCATAGGTTCCGATAGATGCTGTCCTGCGGTGAGATGAAGTCATTCTCTTCATGCATTGAGAATACAAAGCCACCATTGGCATTGCCTCAGGGAGAAGTCTGTCAACCGAGTACTTTTGATGCGAAGCACACTGCCTTGCAAATCCTTGCAACCTGCTAAGATCTGCCAAGCTTTGAGACACAAACCTGGAGCTCCTGGAGCTCCGGGAGACACGCGTTGTCCTGGGACGGTGCCGCTTCCAAGATCTTCCAAGTCAGACATCCAGCGGCATTCATCGTCCAAGCTCAGCTGAAGACATGCAGAGTGAAACCTGCGAAAGCGAGGCCCTGCCTGTACTTTCACTGGAGCTCCGCCGCTCCGAAGCTGTTGGCCCGGTGCCGTACTGCAAGGGAGTCTGATGGCCTCAGCAGACCACAAGAATCCACAGGATTCACACGATATGATTCTTGTCTGTTTTAATACATATATATCATATATACATATATATATATATATATATCATATATACCATATATCTCATATATATATATCATATATATATATAATATTATATATATATATATACGCGATCATACGTGTCTCTAATACCATATGCATGCAACTGCATCTCCGTTTGAATCTGTGTTGCAGACTTCTCTCTGCTAACAGCCGCTAGCACGATGCCAAAATATACACAATCAATCAGAACAATCCCAAGCACATTCATGGTGCCATCATGCATGCAAAACACCTGTCGCCTTTGTCTATACGCGCACAGGTTTACAAAGGAGGCCACTTGCAACATCGCAAACCAACGCATGTTGAGCAGCCCATTGAAGTTCCTGGGCTGGAGATGCGCTGTCCCATGAAGGTGCCTCCGCCAAAGCTGGCCTCAACAGCAGTCATGTGCAAGGCATCAACACACAATGACCAGCGCAGAACTTCAGGAAAGAAGCGGCTCCAGCTTGAAGCGCTGGTGTCGCCGGCGTTCCAAAATCATTGTTCGACCTGGGAAGCACCGATTGGCAAGATCTTTGCGATCAAATGAACCTGCGGAACATGCCAACGCGATGATCCTGGCCTTTTGACGGTTGGCTAAGTGCCGGACCCGTTGCGAGGAATTGACATTGGCAACGGTGTGCTTCTTTTTGCACTTGCAGTCGACGTGCTTCCCTGATGGTGTCACGGTAGTTGCAACACACAGTGATGCCAGTTGCCGTTTCAGTTCAGCGTAGACATGTGTTGAGAACATGCACTTGACAGCACTGCACTTGACGCAAGATTTGGAAGATTCTCACCAATGTGCGTTCAAGCGTCACTCTCATTTTCACCAGGAGACACAGTTCCAGTTCCCGGAGGTGCCTCGGCACTAGTCAAGCACAACAAAAGACTTTGCAAGGAAATCAATCCCTAAGATTTTAAACATGGCGAAATAATCTGACCTACTGCCGCAACTGTGAAACATGCCATGTCCACTGTGCCATCGATTGGATCCATCGCGATACAAAGAAAAAACTGTTAGCGTGAAGTTACCAAAGAAGTCAGCATCTAGAAATCTCTCTCTCTCTCTCTGTCTCTCTCTTTCTCTCTTTAGAGCGCCATCAGCAAAGTCAACCAGGGTAAGGAGAAAGAAGTCAGCATAGAAGCTGCATTGCAGGCCAAGCTGATGTAGCCGATTTGCCTCTGAAAAGGCAAGCTCAGCCAATGAAGTTCGGGCGCCAGCATCTTGAAACTGGCCAAAGTGAAACGTTGCACTATTTGGCATTGTGGCACCTTAGGTCGAGCATCCTGAATTTCCAAAGCTACTCCACAAGTGCTCTCATCCCATAACAAGAATTATGCTGTCTTGTGTCATAATTTGAAGGCAAGGAGCTGCTGGCCAAACCGCTTCGCCTTAATGACATGTGTTTCCCATGTGGTGAAAATCCAAACTGGAATCAAATAACATACAACGACATACTGAGGCAGGGTGCCAGCTATCATTGTTGCCCATGGCAGGTGAGGACCTCAAGCTGCTATCTCCCAAGTCTCCCAGGCCCTCATGCTTCATGTGATCACGGAGTGATGGCAGTGAGCCCCCGGCCTTCGCTGCAAGTCTTCAATTTTGTAAAGTTCCTCGGCGCGTCTGAGACTCGGCATCTGTCGACAAGCTGAGTTTCCAAGTTACTGGATATTATTTGAATGATTGGACCAGCCAAGTCACATCAAGCTCTTGCTCAAGTGCTTCATAGAAGGGCTTAGGACCTTTATGACAACAAATGGTGACAAGAAAGTCGAAACAATTCTTCAGAGTGGGGCTTCAACTTGCTCTCATAGCTCACGCAAAATTGAGGCGCGCAGCGGGAGTTGGCATCCAAGACTTCATTGCTCGAAATGGCCTTTGCTAGGTTCATTTTCACTCCACGGCCGGCACCTTGGCTTGGTGGCTTGGTGGAATGCGAACTCTTGCAGTTTGGGAGTGCCTAGCACTTGGCCAAGTGACGGTTGCCATTGTTGAAGTTCCCAAAGTATGACCTGCAGCGATGCCAACTACTGCTGCTGAAACCATGGTTTGGTGCGAAACAAGCAAGACGCAAACGCATCGGAAATGCACTGCATACGTTGGAAATGCACTGTATGTCATATTTCAATTGGAAGCGGCTCGTAATCTCTTTCCTCTACGCCCAGCCCATGTTGATGGTCCTGGAGGGTGGCACACGTCAGCAAGAATGCTCCAGACCCGGGAAGGCCCAAAGGCCCAAAGCGAATCAGCAGGTAGTGAGGGATATGAGGGATGCGAGACAGGATGTGACAGAGAAGGACGTTTGGAGATCTGGGTTCGTCTGGCTGGCAAAAGATAAGCCCTTTGTGCGCTTGTCAGATTCGACTTGGTACTAAATAGTCTCCGGCCATAGTCCTCTTTCCATAGCCCCTCGTATCGGTAGGTCGGCATACCCTCAGATCCCAAGTGCAGGCTCTCAAGAGCTGTTTTGTCGGACAAGCATTCATCGAGGTTAAACTGTTAAACTTGTTTCAAACAGCAACGAATTGTTGATCCTAAGGCTTAAGGTTTGAACTGCACCATGCATACACGCAAATTTGTGTCAACTTGGCCAAAAATGTGTAACATGCCTCATTCAAGATCTTCAAGGGTAAAGTTGGGCTGGGTAGCGTTAACTTCAGTAAACGATACTGTGCTACAAGTACAGTATACATACGTATATATGTATATATAGCTGAAGATTCCATTAGAGCATATATTCTTTCAAACCCTTGGTTGGATACAGGTTTTGCCATGCCTCGGCGTTTCGTTTACGGGTAAACGCTCTTTGTGGTGGAAGTAGACTAATGTAAGAATGATATACCACAGTCTACAATTCATGGATGCATGTATGTCCGCACTAGCAGCCACACGAAAGAAAGACAATGCATGAAGAATCTAGAGAGAGAGGAGAAAAAGAAAAAAAGCAGGCAGGAAGAGAGAGAGAGAGAGGGGCATGTGCTCAAGAACGTAGAATAAAATGGAGGTGTCGTGGCCTATGTTTATGTCCTTCTTGACTTGTTATTATTTTACCCATGTGCTGAATTTCAAGGCCTTTCAGTATGAAGAAATAAAACTCTATGCAGACGCCTGAAAAAGACTTCTGGAAATTGGTGCGCTTGACGTTCGGGGAGATGCACAAAAGACATGGCTAATTCCAGGCTAATTGTGAATGAAGGGCGCACTCAAACCGGAACACTGCACAAAGCCGTTTCGCTGTACGGGTGCTGACACTGTACCCATAGACATTCCATCCACATGTAGCGAAATGCTGCCGCCAAGGTTCAGCTGGCTCCTGCGAAAACTATCAAAGGACACAGGGAAAGCTCAAGGCGACCACACCTGTTTCAATTTCTGCCCATTTGCGGAGTAGTTTTTCAGAAATGTTCAAAGTGTGGTGAGAATCAGCAATGGCCATGAATCCACCCGAGATCCTGGGAGTTGCTGTCCAGGAGAACTCCAAGGCCATGCTTCTGATTGTTCATCCATTGGCCCACCTGAACAGAACACCAAAGCTGGACAAAGCTGTGTTTCTTCGATGCTCCTACGGTGGAAAATAGCTGGATGTAGAGAAAGTGCACTAGCGCTCCCCTGCATTGCCAAGGCACATAAACGCCGCCATTGCGATAAAACAGGACACCGTAACCGTGTTTCTTGTCCTGACTGACATGAGGCCATCGGAGTTGAGGTTAGTTTTAGTATGGTGCAACCTGCACACCCAATCGTAGAGGAACATCACTCACATTTGATATATCATTTGATCACATTTTGCATCCCCTTCCCGATTTCAAGCTCCTCCTGCCATTGACCTTGATACCTTGGCAAGGCAGTTACATGCTGAAAATGTTCCAGACCAGGACAGCATTGCAAGAGGCGCAGCTAAGTGCGGTCGTGAAACTGCTTGTATACGTCATGGGTTCCACTAGAATAGACCTCAGTCTTCTGATGCCCCAGCCAGAATAGAAGGCAGGGCAACTGCAAAGGTTATATTATGAATCTTGATGCTTTGCGTGCAGGTCAACCTGCAGGTCAACCTGCCCTGCACTGTGAAGTATTTCGGAGAAACATTCAGCAACATGGAGCAACGGCTTTCAAAAGCTTTCAATGCAGGCCGAGCAACGTAGGTGCCAATCCCATGTCGTTTTTCACCTTCTGGGAACTGCTTGCAGTTGCCAGTGTACACCTGGCTGACCATGGCTGACCAAGATCATCCAAGATCCAAAAGGAAGGAGGCTCCTGACCAAGGACATCGTCTATGGACTCACCAAAATCTCTCAGCCCATCTGAAGGCACGCCCAAAGATCATCAAAGATCCATGGGGTCTCAACACGAGGCAAATTCATACCCAGTCCTACACCAAGTTTTAACAAGAGGATATTTCAGCTCACAGCAGCCATTTTGGAAGGTTGTGGAGGCTGGAGCCCTCTAAGATTCAGCCAGCAACGCATCACCGTTCACAAATTGAACTGACCTTAGGCGCAGATACAAAGGCCGGTCAAACGATGCAGCTTGTCTCAAGATGTGTTGTCAGTCAATGAGGACTTTGACGTGGAACGCATGGAAATGCCACAGGAACCCCAGGATGGCTCTGCTGTGCATCTGAGGCTGCGGCATTTTCCGCGTGAGCCCTTTCTCATCGTTGTCCTTGTCCCTGTCTTTCTCCTTGTCTTTCTCCCTGTCTTTCTGCTTGTCCTTCTGCCTCAGCACCAGCAACAAGGTGCAACAAGCTTGGCCCGCCTATGGTTTTAATTGAGCGCTGTTCATTTGTCCTTCTTTGTCCTTCTCAGGTGGTATCCATGATTTCATAATCATGCATTCACTAAATCTATCTACAGTAAGAAACTCAATCTTCATGTCAAAACCTAACAACTGTACCTGACAGCTGCAACTCTTTATCGAAGATCATCTACATTACTGCATGCAAAAATGCAGGTCGTTTTCCTCTCCGGTGCATAAGTGTTGTGGCACTGAGGGAAAGGAGCAAGAGGCGACCGCCGTGCCCGTTGTCACTGGTCACATCTCGTCACATCTCGTGACTCAACTCGTGACTCAACTCGTGACTCAACTCGTGACTCAACTCGTCACTCGTCCAACTCGTCATCCTCTCCTTTGGTGTGTCCTTTCTCTCGCAGGCTCCGCAGCTCCCGAAGGCGTCCAGCCAACAGCCCTTGGGAAAGTGGAAACGCAACGGCAACAGGGAACTCTCTGAAACCAAAGCACCAAAGGACCAAAACAACAAGATCTCCCGATATCTCCAGAAACAGGGCAAGCTCACAATGGATCCCATGTCTGAACATCTAGCTTTAGAATTCGACAAAACACACCTTCATTTTTTTTGAAGATTCATGGTGTGAAAAAACCTGGCCCAACACAAGTTGTGCCAAAGAATTTGGCAAACTACAGTAATGACATTAGTGCCTCAATTGGTGTGAGTGCGTGTGGGCTTCTCAGGCCAAAGTAACATGATCCAATCATGTTTGATCACGTTTGTACATGTTTCTACCCCGTAAGAATCTCTCCAAGCTTCGTGTTTGCTGCTCTGGTCGTCCGTTCAGGCGTCTGAAGCGAACATCTTTGGCCGCTAGCCTGCGCAAGAGTCTGTCGAAGCTGTCTCCGCCTGTTGGCTCTACATCTTCGCCTCACGAAGGTATTGGCTAAATCACAGCTGACCAAAAAGCTCCACGATGATCTGCCCTGGGAATTCTGGTATCTCTGGAATTTCTTTGCTCCCTTGGTTTTTGTATGTGCGGCATCTGTGTGATTCTGATGTACATATTTATAGGCATGTACATGCGCATTTTTTGTCCGTGCTTCCATGCGCATATGCCTATACAATCCTATACAAAAAATGTGCAAAACGCAACTACATGAATACATGATTTCTGAGCTAAGTTGCAACCACGGAGGTGCTCACAGGTTCGAAGCCACTTTTGGCAGTCTTCTATGGCAAGATCGTAAGCACGTTCTCGCCATTCAAGCCAGGCTGCCTTCAGCACTTCCTTCACCAAGTGAACATAATTGGACAATATTGGACAAATGCGGACAGTGGGTGCGACCCAAACGTCACTCTTGAACGCTTACTTACAACTGCAAAGTCAGCGCAACAGTGAAGCTTCTCAGCAACTGCTGAGCAAACCTAAACATGCTGTCCTCTGGCATCCCGTGAAAAGCTCGAGCAGTTGCTGCGTCAGTGCGGGCATCAAAAGCTCTTTCGACAACTTCCTCCCGGTGCCATGTAATGTCTTTCACGCACAACCATTCAGCACTGCTTCATTTGATTGGAATTTTGAGATGACGGCAGGCCGACTTCAACCCAATGCCCTGATATCCTCGAACTCCAGCTCAGGTCCGATTGCATCAAAACCAGCAGCGTCAAGGATACATAGCCAGGCCTGTCTAATGGGAACGAAACACTAACACCCTGCGACAGAAGTACGCAGCATCTCTCTCTCTCTCTCTCTCTCTCTCCCTCTCTCTATCGCCCAGCATCTGGGAAGCTTGGTTTGACCATCTTTCACCGAGGTTACCTTTGCCTCATTCCTTAGTGTGCCTTGGTGTGCTTGATTTTCCGCCTCCAAGTCCCATCAAGTCCCATCAAATCCCCAGGATCCTTGGCACCTCTCGGCGTGCATCGATGGATCTTTTCTGGTAGTCCAGATACATCTGCTCCAGTTCCTCGTCCTTCAAGCCCTGCAGGAGATCCTGCAGGAAGTCTCCCAGCTCCTCCTTCGCCTGGTCATGGCAAAATGTCATGACTCAACGCTGCAGGTTTCACATCTTTGATCTACTGCCTTTTCCTGAAGAATCGGCATCGTTCTTCCTTGCAATTGCCTGGGCCTAGACGACTTAACAACCTAGCAATGTTGGCAGCGCCTCCTCCCAGGTCAAGCTGAAGGGATTCTTCACTCGCTCGGCCAAAACACTGAACACTCTCTCCTCGCTTTCTGTGAGTCTCCTCTTCTTTCGCGCTTCCTCCACTTCAAGTTGAATCTGGCGCTGCTTGGCTCTCTGCTTTCTCCGAGATTCTTCCAATTCACGGACAATCCTGCTGTACATGCCTTCCCGTTCTGTAGATCCAAGCTTGGGCCAACAAGGATCGCCCTCAAAGTGACGTCGGACGTGGGAGAAGGAAGGAGCATCGTCCTTTCCATCCTTCTTCAGGGAGCTCAGCGTCCTCAAGACCAAGGCACGAAAGGCGGCACGCGCCTCGTCCTTTTCCTTCTCAACCCGCTTTGTGGCTTCCTCGACCGCTTCAGCGACCATTCGCTCCCTCTTGGCTTCTGCTACTGCATCCCAACGCTCGTCATCTCCAAAACGGCGCTCCATGGCTGACAATGCTCTCTCTACGCTTCGCCCATGGAGCAACTCCATTTCATCTGCCTTGGTCAGCAGCTCTCTGAATGCCTCCCGTCCCTTCAATTTGTGGACTGCCTGGGTCTTGCGCTTCTCACTGTCTATACGCTTGGCTAGCATGTCAAACAGAAGTTTCCTCTCCTTCTGGCCTGTGATGGCAGAAAACCGGGGATCATGCACAAGCTTTGGCAGCCACTTTTCATATTTATCGAAGGCTTTGACGCCCTTTTCCAGGAGGAGCTGCTTGAAATTCCTCAGTTTTTCTTTCTCTTTTGCAAGTTTTTGCTCTTCCTCCACCTGCTGAGCTCTTTTCTCTGCTCGCTCAGCTTTGCTTGGCTTTGTCACCTCCGTTTGAGCGTCATCTTTGGGCACCTCATCGGCCATACGCTCGGGATCTTCTCGATCTTCTTTTGCATTACTCTCCTCATTGCTTTCTTCCACCTCCTCAACTGCACCAAGGCAACCATCAAGCTCGGCCACATCCTTTTCAATTTCAGGCGGGCAAGTCCACGATGTCTTCTTCTGCTTCTTGTGGTAGAAGTAGGTGAAGCCTTTATCAGTCTGAACTCTTGACCACCCAGTCTTGCCTATGGTTTCCCACGACTCAGGTTCCCCAATGCGGTCCTTAATTGAAGCGGCGGGCGCAGCTTTTGGGGCGGCTTGAACTTGTTTCGCTGCCGGCTTCGCATCCACGATCACGTCTTGGGGCCCTGTAGGCTTGACCCATCTTGACTCGCCAGTCTTCCTGCAAAAAAAATAAGGCATGCCTTGTTGTGATTTGTGGGCTTCCCACTCCACCTTTTCAGCGGGTCCAGATGCAGGAGGACCTGGCGGCGGACCTTGCACCGGACTGTGCAACTGACCTGGGAGCAGGCCTGGTTCAGAACCTGGCCCCAGCCCAGGTGGGACACTGCCAGCAACGACGCGTGCCATTGCTGCATCGACAGCTGCCACAAGCTCAGCAGCTGTGATGTCCATGGGTGGCGGTGCCATAGGTGGACCAGGAGGTGGGGGACCCAAAGGGCTCAAGGTAGGCCCGCCAGGCAAAAGCATCGGCGGAGGCGGGGGAGCTCCAGGCAGAAACAATTGCCCTGGTTGAGTTGGAGGCATCTTGGTGCCTATGCAGCCCCCAGCAGTGATCTCAAATTGAGGAGGTTGAGTCAATGGAGGAGGTGGTACTTGTGGCATCGGGCATGGTCCCAAAACAGGTGGGATCGGGAACCCGTCTTTAGCGAAGGCAAGGCTGGCTGCCTTGGATGTGTTCACTGGCACTGCCTTCACCACACTCGCCTTTGAGTGCACCAGCGAGGCTGCTTTTGAAGTATTTGGTTCGGGGTCCATCGCGCGGGAACTAGTGCACGCGTAAAGTGGTGCGTGTAGGGCTGACACATGTACAGTATCTGCATATTCCCATACAGCTACACTACTCTCAAACCTTTACTTTGGTTCATTCAGAATCATTTTGTCGTTCAATCATTCAGTGCATCCGTTTCTGTGGTATGGGCACAAGGGTATATGAAATGCCGTTCACATAGGACAAAGGTGTTGAGAATCAGTGGCTGAAATCCATCCATTCTTCTACTCTAAAGTACTCTAAAGCTTGCAAATTCTGCGGTTGACATGAGGGAGCTTTCTCCGGGGACTCTCTCAGAGCAGGAGCTCTGCAAACGCCAGCGCTGCATGAGGTATGAAGGATGTGAGGCCCAAACGCAGCCTCCTGCCACGAAAAACCACCGTTGTACCAAACACTGCAAAACACAGCAAATTGCGCAAAAAGTTCGAGAACAGCTTGAGGATGTCACAGAATGACCAAAATCAGTGGTTCAAAGAGCCCTGATTCCAACAATCAGCTGGTCCTGTGCGGCTCCACCACTAGGCTGTTCAGGCTCGGAGTCACAGAACGATCCGGCGCGGCTCATACGATTCGCATCTGAACACCTTGGTCATGCTGCCATATGCCGCTTTATCTTTTATGTGTCTATGTCGAAAATCATCTCGTCTCGTCTCGTGAATTCTTATTGCAGTATATCTTGTGATTATCTGATATCTGTTGATATCTCAGTGCTTCGAAGCTGCTCTTCCAGGATCCTAAGTTGGCAGCATCATCGTGATTACTGTAAGCGAATAAATAAACCGAAACCAGCAGGTACAACTGTGCATGACAAAAATGCGCTCAAATAGCCACCAGGCAACTCAACACTGTAGATATATGGTATAGATATATGGTACACCAAATGTTCCATGCTGCTGAAAAGACGTTGCCTATCTTTGCCTAACAATAGCCAGCAAAGCATTGAAAGCGGGACCAACAACGTCTGCATTTTCCCCTCAAATGCCTGAACTTGGTCAAGAAGCTCTCCCAAGGAGTTGACCCGGCTCAGTGATTGTTCATTCACGTTGGCACCTTGCCTGACAAAAAGTACTTCACTTGACACCGGGGCCAAAGCCAAGAGAGCCTGCAAGTTGATTCAAGCACTGACCCAAATCTAAAGCCGAAGGTGCGTTCGCCACATCTGCATCAGCGCCTTCAGGACTGAAGTAAATCACAACACATTCAGCACATGTCAGCACCGTCAATTCATTGTGCAGTTCATGGCAATCCTCATTTTGAGTTTGGGCCACAAATGCGCTCAGGTGACACGCTGCAAACACCTTAAAGGCGGACTTTTTCAACATGCCAAATCAAGTCAGCTGAAGAAACTTTCGGCATCTTCTGTCCAGCCCTCCAACTCTGGTAGGGGATGAAGGGCCAGCCATTCCTGGCAGAGGTCGTATGTCTTTCTTGGATCAACGGCCAGCATGACCAGCTGACCAGCCATGATTTCAGTGACCCACAGCAGCCCACAGCAGCCCACAGCAGCCCACAGCAGCCCACTGCAGCCCACGGGTCCTTCGGCATCGGTGCGGTGATTTTGATCATCTCCTGCCGAAACGGATCTGGCATCTCCAGCTCGAACAACTGCATTGTCAAGGTGCCTGGCAGGGTCAGTCCCAAGATGTCCCAAGGTAACAACGCAATATGACTCGTCCAATGCTGGAAAATTGAAGATCTCAGGCCTGCGAGGGCTGATGAGAAGTTGTTCTCCCCATCGGCCCCGTTGCTTCTACCCTTTCTCTTTCTGAAGTCCGGATGGTACGCTAGATCAAACCTCGATATCCCGCAACAGACCCCCTAAAAGAGATTATCAAGAACACACAAATCTGTGCGCAAGTCAAAACAAAAGCAGCCGAGCCGCTTTCGAATCAGTTGACAGTGCACACCCGAGGAGAAAAAACAAGTGCAATTAAATTTATACAATCTATTATAATCTATATAAATCAATATCTTATGGCCTATAGCCTTGCAGGTCTCACTTGAAATACTGCTGCTGAAATTTGCTGCCAAATGTCATGACGGGAGTCCCAGCGACTGCCAGACTCCGCCGTAGCTCCCGCGCCGCTTTGGTTGAGGGCCTTTCTGTCACCAGGTACATTTCCTTGGCAATGCCAGCGAATGTGAATAAACATTCAAACATCAAGCAAACCTAAATGAAGCACAAGAAACAAAACATCCAATTGCTAGTAGGATACTGCCGAGGCTCTGTGATGATTTCAGGAAAAGAAGGGCAGGCAGTTGGACCTAAGAGGCTCGGTTGTTATATATAGGTTATGGCTGCTCACAATTCTTCAATAGAAGAACCACATCGACTTGTGCAATAGTGTACGCCCAAAATAAACTTTGGGTATTTCTAGCGCAAAGCAAGGTGCCGCTATACAAAGAAAGCTCGGGCAATTTTGACTCGGTACCTTTCAGGGCAAATAGATGCCATCATGGAGCATGATATCATACATGACCTCTGAACACCAGAAACCTATGGAAAAGGCACAGCTTCAAAATACTGAAGACATGAAGCTCTAGCAGCTCTAGCAGCTCTAGTAGCTCTAGCAGCTCTAGTAGCTCTAGTAGCGTTTGCATGCAAACGACATCGGCAAACGGAGAGCCTTGGAGCTGTTGTTTCGCCTCCCCGACGCCCAGGCCATGAGATGAGGCGTCGACCAGCAGCCGATAGCGGCTTTTCACCAATCCGCGACGCCTCGTGGCAAAGAAAAAAGAAAAACAAGGAAAAAGACCTCCGCAAGGGCCCAAGATCACAAACAGTCCGACATGTGCGACATGTGCACGCGACATTGTTTCAAGTTTCAAGATATTTCAATCCAGTCAAGCTGGTGATTCTCTACGTTGGCAGGCAAGACTCAAGGTCTCGTCCAGATTTTTTCGCATCGCATCGTCAGTGGCCACCTCCCAAAATGGAAAGCAGCACATGAACTGTTTGCGCAATTTCTGCCCCTGTGTCGTGGTGTTCTTCTTGCAACCTCCTCAGCGAAAAACAGAAACTAAGCTTCGCACAACCACCAAACCTTCTGCTTCTTTTTCTGGCTTTATAGGGAATGAGAGAGAACCTGCAAAAGGCTGAAGAAGAGATAAAAGAAGAAACAATCAAGACTGAAATCAAGCAGTTTTCTGAAATTCATGGCCTCTCAAGACTCAAAATGTGTTTTTTTTTCGAGGTACGGCCACTGGGCAAGAGAGGCTTGAGGGTGGTCTCCAGCGATGGCATCGGTGGTGCGGCAGCCCCTGAAAAATTGGGCGGCTTCAGCACGACGCACCAACGATCTCGGAGAGACCCCAACCTGAAATGCGATGAAATATGATGAAATAGATATTTTTGGAGGGACACCGACCAGACAATGGCAAAACAATGCGAAACATCGTGATAGCACATGTGCTGCTTTTGAGCGCGGCTACAGTCACTAAATTGCCGAGAAAAACAGAGAAAAAAACGAAACATAACAAAACTGAAACAGCATGAAAAGTCCAAGGCAATTGTCAAGTGTCACTATCGGCACATGCAAACGGCTGTAGGTCCCCATCGTTCGGCCGCCAGATGGTCACCGGCATGTTAAGATGGCAAAAGATGTGTTGCAAATGCGGCCAAATGAAAAAGGCACCCCGTCCATTCTTGACGTGAAAACAATAATAACAATCACAAAATATAAAAGTTTCAAGCGGGATTCCCTACAAAGCAGTCACTTTGGATGGATGCTACGTCAGAACTGTTCAATGGCTCGAGCCAAACAAGCTTTTGCAGTGCCCAAAGCTGGTCTTCTGCGCCATGCAGACTCTGCTCACATATGTATCTCTAGTTTCAAAGCGTGACTTACACCATGTGACAGCCCCAGGCCTGCAGGTCAGCGTCCGACTCAACCGCATGAAATGGAAGGGGCATTACCTCCTGGACAATGACGCGAGCAATACGAGCGAAGGAAACCCTCAAGAATAACAGCATGGGGAAGATATGCAAAGGTCTTACTTTCAGCTCCCACAGTGATGGGGATTGGTATCATTGACTCACGTCTTCCAAGTTCCCTGACAGTTTGGGGGCATCTCATGGTCACCCAGTTTCAACTTGGGATCCCTTCGGTTCATTCTGCTTTCTGTTTCTTGCTACTTGTGGCAGAACAACACAATAATGCTGTCCTTGGTCTTCTCTTGGCCTGTGCGGGACAGATCTGATCACGTCATATCATTTCACATGTTCCTTTCTGACGGTACTTGCAAATTGCCCAAGCTGGTCACTGAATAGCGATTCAGTTTTGCCCAGCCTGCAGACGTTGGCATAGGAACGTCCAGGTAGGAACGAAGCAGACTTTCAGACTCTGCAGACGTAGTAGTTAGCTCGAATGTGTCGACGATGTGGCCCTGCGACCACCCACTGGATTGCAAGAGGCGCACCCCACGATGGAACATGATGGAATTGAATGTTTTCTGTACCACACTTCTCCCGCAAGCATGTTTAAATGCTTGAGAACAGTTCTCCCAACGTTGGTACTCCAACACCCCAGAATCTCAACGAACATTCTTTGTTGCTGGAAAATGCACTCTGTACCAACTCAGCATTCAGCCGCACCTCTGTTGTGGAAATAGTTGCTGTCGCAATGCCTCTGTCTGTAAAAGCTGAAAGAGTTCAAACCATGTTCAAACTCAAGAAGATCAAGTAGGGAAGCCCTTTCCAGCCCCTCAAGTCTTGCTACGACTGTGCTCGCCGGCCAAGGTGCTGAAACCACAGCGGTACAGAACCAGAGCTGTGTAGGTCAGCAAACCTGCCTAAGTACAGCAAGCTTTGACTGCAAATTGCCCCGAGAGAACATTGGTTCTTTATGGTTCTTTATGGTTCTTTGCCATCGCGTTGGCCCCTGCCTGATTGATGCCTTCCAGCACCAGCTTGTAGCACAGCTCCTCCCTGTCACTCAGTGGACTCAGTGGACTCAGTGGACCCCGTGGACTGTCCAAGTGCTGACTGTTCGAGGCACCTTACAGGAGGACGTTCCACAAATGAAACAACCTGAAACACGTGGGGTGCAGGACCAATTTGCTGATTCAAGTCTTGAGCTCCTGCCAGTAAATTGCAACAATATGACAATATGCAGCAACTGCATTATCCTTTTCACAATTCAACTTTAACTGTAACTGTCCAATCAGGACGTCACGTCTGAAATTGCAGCAAAGCAACACTGACTAGGTCAGGATTGACTGACAGCCTTTTCGAGACGTTGGCCAAGGAATTGTCAAAGGCTGAACCTGATACCATGCAGTCCACTCAAGCAGACTTGTGCCTCATATTCCTTTTTAAACTCCATTCCATGCTTGAATGTCCTCGAACATATCAAAATGAATAGAGGCAAGAAACAGCCCGAACATGACATGTGTATATAATAGATGCTAGATCATGCCTGTAGCGACATGCCAGTTGCCAGTAGCAATATGGTATGGACATTCTAACCTCTGGTCTTCTCCAACAGCTCCTCAAGTTCTCTGCACCTGAGCGCTTGCCGCGGAATCTGAGTCTAGCCGCTGCAGAAGACAAATTTGCAAATCAATTTTACTTCAAGAAAGTGATTCACAATCTGGAATTGGATTTCCTTTGTTGTTCTGCTGTATGTCTGTAGACGTCCCATTGTGCCCCTCCTCTTCAGTCAAGACACCACTCCACACAGGCTGCGGTGTCGGAAGGGCGTGCGATCCGAACTTCAAATTGATTGTACACCTTATAGTTCACAAACAGCGCGAGCTGTTGAGCAATCTAGGTCCAAGAGCGACCTGTGACCGCAAGCTTGTATCGTTGTTCAGTCTAGGCAGCAGCTTGGCACTGCAAATAGCTTGGCAAGACACTACTCCGTTCTCGGTATTGATTGAAGCACTGCCTCATTGCCAGATTGAATGCCCCTGGACCAAGTGCCAACAACTTACATTGTGAGAGGAGTGGTGCAATCATGGCACGCTTCCAGTTTTCTTCCCTTGCCAGTTATGAGTCAATTTAGTCATTTAGTCTTCAGGAAAAACACAATCGCATAATTTGAAGTGCAGCTGCAAATGTCCACACCATGGCTGGTCAGCAGCTCGCATATCTTGAAGAGCAAGCCAACCTCAGCGCAGGTGATCGCAAACACCCAGGTCCAGGTGGCGAGTCAAACATTGTGATAAGATGTGATAAGTGATGAGTCATGAGTGACAAGGCCACCCAAATATATCCAAATTTCAATGTGGTGCTCGTCATGCCATTGTGCAAGCAAAGGGCGTGGTCATAGCTGTACACCTGCAGAAACCAACGGTCCAGACTTGGAATAGAAAACACACAGAAGTGTGTGGGGCACTCACTGTGGAATTTTGCTTGCACTGCAAGAAATTCGGCCTCCAAGTGACCAAGGTGATGGTCCTCGCGATTAACATATAGTCTAACCGGCTTCTCTGGCAGGGTCCTGCAGAAGTTCGAATTCAAAATTCAAAAAATGTGTGTCGGCGCAGGTGCAGGAAAACATAAACGATCATGCAGGTAATGAGCTGTTGTCCCTGTCCCTGTCGATTGGTTCTGGATCTTGCTCTCACGAGGCTCTTCCTTTTTCGCTTCGATCGCATTCTGGCCATTCTGCGCGTTCTCCATCTTGGCCTTGATGTCGAACTTCACGGCCACACTCTCCGGCGCACTTTCAGGCGCCGGTGCCATGGGCCAGGGTGGGCCGCGCCCAGGTGCCAAACTTCCACGGTGATGTCAGTGTGGGATGCACGGTGCACTGATACACTGATCATGTCGCGATGTAGGTGTTGGATGGTGTTCCAAAGGTTGGCTGTGGATGACCCAGTAGAAGTTCTGTCAAATGGGCTGCGGCTCAAGGGGTTTGAGCAGTGTTCGATGACTATTGAGAAACAAGCCCTATGCTCTGGAAGATGGGCGTCTGAGCCAAAGAAACACAGCATACACTTCTTGGACGCACATGGCTTGGCAGTCTCCTATTTCTTCGGACAAGGTTTCAACTCCTGCGAGTCATTTCCAAGACAAACAATCACTGAGCATCACCAAGTGAGCTTCGAATCATGCCGCACATACTGCAGGCAGGGAGGCTCATGTTGGTGGACCTGTGTATTGAAGCAGGCGCCCCTACAAACAACAATGTCCAGCCATCAAATGCCATCAAATGATCAAGCACAAGGAAATACAAGGAATATCTTGGGCAAGTCAAAAGAAATGCAGTCAGTGACAACCCAGGTGACATAATGTTGTGCACCTGAAGAGCGTTGGAGAATGCATCACTTCAGGCTGCGCCTGGATTCAGCAAGGGTAAAATCTGGAATGCTGTGGTGTCTGGGAGGGAAATTTTGGAAACAGCCTTTTGTATCCTTTTGTAAGGTACAACGGCACAACAAACATAAAAAGAAAAGAGTTTCACCACCAGCAGGGCACTGGCCAACCTTGTAAACCCGCTTCACCAGCTCTATGAGATCTAAACCCGACGCAGCTGCTCGCAGCTCCTGTGCGAGCTGAAGGCAAGCTGAAAGAAAAAACATGAAAAAACAACTTCCAAGTTTACCGTAGGCATAGTTGGCTCCAAGTTCAAAGCAGGATAATTTTCTCCAAGTGCGATAACTCCAAGTCTCCAAGTCCCTACCTGGATACTACAGACTTCCCAAATAGTACTACGGACATCACAAACAATGAAAAGTTGCAATCAAGCTAGGCAGGAGCATTGCATGGCATTGCCTTTCAGCTTGCAGCATAGCATGCATCACTCCACGATTGAACACACTGCGAAACCTCTATATAAAAGAAGATGCACTATTTGCATTGAATCTCATGTAGATGTATGACAATGTATGATTCTGGGATTATCTGATCGAAGTTCAAGAAAAACAGACCATTCAAGACCTTCGAGCTGCTCTGCCTTCTCAACTTGGTGAATACGTTCTTCGCGATGAGATATGTACATCTTCAGCCTAAGTATATGTAAGTTTCACATGTAAAATCTGTGATGACCGGACTTCGTCAGAAACCCACAGAAACAGTGGACTTGCACATGATGGTGGCAAGTGTTCCTGCCGGGTACAAGGGCTTGGCCCCGGACCATGCCGCGCTTTCAGCAGCACCAGCAACTGTTGGCCTTGCAAAGCACTCATGGCAGGGAAAGCAAATGGAATGTTTCTAGCCCTGCGCTTGTGAAATATTTAGAAGTTGGACCGAGAATCGGGCCCATGTGCGGGATAAAGCACCCTCGCCCCCTTCGCAAAAACCAGCCGCCAAATTTATGGTCTAGTTCATTCAAAGGCATGGCTACAAAACAATCCTAGCCTGAGCTGCCATGCGCTTCAGGGAGTTCATGTACGGCTGCATGTCCTGAGTAAAGTTGGAATGGTTCTGCTCTCTTTTGTTCTCTTCACCTGCTAGGATCAGAATAATTCTAGCTCAAAACACACAGCACTAGTGCCACTCACTAGTGTACTCATTGCTGCGAAAGTGGAAAGGTCCATGCCAAGGCTCACACTAGACCCTTGCTCTTCCCAACAGTTCAACATAGTTCAACATAGTTCAACATAAAGCAGCAAAAATTCTAAAACCCACCACAGCAAGTTTTGTGTATCCCGGTGTCCTGGAAGGTGCCAGTTCCCCATCCCAGCCTCAAGCAGATCAAGCAGCTAAGAGCGCAGAAATCGAAGGAAACGGCTCTAGCCGGCTCCTTGGAATACTAAAGTAGCTGCTATTTTTGTGCCACTGGTCTCACGGGATTTATGTTTTTCATTCAATCTCTTTCAACGCTTTCCTGAGTTCTTTGGCACGTTATCACCTGTGAAAAGCGCTCCCTCCTCCTGTAAGAGTCAGTGCATTCTATCAATGACATTCAACAACATTCCCCATGTGCGCCGAAGACCATGCTGTGAGTCGCTCCTCAAGGAAAAGGCATACGTGATCATTTGCATGGCCTAAGTCCACATCGACTCTGGAGCATCTCTGAGACTCTACTAGTCTACAGATGTCTACAGATGTCTACAGATGTCTACAGCATCTAGGCCAATTGAATCTCAGCTCTGCACCTGGCGTGAACAGCACCTTTAAACTTGCTCCCTCGTGCTGCAAAACATTGCCGCATTACCAGCACAAAAAGGGACTTCACAATTGAAATTTGAGAATGGGGAAGAAGATTAGATAGGGAAAGATCCACAGCATCCACAGCTTCCAAAGCTTCGGCAGTGGCCTCGCAGTGCAGCTCCTCCAAATCCTCGACAAACAGCACCAGCATATATATGTTTTTATGTTTAGATATGTTTAGTACTTGGATCAGGACATGTTGTGGTGTTTAGCTCAGTTGAGGTACCACCAGTTCGCGTACTTGGATCTTGGACCTAAGAATCGGATGCAGAAACTTGACTGGAAGAATCTGGAAGATGAAAGAAAGACGTGAAGCTGATACAACTCCAGCGCTGCCACCACTTTTTGCACATAATCGCGGTGTCCGCACTTCTGGCATAGCCGATCACCCTGGATCTTGGCATGATTCGGCCACGTCTAAAAGCATGCCCCACGGGGCATGCTTTGATTCCCTCCAACTTCTTTTAAAATGCTATCCACCAGCAGCGGCTGGCAAGTTCATTAAACCTCCAAACCAGGCCTTGCCTATGCAACTTCTGCATAAGCAAGCTGGCAAGAATCATCGATGCTGAGAATCTGTCCTTCTTCACCGAATTTCCTTGCAATGTCCCTGGACAATTGCCAAGAATAAGAAAGGAAAAGGGGAAAGCACTTTGCCGCCTCATTGAAAGCTTGTGACCTGCAACAATTTGGGCACAGATAAGATCCCAACCATCAAGCCGTCACCTGCTCGAAGGACCACACTCCTGTGTACGAACCTGCTCATGCCCGATGGCATGCCCGATGGCCACAAAAACATTACAGCAAGCCTCCTTGGGTTGTTTCTTCGGCTTGCCTGAGCAAACTTTGGTTCAAACCCGCGGAATTTCGGAAACCGATCAGCCCAAGGAGCTCCAAGGTGCTTTCAAAATGCTTTCAGTCGGCAGCAACGCAAATCTACCGGCCTTGTGGCACTTGCCGATTCATGCGCACGAGCTCGTTAGTCCTTAGTTAATACGACGATCATAGAAAGTATAGACCCAAAGAAACGCCTTTCCAAAACCAACAGCAGTGCCTGTGAGAATGATAGAATGAAGAAAAAAACGAAAGAGTTGTCAAAATGCAATTGATTTTTTTGAGGACAAAAATAAGCTTCGGTGGTATCCCCAACAGCCGCAACATTTTATTTTACACATCTTTCTGAAGCGTGCTGCGAAGCCAAGCGCTGGAAACCCTGTTGAACCTGTTGAACCTGACCTGGCCCTGCACCAAAGATTCGCAAAACCTTCTCCGGGACCTTCTCTGCAACCTTCTCCGGAACCCGTTGAACCTGACTTGGCTTTGCACCAAGGCTTCCTGGAACCATCTCCGGAACCTTCTCCGGAACCCTGTTGAGCCTGACCTGGCTCTGCACCAAACCCTGTTGAACTTGACCTGGCTCTGCACCAAAGCCTGACCTTCTCCGGAACCTTCTCCGGAACCCTGTTGAACCTGATGTGGCTCTGCACCAAAGCCTCCCGGAACCTTCTCTAGAACCTTCTCCGGAACCCTGTTGAGCTCGACCTGGCTCTGCACCAAAGCCTCCCAGACCTTGTCCGGAGCCTTCTCCGGAACCCTGTTGAACCTGACCTGGCTTTTTACCAAAGCCTCCCAGACCTTCTCCGGAACCTTCTTCGGAACCCTGTTGAACCTGACCTGGCTCTGCACCAAAGCCTCCCGGAACCTTCTCCAGAACCTTCTTGGGAACCCTGTAGAATATGACCTGGCTTTTGCACCAAAGGCTCCCAGACCTTCTCCGGAACCTTCTCCGCAACCCTGTTGAACCTGGCCTGGCTCTGCACCAAAGCCTCCCACACCTTCTCCTGAACCCTGTTGAACATGACCTGGCTCTGCACCAAAGCCTCCCTGACCTTCTCCGGAACCTTCTCCGGAACCCTGTTGAACCTGACTTGGCTTTGCACCAAGGCTTCCTGGAACCTTCTCTGGAACCCTCGTTGAACCTGACCCGGCGCCTGCACCAGTGCACACCGGAGCTATTCTGGGCTGAAGACCCCATTAGCTTACGCTGTTGGGGGAAAACATGTGAGGGACAAAAATGCCCCATGAAGCCCAGAATTCAATCCATGAGCAATATGCCTCATACCCGCGGCCTTCAGCACAAAGTGCGGCTGACTCTTGGCCACAACAAGAAATTCAAACATACTCCATCCACTCCACTTTTGCGACTCTTGCCTTGCTCTTCCTCTCTCCTAAAGCGAAAACTCACGCAAAAGGCTATACACTCTGCGGATGGCTTCCTTGCCAGCTTCAAAGTTCTCAGCTATTGCTGTCACCTTTCCAGTGTGCCAAACTTGAAGGTGGCATTGCGGATGCTTTATGTACAGAGATGCCGCACAGCAAACATCTGGCACATAGAGAACATGTCGGCTCCATTTCTGTGCCAGCGCTTCCAACCTGACTGGGAAGAAAAGATCGGCTTTGACCTTTTGCTTCATTAAACGGAAGGATTTGCAAGTTGCATCTGGATAGCCGCATTTCCTTGGACTGACACCATGACGAAACACGAGAAGAGCTTCATCTTGAGAAAAACTTGAGCGCATGGTCTCCATCAATTTTTCTTCATCCGCAGCTACAGCAAATCGACCACACCCACCCTGCAACCTGGAAGGCAAACAAGACATGCTACGTTCCGTATCACAGCCAGCGCAAAAAGGAATGCAGCCAAGAAACTGCACAAGGCGCGTTATCCGACGGGCAGCTGCTTGGCCATCGCCATCGCCCTGTCAGTGAGTCTAAAATACCTCTGGATCATCTGTCTGTGTGACTGGAGGGCCCATGATGGCTGGAAGATGCAAAATGGACCAAACGCCTGAGTTCTCAGTTCCCCACATTGTCTCGGATTCTTGGGTCCTTTAGTCTTCACCCTCTTGGCATCTAGCTGAGATTCTTTCCGTGCCTTGCCTTGACGCAACAGTGGACCGTTCCTTTGGACCAAACCGTGGCATCCGTAGCAGGCTTGAGCAGTCTCAAGTGCATTCTATGCAGACCTTTGCGGGGATTGTACTCTGCATTTCGAAGCTTGCAGGAGACCTGAGTAAATCTGGTCATTAGGGGCAAGCATGAGGAGAAAGAAACTTGTAGATTTCTGAGGTACAGAAGTACACCTGAGAAGGGGGGAACGAAAGCCAGCATCCCATCTACCCCTATTTTCCCCCAATGATTTTTCACCCACAGACTTTTCCCCCACATACTTTTCACCCAGAGACTCTTCACCCAGAAACCC
>Ga0126342_10001841_pt1 | contig 31381 bp, 24 predicted proteins | sample Cyp1metagenome_FD_92528 | JGI IMG/M metagenome (GOLD analysis project Ga0126342, IMG submission 92528) | Coral microbial communities from Lord Howe Island, Old Settlement Bay, Australia - Cyphastrea 1 metagenome | ecosystem: Host-associated > Invertebrates > Cnidaria > Coral ...
ATGTTGTACACATTTTTTGACGACTCCTGCAAATACCAGCATTTTCTCTCTTACCCTCAAAAATGACAATTTCAAATTCGTCACCCTTACAAGGGCGCCGAGTCAACCGGTTGCCTTGTTTGTAGAGTTTCGAACAAGTTCAATCTTTGCCAAACAGAACATTCTGCTGGTGGAAGAGGATGATCCCAATATGATTCGGCTGGAATTCACTGTGAAACATGAAACCACCAGCAACCAAAAACACCACAATGTTTGTAGAGATGTGCAATGATTTGTATTAGTATATATGTATATGTTAAAAAATTGTTAACATACATAAGTACATATGTGTGATCCACGTAGTCTATTAAGATACAGAGAGATATAGAGTATGAGTATGTTGTTCATGTCGCGGTTTGGATCGTGGGTTTTAAGCTCACGGAGGGACAACTTGCGGTCATTGCAAACATGTATCCACTGTGCAGTAGGATTTGGTAGCTTGTGAAATGGTAATATCACTATGATTTGATTATATATATGATTTAATTGCCGCTTCTAAAGATGCTGATTTCCATAGCTTTGCAACAAATTGCCAGAGGGCAAGACACATCTAATGCAACTCATAAAGGGTCACAAGTCTCGCATCTTGATGCTATTGTTCAACACAGTCCTTCCGGCAAATCCTTGAAGTTTTGTTGATCAATCGTATCTTGTTCTTCCACAGATGGAGGGAACCTTTTTTTCCATCAAAAGCTTTTTTGTGGCTTATTGATGGAGATGAATAAGGCCTCCCTCTCTCTCGCTTTCTCGAGGCCAGATTTTGAAGCGCTCTTCAGCGTCGCGAATCGGGACATCATGAAATATCGACAGCAGAAAAAGAGAGCGCTGCGGGCTGCGGGTTGTGATTTTTCTGATCCCTGACCGGATCAGTTGGTACATTGGTAAATGGATAAGCTTTTTGGCATGGGAAATATCTGATGTCAAGGGATATCTCAGTAGTGATCAAATGGATCCAAACTTGGGGATATCCCGGTGTTGATGAAGAAAGCTGAGTAGCTGCTGTTTCAAAGATGGTTCCACCCCACGGAAAGTTGTTTTTGCTACCGCCGCGTCCGTAGCGAACTCGGTGTTTTTGTTGTTTTTAATACTTTCACAAGTTTCATATGCGTCCACACATGGCGTCTTTACATGATCACACAAAGATTACATACTCACAGACATACCTTCGGGTGGGGGGATGTTAACGTCTTTGTGCACTTGCTCACATGTTCGATGCTACGCTCCACATGTCTTCTTTACATGATTGTACATACAGTTAAACAGGTTCTAAGTACAGAGTCATGAATCAAAATTCAAGGACAATGCAGGTTTAGGGGTTTAGGGATTTTGGATGATTTTGGAAGATTGTCTATTCCAAGTGTAAGTCCGTCACTTTATTGGGGCAGTCTCAAATTGACGGTATCATGGCTCATGCACCCGGCAATGGCCTCGGCTACTGCCTTCCACCCTAAGTTGGACTGCAATATAGCTAGGTTAACTATGGTAAACTAGGGTTTATGGTAGCTATAACTACACTTCATGAGGTTTCTAACGCTAGCATCTTTCATGCTACCACTCAACATGTCTTCAACATGTCTTCTTGCTAGAGTTGGCCAGATAAGTGAGAAGACCAAATGGTCGTAAGATCACAGTTGGCACACAGACGTTGGAGAAATGTTGGGAGTACTGCAAAGATTTCATTCCAAACCGTGTCCATACAAAGAATGCAAAGAACAAACTTTTGAATGCTGAGATATGATGAGATATGGAACTATGCCTACCAATGGCAATGGCGATGCAATCATCGCCATGCCTTGTGGCAAATGGTGCCCAAGGTTCTGAAAGAACTTTCAGCATGCGATGTTGCACCTGCGAATGAGGCAGGTAAAAAGGACCGAGTTCGCTACGGGCGACGGTATTTTGTTTTTGATGTTTTTTTGATGTTTAAGTCCACCATGTAAACTATCACGCAGAAATGGTCACAATGGTGGCGGCGTATTCTAATGCTGTTCGGTTGCAGAGATGAACTATGCCAGGGTCTAGTTGTGACATTTATTTGTTGGTAGGTTGAAACATACATCATTCCCCCATACATTTAGCATACTGTGCCTGGCATCATCATTCCTATGGAAGCAGGCATCACAGGTTTTGCCCTGACTGCTACGACATGGGAGCATGGCATTATATAGTGATCAACGAACTCAGCTATTGAAAATCCATTTGTGGGAAAAATAGCAACATGTAGACCCCTGTAATAGCTTGTTGTGAGAGGACGGTTGATCGAAAATCTGGTACTGCACATTACAAGCAGGATGGCAGATTGAAATTCGCAACAGGCATGGTGCATTTTAACCCATCACAAAATAAAAAAGATGCACATCACTTGATATGTGGTGTAAATACAATATTGCCTCTTGGGCGAACCTGATTTGTAACTGCATACCAGCCCTAAATCAAAAGTCAACAATCAAACGCATATCCGCATATCAACAGTAGACTTCAATCCTTATAGCAACCCCCAAAAAGATCGGGAAGTTAAACAAATCCGTAAAAAATAGTAATCCAATTACCATTTGGTTATTTAACATAGCCATGGAAAATCACCATTTTTAAAAGGTAAACCATCTATAAATGGACCATGGCTTCCATGGCTATGTTAGTCATAACCAGAGGGTAATTAATGGTTAATTAGGATTTATGATTTGTGGTTATGAATGGTTGATTAATCACCAACATTATGATAACAATAACCAGTAACTAAACCCCAGTAACCATAGTCATCTATAGTTGTATATCTACCATAAACCATAGAATTCAGCCACAACCCTCTGGCAAACGGTTACAAATCCAAGTTCTCTCCGCGAACAGCTGGCTCTCAGCTGTTGCGCCATTGACTCCTGCTGCTCTCCCGTCCGGGCGCCAAGAATTCCATCGTTTAAGTTGCGAAAGTATGCGAAAGAATGGCAGGGGCTGGGTAATGTTTGGTTGAACATTAAAAGGCTATATTTTGTACATATATATATTTATTTATTTATAGTGTATATATATAATATATATGATATGTATTATAAATGTATAACAAACATACATACATACATACATACATACATACATATAGTATTATATATAGGCCTATAGGCGCGGTGTTTCTTTATGCCATTTTGATGAGACAATTTGCACGAGTCAGCAGCTCTTGGAGATTCAGTTTGAGCCTTGTCGCTGACGCGACACCCAAGTTGCAGTGCAGGCAAGATGGAACGTGATGGAACGAGTATAACCAGATAAGAATTCACGTGTTCTCAGCGCTGAATGTACCTAGGACTAGCGACGAGAATTGGAAATTCACCAGCAACTTCTACGTTTAGACCACTGGTTTTGAGCCACAATGTTTACGTTGATGATGGGTGAACCAATTGGTGGAAGGCAGGTGTTGATGTTCTTATATGTTGTTTGTTTTTTTGCTATGTTTGTTTGCTATGTTTTTTTTGTTTAAATACCCAGCCAACCACAGTTGTTCTTGCAAAAATATCAGATCATCCATGCGGTGCATTGAGAAGGCCAGCCAATGGGCCATCGCGAGCAAATGTTTTTGATTCAGTTCCATTTACTAAAAAAACGTTTGCTCATTCAGCGTAGAGCTGCAAATCATGGACAATCATGGTACTCCTTGGGGGAGTGACATATATTTCATTCTAGTGGTACACTCATGGCTAAACAAGTGCAATTTAGATTCAGAAGACGTCCATCAGATTTTTGGCCGCTGACTTTGAGCAACGAAAACCAGGACACTAAAACGGGCGCAGACAAGGGGTGAACCTTGATAGTTAACTGAAGTGAACTGCATATTGCATGTTGTGGTAAAACCTATCTCTAACCACCAAAAAAAAATGCCCTAAAGAGCTGCTAAAGAGCATCCCGGATACGGTAAGTTTTACTTCTTGGTTTACCAGTTTACCACATCACCACATTTTCAGAATAAACTGATGTGAGCGATTTGACCGGATTTGAACTTCAGAAACAAGAAACCGTCGATGGGAACGATAGATATTTCCAGCAGCACGTAGGCATTCAGCTGACATGACGAAGAAAACAACAGGGTACTCAATGGACCTTCACCGCCATTCTTCCACAGCTGCCAGTATATTTGTACTGCCTTGTGTTTTGTCGTGTTTGTTTCTTTAATGTGATAAAACATACATTTAGTAGCATTTAGTTTGATGTTGTTTTATGCAATATACATCCTGTCATACTGCACATGTAAAACAACGAATGCAACAAATGCATGCAGATTCATCAATCATATAGAGTTGGATTGTATTTGTGATATTCTGAGCTCTTTACATGCCTTTCCCTATGAAATGTTTCTCCATGATTGTCCATAGATGTATGAAGAAGTGACGTATCAATCGAGTCAAACCTGGGTTGTCTCCCTTGTGGGGTTTATAATTTCAAGGAAAATACGAGCGTAACTTTTGTTTTGGTGTTTAAATGGACCGCTGTCTTCCTTGAATACTTAAATCTCCTTTTATTTTGGCAAAACGTTATGTCTTTGCTTGAACCATGCTGCTTCAACCCCTCTGTTGATTAGATAGTGAAACTTTTTTTAAGCTATTGTCTTGTATGAAGTTGTGGTTTAATCTCGGCATGTTCGTTGTCTTGGCATTTGAAGCTATCATTTTGGCTTAAATCATCGCTGTTCACCGATACGGGACGTTCAACCCCTTGTGTTCTACGGTTTGTCAACCATTGGCTGGTGATTGTGCAATTGCGTCTGGGTTCAAACCCCAAACTGTTTGCTTTTGCAGCCCTATCTGGCTTCAGTTTGGATTTCTACATGTTGTTGGTATCAGAAATACTCATCCACATTGCCGACCAGTCATTGAATCTATATCAATCAGATTAAGTCAATCCAAAATGTTCCTGGATCTTCATTCGAGCAAAAAAAAGTGCTCAACCTGCTTTCCGTAGTACTTTTTGAAGGATCGAGCGCTTTTCGGGCAAACGAGCACTTTTGAATAAACATGAATAAACGCACCCTTTTTGTTGCATAATTATTATATATAAAGCAAAGATATGATTCAAGAATATTCTTAAGATATTCAAGGCCGCACTCCGAGCGCACAATCCCCGTCCAAGGTTTCTCAGATGGAGTTTCTTCGACGAGTAGCAACGTACTGGCGCAGCCGCAGTCGGGAGCCCAGAAAATCCTCCACAACCGGGCCTGAACACTGATTCCTACATTTATCATCAGTTATCCCCAAGGTTGTCGTGTATTTTCCCATGCTTTTAGAGATGTTTTGTAAGTTTACGCTTCTTGATGTTGCTGTATTTTGCTCCAGTTTTGCATGGTTTCTATCACCGGAATCACTCAATTCCCCATGTTTGCAGCTGAAATCAATTGAATCTCATGAGGGTTTGAATGTTCTTCAAGTCCTGTTTTTTTTTTTTTTATATGTCATTGTGTTAAAAACAACATATGTTCGTTCTACCCTGCCGTGGCCGTGATTGCCGGTTCGCGCTGGCGACCTGGTTTTTGTTGAGGCCACAGCTTTGCACTACAAGTTGTTCGGGGGCCCAGAGGTCAGGCGGATGACAGCTTGGGAGAATGATGTCATAACAATCTGGTCCGTCATTTTGTTTCTTGCCTAAAATGGTATTTTGCACAATGTGCCCCCCCCCAGTTATAATAAGTTGGTTTATAAGCCCCAGTAACCATAGAGTTATTTGCGTACAATAAACCATAGTTATTGGAGTTATAAACCAACTTAGCTATCTTGGGGGCCTCACATTGCAGGTATCTCATGGTATCTCCCATTTTCAGAACCACTTCAAGTTTGTAGGGGATATAGTTTAGATCATTTTAGAACTACACGGGAAACAAGCAGAGAACATGTGGCAACTGATTTACGGCAACTGAAATGGGTGTCTCTTCACAACGACCCAGGACCGACCACACGGCAACAGGACCCAGAAACTTGAAATTGCGCAATGTCAATTCTGGTAATTATGGATGAAAATCCTCAAAAACATAAGCCACTACGTACTACTGCTATCTACTGCTACTACTTCTACTACCAAAAAAAAACAGGTCCCCTTGTGAGATGAGTGGATGGACAGGGGTGAATGATTTTCAGCCGACAGGAATTCCATAGCAGAGTTCACCCCATGAATCTTCATCCATGGGACAGATTCCAACATCACGACGACTCCGAATCTGGCACCATGCCTTAAATGACGTGATTTCGCACCAAAAAAAAATCAAAAAAAAAAAACAACAATCACCCATTTTGAGGATTCAAATTCATGATTCATTGCGGATAAATTCCCAAGGCTTCTTTTGATCTTTTGGTTGTTGATAACGATCCGGCTGGTAAAATGCCGTTCAAGTTTTGTTCCGTAACTTTCGTGATTGAACTCCATCAATTTTGGCATGTGCACATTTCGGCAAGTCATATACTTCAGCAGGTCAAGTCAATTGAAATCCATTGAAACCCATTGGAACCCATTACCCTCTGGTAAACTAACATAGCTATTGAAAATGGTTATTTATAGTTGATTTTCCCATTGAAAATGGTTGATTTTCCATAGTTATGTTAGTTTACCAGAGGGTAAACTCAGCAGTCTGCTTCAAAACCAATCATCCAAACAAGTTCAACCCAGGCTACTGGCAACTTCAAGGTGCTGCTGCTGACGGGGCTGGCTGGGAGCCCCGGGGCCACCATTGGATCCAAATAAAAATCTGGTTGGTGGTTTGGAACCATGGAATTTTTATGACTTTCCAACATGACCCGATTCTTGAGCTGGTGAATTACTATCATAATTAAAACTGGTTGGTGGTTTGGAACCTGAATTTTATTTTTCTATATACTGGGAATGTCATCATCCCAACTGACGAACTCATATTTTTCAGAGGGGTAGGTTGAAACCACCAACCATTATAATATCCGTCTGGGAGGCTTCGACCGAGAAAGCTGGTGGTTTAGCCAACAAAAAACTGGATATGACCAGCAACAACAGAAATTGAACAATGATAGGGATTACCCTCTGGTAAACTAACATAACTATGGAAAATCACATTTTTTTGTGGGAAAATCCACTATAAATGGCCATTTTCAATAGCTATGTTAGACATAACCAGAGGGTAATTACTCATCAAAATTGGGATGCAACCATCCCGACTGCTGAGTTGCATGTTTTCTCCGAGTCTAGAGAAAGCAGCAGCTACAACCACATGAGCACTGATCGAAGCATTCCATTGTGTTCGTTTGGACGTTGGGAGCTGCAGTTGATTGGGGGATTTATATAGAACGCGATGTCCATTGCTGTAAACGATATATAAATGATATGTTTTGGTAGCTGGGTGATTTCCAACATTTTCCAACCATCAAATACTTGTAATTCAGAGTCCAGAGTCCTTTTTTGGTCGATGAAATCCCATTTTGGTTGTGATTCCTTGCGACCTTTACTAGCTCAGCAACGCTAATTCCTCTTCAGGTTGGAAGGAATTTGCATTAATTTCGGAAATTTGGAGAACCCAAAAATCCAAGCCAATGGTTTGAATCGTCATTATCCTTGGTTTTTCTGGCACCATTTTACTGCCAAACCCACGTATGATTGTTATCCCGAATGTTGTTAGTAAAGTCCATCAAGCTCGACAGATTGCCTTAAATCCCGAGAAATAGCAGCTGTATTTGTTATTTCCCCATTTGACCATGGTCAATGTTATGGATGGATGATTAAATCTCCATTTTGGATTGTAAACCTCCGTTTTGGATGGTTTTCCATCCCCATGTTGCCTAAGTTGTTTTGCAGTGATCAAAAGACCTGCTGGTGGATGATCAGGGGGTTATACTACCCAACACTTTGGGGATTATCATCATCCATTACCCTCTGGTAAACTAACAGTTTGCTGTGGAAACTCCACCCATTAAAATAGTGGGTAAATCAATGATTTCGACTGGGCCATGTGAAAAATAGCTATGCAAGAAATTTCCAGAGGGTATGTGAACCCCAAAAAAACCAAGCAATAAAACTGGAATGTGTCTCGGATTCCCGGTGAAGGTCAACCAAAACCCCATCTTGATGGTAAATCCGGATTCTTTGATGGTAAATCCATGGATGTTGACAGTGAAAAATCGTCAACACAATGCTGAAATCCAGAAATCCCAAAATTTATGTTACTTAAATCCCCCATTTTCCATCAGCTTTGGTGATGTTTCTCCAATTTCCTCTAAGGCAATTGCAGCGGTCTTCTGGGAAGGCACACATTTGAGGAGAACATTGGGGTTTTATGGTTTTTTAGTATCCCCAGATGGCTTTAGGGAAAGTGATGAACCACAAAATATGGGGATTCCCAGTCGCAGTGGCCCTCCATCACGATGAGGTTTTTCTGTGGTCCCATCGCAGCCACGATGAAGGGAAACCTACCTCCATAGATCACCCATGATGACACGGAGCCGCTAGTGAGATGAATAACTTACTGGTGCTAAGTCCGTAGGGAATGGATGGGTTGCTGGGGGTTGCTGGGATGATGATTACATATTATTACTAGTGAATACTAGTGATGACATGGATCATGCCCGAAAATTCCCTAATTTAGCACCAGTAAGATAAAGAATCATGAATCCGCTATGTTGCTTCGAGCATCTTCAAGCTTCCATGTTTGTTTTTGCTGCAACACAAGCATTTCGGAAAGTCGAATCCCCCTTCGTCATATTCGTCATGGCAACATGCCCAGTTTTCATGGTCAGGTCTTGCTGGTGAAGAATGGTCGATTCTCCTTTTCTGATCGTTGAATCCCAAGTTTGCTGCGGATTATTATATATATACACATTATTGGATGTTATACATTAATAGACATAGATGTTATAGATTGATTATTAGATGTTATCAATATTTGGATGCTTCAATATTTCAATATCTAATAGCGCGATCTGCAGCGCCATCAATTTCGCCAGATTCATTTCTTGATTCATGGATTCCCCAAACTTGACACAGACATTTCCATTTGAATCAAATCGGAATGTCGATGGTTCAATAACTAAGATTCATATGGGAAATCCCAACTAGAACTTGATAACTATAATGATGTTTCATTGATTCATATGGTTTAATAATCAAAATGTCTTAGTTAAAATCCAGCTCCTTGATAACTAAGATGAGTCAATTCAGTAACATACCCAGGTCTGACTGATGGCTAAACTTCCAAGGAGTTTCATGGTCAACTCCTGATGTGTCATGGTCAAAGCCATTTACAAAACCCCATTGAAACCTTGATTGCAACCTTCATACTAATTCCTCCATTGAAAAATAAATCCAGTTAATCCAGTTACATCACCATTTTGCTTGAATAAACATGAATAAACCAACTGAGATTCCTCCATTTTGACCCCAAACAAATTTCAACCAAAAACAGGTCACGTGACCTGCAACATCTCTCCATTTTTCGGCGACCAGGTTTGGGTCGAGGATTGGCCCTGCGCACCAGACGCAGGCGCGAAGCCGCGAAGCCCTTTTTTTGTTTGGGGTTGAAGATGGTTGAATGATGTTGAATGGTATTTTTCACCATTCATATATTGTGTTTTTTTTTACCAATAAGCCTAATTTGGGATTCGGATGGATTTTGGAATTCCTCTAGGAATTGTTTTTAGATTATTTTTAAAAAATAGTTGAGAATTGAGATTTATTTGAGATGTTCACATTTTTTCAACCCTAGCATGTTGTAAGTTGGACCCAAACTATGGTAATTTCAAGTGTCAAAGGTGGAAACAAATATGTGTTTAGACGAGTTCATTGGTTGAACTCCCCGTGATAAGTAATTTGAATCATATTAGATCTTAGTAATAGTATGTATTAGTTATCTGAATATTAGTAATATTAGGATGTAATTAGGCCTGTTCATCACCGTAACATTGGTTGAATTCCCCCGAAGTTGGGTGAAATTTTCATGTCAGGAGATCCGTCAGGTGGCTAAACCTCACCGTGCTAGCCATAGCATGCCATAGCTATCTGGATCTATCTGGTTGGTGGTGGAACCATTGGAACATGTCTTATGACTTTCCATTCATATTGGGAATGGAAAAATCATCCCAACTGACGAAGAAACTTATATTTTTCAGAGGGGTAGGGCTAAACCACCAGCCAGCCATTTATAGCTATGATTTTCCCATTGAAACCTCCATTAGCCTCCATTGATGGTGAGTTTTCCGCCGCGTTTGACGAGGGTAGTTTTCCAGCTCCTTGGTAGTTGATGGTGAACTCTCCATTTCCAGGCTAAAAAGTCGTGTTCTTTGGCCGTTTTTTGCGGTGACATCTAACACATTTTTGTTGATAAATAGGTTGGTGGTTTGGAACAATTTTTATTTTTCCATATAGTGGGAAGAATCATCCCAACTGACGAACTCCATGATTTTTCAGAGGGGTAGGTTGAAACCACCAACCAGATAAATATCAATCCCTGTAGATAATAGGGTCAAATCCCGTTTCAACTGATGGCGAAATGACCAGTTTCAACCAATGGTGAATCGGGAAAGACAATGATTTCACCATGAGAATGTGTGTTAAACATTGCCTCTATACCATGTTGTCTGAGGATTGAACTGATTGAAACGCCTGAAAAGATCAAGAGGTAGAACGAATCCCCACATTTGATGGTTGGATCACCATTTTTGTCACGTCAAACCCACCGTTTCCTGGTCAACTATATATATAGTGTTTAACTGTTAGCATGTTTTAACCATGAAAAACTCCATGAAATCCTATGATCTCCTGGTAAGTTGCTTATTTGTTCATGTTGGAAGGCAACTTGACACGTTTTCACAAAATTTCGGGTGTGGTTGCTGCAACACGCTTAAAAACGTTTCTCCAGGTGGAAAGTCACCAAATGTTCACCGGGAAATTCACCAGGTTTTGGATCACCAAATTCAACCCAAAAAGTCCCAAATTTCACCGTAAAACGCATCATTTTCACAAATCTTTTGGTGAATTTTGGATGTGTAAAGCACGTCTTTTGTTTTTTTTGTGAAAGCCTGGTGAATTCACCAGGTGTTCACCAGGTATTGGAAATTCACCAGGGTCTTCTTCAAGCTTTGACCAGCTTGTGGAAATTCACCAGGTTTTCACCAGGTTTTCAGATTTTTCACCAAGCCTTGGCGATGAATCAGGAGCTTTCAGAATTGCATCAAGTTTTCACTGCAGTGATGGTAGGTATGTACCCTCTGGTAAACGTTTACATCATTATGGAAAATCATGGAAAATCCACCCATGTTTAATGGGAAAATCAACTTTTTCGACTGGGCCATGTTCAACAGTTTTTTGTTTGTTTAGCAGAGGCTACAACCCATTAAAATCACCATGTTTCTTGGCTTTTTCTCCCATGAAACCACCATTAAACCACCATTAAACCACCATTAAACCACCAATCCCTTGTTTGTTTAGCAGAGGATAAATCCCATATCATCCCATGATTCACCATTGTTAACCATTAAATCACCATTTCTAGTCCTTAAATCCATGGATAATTTTGATGGATCCCTGGCCCCTGGCCGCAACGATCTCCCATGGCCAACGTCGTTCACTAAGGCCGGGAGCCACTGAGGAGCCGGCGGCGCCAGACGCGTCGCAGGTCTTGGAATGGCCCGGGGCACCTGGAGTTTGGGGAGATTTCCAGCATTTTGGATGGGAAGTGATGGGAAAATCCATGGAAAATCCATGGTTTATCAGGTTGAAATGATAGGAAAATCCATGGTTTATCATGTTGAGTTGATTCCGAATCGTTTTTAAATCGTTGATTCATGGGAAAATCCATTGTTTAGTTGGCATCCCAATTGTTTTTTTTTGTGATGAACGGTAAAGAATGTTTATTAAACATATAAACAGTATAAACATGTAATTATCATGGATTTGGGTTGATATCCCAATGATATCCCATTGATGGGAAATGATAGGAGAATCCATTGTTTATGATGTTGAGTTGATTCCGATTTTTTTTTTAATCCAAAGTTGTTTCACTCAAATCTGTGGATTTGGAGTAAGATCGAAATACTTGGCCCCGGGTATCCTCAGGTTAATGGTCAGTAAGGTCTATTGAATGGTGATGAATGGTGGTTATATCTATAGTATATTATATATATATATAGTATAATATTTATATATATATTATATACATATACTATATATATATATAATAGCATAATATAGTATATACATATATATATGTATAGTATATATTAACAATTATAAATTGTAATGGTTATCTATGGTTATTTTGGGTTATCTATGTGCTTTTTTTCCAAAAAAAGAAACATCGGGGAGACAAAATTGCAGTGGGATGTTGGGATTTGACAGTAGGATTTGTGTTGATATCCCAATGATGGGAAATGATAGGATAAAAATAGTGAGTTTTCCCCTGAAAAAATGGTGGATTTTCCATAGTTATGTAAAGGTTTACCAGAGGGTATAAATCTCAAAGATGATTATATATGATGATATGTGTAGATGTGCTACACTCAAAAGTGGGATGGATGATCTATATCCCACATGCGAACCATGGTGCTGGTATATAAAAACCTACCAGCAACTTGGTGATTTTTCGGGCAAATGTTGGTGCGCATATTCCAGCACCATGGAGCATGTGGGCATGGTTTATTCCCATGACTGAAAAACCGTATTGGATGTCTCAAGAGTAGTTTAAGACTTACCCTCTGGTAAACTAACATAACTATGGAAAATCACCATTTTTAATGGGAAAACTCACTATAAATGGCCATTTTCAATAGCTATGTCAGTTTACCAGAGGGTAGCAAGGTTGCGAAGCAACTCATTGATCAATGATGGCCACGAGGGAGGAAAGTTGGTCATTTTACCTCTCTATCTACCAATCTTACCTGCCTTGTGTCTGAGATGCCAGGAGCAACCCTGATACTGTAAACTGTAAACCTCCAGTTTTGAAGGGTTTATACAACCCATTTCTGGTGATATTGGGGCTGGTTTATTATTGGGTTTACTACATTCATGTAGACTTAAGCAAGAAAGTTTTGCATTGATACAATAGGGGTATGTATACACTTATATATGAACCATGGAGATTTACCGGAGGAATAGATGGGACTGAAAAATGTAGATGATAGTATATGGCAACACCCAGAAAATAAATACTTTGGACATCTGGCAATTATGACAGAACACATCATCGAATTACCATCCTTCATTGGATTGATTTACGGGAAAATTGACAGGAAACCCCCATATTTAATGGTAAAAACCCATGGTCTCTTGTAGATTTTCCCGTGAAAACCGATCCAATTCATTCTGGACATTTTTTTTTGGCATCTCAAATGGGGATGTTTCTATACACAAGTTCAACGGTTGCACCTTCGGAAAACGATCAAATACTGTTGTGCACATTGAACGGGCCGGGCAAAACCAATGAGGGAAATTCAACCTGCTCTGTTTCCTGCAGTTGCCACAGCATTTGGCATCCAACTCGCTCGCTCGCTCGCTTTCTTGCTTTCTTTCTTTCTTTCTTTCTCTCTCTCTCTCTCTCTCTTTGCCGTTCTGTGGCAAATGTCCTTCGAACTTTGTCATATGTTGGAGGGTTTATTTAGCGATAACCTTAGCGATAACTTAGCGATAATCATTTGTTGCACTCTGTTCCCTGGCCAAGCCATAGAGCCATTTCCATAACTTTAGAAAGGAAATGAAAGGACATGAATGCAAGTTGAAAGGAAATTGCGTGCAAATGAAAGGAAGATGAGAGGACATGAATGCACATTGGAATGAAAATGACAGGAACATGAAAGGAAATGGATGCACAATGAAAGGAAGATGCATGCAAATGAAAGGAAGATGAAGGAAAAACAGAAAATGCATGCAAATCAATGCAACACGAAAGGAACATGAAGTGTTGCCGAAGCACAACCTGTTTAGGAATGGATTTTGGCTTCATGTTGGATCTCGAATATGCTGATTTCACAAAACCCTGGAAAGCGATAGGGCCCCTCGCCAAAAGCGATAACCATAACAATAGCAACTACTCAGATGTAAAGGATTTTGACGGGAGCTCATATATCAATTGAATGGAGGGTATTGTCGTTGATCCCACTTGTCATTGTTTAACCTTTGTTTCTCGTGTAAATGAATTGGTCGGTCATGGTTGCTCCAGTATAGGCACTTTAAGGATCCAAACTAGGGGTTGAATTAACCAATGAATTGAATACTGGTTGGTGGTTTCAAACATTTTTTGTTTTCCATTATATGGGATGTCATCCCAACCCCATTTTTCCGAAGTCCATCATTTTTCAAGACGGTTATATAAAACCACCAACCAGAATATTATTAACCATATATTAACCATATATTAACCATTAGTAACCAGCCAGTTGGGTTTCTTTGAACAATGTTTTTTTTCCCCAAAGGATCCAATGGTCCATGGTGAACATGACTTCAACCAACCATTCCGATGGACAGATGGAGTTGGCTGCATCAAACATGTGGATTCAAGCAGCAAAATTTGGGACTCATCACGGCAAAATTTATGTCAGCAATGCTATGTTTGTTTGGGAATATCAAGCTGGTTACCTGGTGACTGGAACATGTTTTTTTCTATTTTTTGTATGGGAATGGAAAATAATCCCAAGTGACGAACTCAGTCCATGATTTTTCAGAGGGGTAGTTTTACGAAAAACCACCAAGCAGCAAGCCTTTGTCAAATGGATGAATGGATGGTAAGAGGGATTTTTTTTGGGATGGTTAATGTTAACCCTGGATGAACGAATTCCCCTAGTCTCTCAATAGGGATTCGACTGGTTGACTGGTGCTTGACGTTCTTTCAGATCGGACAGGTCGGTGATATTAGATGGCCTTCCCTAAAAACCGACTTGTTGTCCCAATATGCTTGGAAAATGGTTGGATATGATATTGCAGTACCATATATTACCCTTACTGTATAATATAGTATATATATATAATATCATTATTAATATATATATATATATATTCATCATTCACTCATCTTTGGTATTACAGTACAATTATATATAATTGTCCCAGTATGGTTGAAATTGCCCTAAATTTCTATTTCCACTGGTGTTTCACTGGGAGCATCTCCATGATGGGAGCATCGTTGACACCGGGGCGCACCGTTTTTTTTCGACCCGATTGAAGCTTCGGAACTCTCACGATTGCACCTTCGGAATTTTTGGTGCCATTTGTACCAGTCATTCACAAAGAAGAAACTCATGCCCTTGCAGAAGCACTTAGAATCTGCCTGTGGAGTATCCAACCCTATTTGGTCAGCCGCCTATTCTCCACGAAGGATTTCTGAAGGCCACTTTTGGATGAAAACTGTAGTGCTTCGGAACGGCGCGGTTTCGTTCCCGGTGTGTTTTGGTGTGCAGTTTGTCCTTCTTTGCGGGCGAATTCCACAGTTTTCCTGACGAAATCCACATTCTTGGCTAGTGAAAACCATGAAATTTCGCTTCTGAACTTCCCCATGTGGTCCGAACGCAGCATCGAAAAAACGAAGCCCAGGCTCTTCATCGGCGGAGAGAAGGCGGCAGCCAATCGAATTGAGTTGATCCAGAGCCTTGGATAACGTGCATGGAAAATCCATGAAAATCACCCTGAAACTACATATGACTTTTACCCTCTGGTACTTTGTTACATGGCTATTGAAGCCATGGCCCAGTCGAAATAGTGAGTTGTCCCGTTAAACATGGTGATTCTCCATAGTTTTTTGTTAACATTTACCAGAGGGTAAGTGGAGGCTTAGGGAAATCATCTAGATTTTTTTCGGAACAATGGAGAAAATCATGTTTTGATTTTCGGAAAAACTTGATACGTTTTTGGAAGAAGAGGAGGAGATTTCATGGAGAACTCCATCATTGTTAACGTATGACGTGATGATTTAGATCCCAGAGAAATGGAAAATGGAATGACACATGGAATGGTATGGATATGGATCAATATCAGATAAACAATGGTTTTACTATGGTAAATAATGTTTAATCTATGGTTAATCTATGATTAATGGTTAATAATTGGAATAACAATATATCTGGTTGGTGGTGACTGGAACCATGGAATTTTATGACTTTCCCATCATATTGGGAATGGAAAAATCATCCCAACTGACTTTCAGTCCATCATTTTTCAGAGGGGTAGGTATACCAACAACCAGCCAGGTAAGATCAACATGAACCAAGGATGAAGATCCGTTTGTTGCGTCCGTTTCTTGAACGACTGAGGAACCGTATCACCCATGTCCTGAACTGCTGTGAGTCTGGACCTTGGATGCAACTGATGACCCTCCCGAAAAACTGAGGTCTTCACCCTACAGTGTAACTTTTTTGTGATGTTTAAAGTGGTAAACATGGTATAAAATGGGTATAAATACATGTTGCCACCTATAAAAATGTACCTTGAGTAATCGCATGGACCATCACTCAATCGAATTTCAAGGACCATCAATCCTCAGGTTTTAAGACGCTCCAGAGGTACCATTTAGACATTGTAGATGTGCAATGATATGCATGATTGCATGAAGAAAATAGTCAGAAAGATAATCATGATAAGCAACATCATTTTATTGACAACCATGGTATATCATGAAAGACAATGTAATATCATATGGTCTTACATGGTATATCATGATAAGCAACACCATTTAATTTCATTATCATGATAGACAATCATGGTATGACCCATATGCTCTATGTATAGCTATACCCAACAGATGGCCCAATCATGCAGACGAAACTCCCAGGCGTCTTCCCTTTAGCAGCAGCCGGACCCAAAACCAGCGGTTACATTTGAAGGACGGCTCCCAGTATGGCATCCAGGATGGGATTCCCCAAACGAATTTCATCCAGAATGGGGAAAGAAACCATTCTGAATGGGTGGATGAGCATCCACTTTTATGGAAAACATCATAAACCATGTTTTGACCATTGCACAGTTTTGTTTTTACCATTGGTCAAAAGAGAATAGGTAGAAGATAAATATATAGGTGATGAAATACTACAGTAGTATGTAATAAACTTTATAAACACTTTAATTTAACATCAGCCTTTTTCATTTAATCATCAACCCTGGTATGAATTTGGAGGATGGCGTGGGTAATAAGGTTTCGCCAGCCTGCGGGTGATAACTGGGTCTCAAATGGCACCATCTATGCCAATTGTCATGTGGAAATAATGATAAAGCTTCTTGGATGTGCTTCCCAGATAATCAGGAAGTGGTTTGTAACCTAAGCCCCATGTATAATTATATATACTGTATATATATATATATATGTCTTTGGGGTATAAGATGGTAATTACCCACTTACGATGCTTGTGTCCCGCACCCCCGTTGGGGTTCCGTTGACATGTTGACGTTGGGCCTCAAAGGCCACCACGTGGGAACATCCCCCATTTCGTTTGATGAGTTTAACAACTGGTTGGTGGTGACTCGAACCATGGAATTTTGTGACTTTCCATATCCCATAGGATCCATGTATGCTATATATGGTAACATTTACCATCAATATATCCCCAATTTTAGCATATATATACCATACATGGATCCTATGGGTATATTGGGAAGAATAATCCCAACTGACGAACTCCATCATTTTTCAGAGGGGTAGGTTGAAACCACCAACGAGATGATTTTCCCATCAGATGCCCGACATCTTTTTGGATGTCATGGCAAAAATTAGAGAGGATCCATGATTTATCCATGAGATTCCATGTGTTTCGGGATTTGACGGGGAAGCTGAGGGCACCTTTCCTGACATTTTCCATGGCATGGATGGATTGTTCACTGTAAAATACGGATCCTTCATTAATGTTGGGGCCAGTTGGGGCCCCCGTAAAAACGGAATGTGCACATCACTTGGTGAATTCCAGGTTTTATGGGCGTTTATCGGTGATATAAACCAACAATATATGGGGATTGCAAAGCAACAAGTTCATCGCCGGAGGGCCCCAATAACTTAGTGTGTCCCATGTTTTTCAACGTCTTATCAGCTTGGATAGGATGGAGCATTCCCATTTGAAAACCATTGGAACCTTGGAATTGGATCCAGATACGTTGAAAGTACCCTCTGGTAAACTAACGTAACTATAGAAAATCCACCCATTTTTAATGGGTAAATCCACTATTTCGACTGGGCCATTTTCAATAGCTTTTTGTATGTTTACCAGAAGGTAACTTGTTTGCATATAAAGATATCTTTCCTTGCAAAAGCAATTTTTGCAAAAGGTAGTTCAAAGAATGGTGTCCCATGGCAGGACAGCCGAGACGAGGAACTTTCAAGTCAGTTGTCAACAGCTTTTACATTTCTGGACAAGGCAGAGATCTGACGGAGATGATATGGTAAAATCTGCGGGTTTCCATAAATGGGGTACCCCCAATAGCTGGATGGTTTATGGTAGAAAATCCTATTGAAATGGATGATTTGAGGGTACCCCTATTTTAGGAAACCTCCATATATAGATCAAAACCCTACACCCTAACGTCAAAATATCTTGTACATTCTGGTACCATTTGGGAATAAGTCTTAGTTATATATATACTGTATATATAGCTATTGAAAATGTATGAATCATGTCCCATGTACAGATGATTTGCCTATTAAACATGTTGCCGGACTTCAACCTGGATGTGTTCATTAGCTCTGTTTGATGAAACAGGCGGGTATTCGGGGAAGTTCATTCAATTCATTCGCCCAACATATATGTCATAAGAACATAACTCATAGCCATATCATATTGATGTCATGGGATATGGAACATGGATATTCTGAGGACGGAAAAGATCGTGCTATTTTTCACTTTGCGATGGCCCCAAAGAGGATTCATGGGGCTTCAACCGGGCATCGCTTTGTGGATCTGGAATTTCTGTGAAACCTTTCATTTGGTGCCGGGTATTTCTGGAATTATATTACCCATGACGGATCCATGGTGCTGCTATATATGGTGTGCCATGGATCCCATCAACAAAAACCCCCAGTCATGTTTGTATATATACCAGCACCGTTAGGATCCGTCATGGGTTATAAATATTTTCACAGCACCCAATTTTGCCAATTTGAATCCAAGTCTAAGTCTAAACCAACACATCATGGACCATCATCCCAGCGGTGAAAATCCCTAGGTCTGATGAACGAACTTCCCAGCGGTAATTTTATTGTTCATCAAGTTATTCTCCCAGCTGTTGAATAATGGGATTTTATGGTAGTTTAATGGGATTTTATGGGATTTCAGATGGTATTTTAATGGTAGTTTAATGGGATTTCAGATGGTATTTGAATGGGATTTTTCTATGGGATCTATGATGGTTACCCGGCCTGGTTATGTCAACGTTTCACGAGTTCTGGGGCTTCCACCGTATGTTTTTTTGATGGGAAAATCCACTGAATTTCGACGAAAGGGCCATGGCTTCAATAGCAAACTGTAAACGTTTACCGGAGGGTACCCTCTGGTTATGTCAAAATAGCTATGGAAAATGAACCATTTATAGTGGATTTTCCCATTAAAAATTGTGATTTTCAATAGCTATGTTAAATTACTAGAGGGTAAATGATGTTACATAAATGTTAGATTCCATAAGTCAGATCCCAGAAATGTATAGAAATGTGACTCATGGTGTACACAAGCCCAAGGTGACTCATGGTGTAACTCCCTGTGACAAAAATTATGATTTCATCACATCAATGAAGGATTTTTCATCAATAAAAAACAGCAATAATCAATCCCAATCATCAAATACCGATTGACTGATTGAATCCCAATGTTAATTCTATCCCCATGACATTAAAATCCCATGAAATCCTCAATGTTTTTAGATGTTTTTTATGGTGGTTGAACGACCTTCGTTCCTACCAGGTGCAGAGAGAGAATGGCCGGTGCTTGGTGCACTGTCGCAAGGGCGCCAGCCGTTCTGCCCGGGGCTCGTGTCGCATGCGCCACGAGACGCGGGAGAGGTGGGAGACCGATAGAATGATGATTTGATGAACCATCCAATTCACATCTTTCCCATTGTTCCCAAAAAAAAACGTTCCCCCGCCCAAAAAAAAAAAAACTTTAGTGGTGATTGTTTGTGGATATCATCGGTTTTTGTGTGATGTTCATGTTATTCCATTGGAATTTTCCATATAACATGAGATAACTTATATGATATAACCAACAATCATGGGCAATGGGGGTGTTTGGAAATGGGGTAAACCCCTAACGATGTATCTTCTCGACCTACCAACCTGCCCATGCATATATATATATATACATATATATATACATATATATATGTATATTTATATATATATATATATTTGTATATTTGTACAATATATATATAATATATATATATATATGTGTGTGTGTGTCCTATCTATTTGTTTCTCTATCTCTGTCGCTATCTATGTATCTATCCCCATTTGTAGGTCTACTTCTCTAATTATGTTCCAATCTGCTCTATTCTAATCTTAATTTGTTCTAATCCATCTATAGATTTATCATTTATAATATATATATATATATTGTTGTTGTTATCTGGTATGTTTGTCTTTGGATGACATAATCTTGAACTACAATGATCAAATGCTTTAGGTGAAATCCTCATTTTTCATAGGCCCAAACATGTTCCAGATATGATTTTAGAGCAGGGCCAGTCTTTCCTATGGAGGACGCGGAAACCTGTGGTGGATATCATGTTGTTTCTCAAGATGGCTGCCACACCTCTAAAATTTCAGAAAACTATCAATACCGATACCCTCTGGTAATTTAACATAGCTATTGAACATGGCCCAGTCGAAATAGTGGATTTACATGGATTTACCCATTAAAAATTGGTGGATTTTCCATAGTTTTGTGTAAACGTTTACCAGAGGGTATGTTAGATAATTAAATGTTAATAGATTAGTATACCGATATCTTGTAAATAGATGTTATACCGATATTAAATGTTAGTATACCATTACTTAATGTTAGATTCCATCAATACCGATATCTTGTATCATTTTTCAGAATCATGTTTTCAGAGCCCAGTGAATCATCCATTTGAACAGCGGGCTCAGGTAGCAATTGTCCTCGCGTACCTGGTACTGCGACAACGTCGGTTTGCCAAGTTCCAACGCGGGTCATGCAATGCTCTAGGGACCACTTTTATTATGGGCGTAAATGAGGTGATCATTCCATTGTTGTTCAGGGATGTTCGTGAACAGTTGATATCTACACAAGATTATCAGACTTTGTACGTCAGGCTTGCGCTACTATATCCTGAAAGGAAGAACGAAAACCACACGGATCATGACGTCCAAACAGTTGCTGCCCGAATAAATAAACATAAAGTGATATCAGTGATATCCCTCAAATCATGCATCACTGGATGGTGGTTTGGAACATGTTTATATTTTCCATATATTGGGAATAATCATCCCAACTGACGAACTCATATTTTTCAGAGGGGTAGGTATACCACCAGCCAGTATATAACCATGACAGGACATTCCCCCAAACATACATCTGAAAATGATGAAAAATCCTGACATGATCACATCATCATCACATCCCCGAAAATGGGCCAAAAGGGCGTCGAGAAACGATTCAACATACCCAAAACATACCATGACGAGTCATGGAATTGCATATGTATGCCTCAAGAGCGTTGATTTTCCTAAATGTATCGCCATTTCAATGTGGAGTAACTGATTTCTCCATACTGTTGGCGATATGAGGTGTAGTCTGTCTCCAAATGTATTGCATCGTGAACCATTATATTGTCGCAACAAAGTTCAAAAAACAATTGTCCTAGAATCGGTTGAAGAGAGTATTTGCAGGGAAGTCGCAAATTGGATGGGGAAAAAAAAATCTAGTTTTCAGAGACCCCACTATTTCCCAAACCATATAAAACCATATAACATCCATATCCATTCGACCCGAATCCCCATGTTCTGGTTGGGTTTTCCCATCCTTTCTAAGACTATAACAATATATGTTTCGAAACTTGACGTTGTTTTAAAAGAGCCTATAAACAGACCATAGATATCAAACAAAAAACTAACACCATATGGCTATGGATCAATACCTATTAATACCATTTTTAGGGGGTTATTCACATCCGTTTACCAGCTATTTTGATGTTCACTAGGTACCAGGGTTTTGACCCATCCCCATATCATATAAAACCCAATTTCTCCAAGTTCTTCCGTACGGCCGTACCCATGTTTTCCTTAAGGCTATCGTCTGATCGATGCTTGGCGTTTGGTCCTTTCTAAGCGGCCAGTTGGGGTGCTTGGCCTGGGCCTGGGGACGAAATTCATGGGATACCAACATGATACCAACATCAACAGATACCAACAGCGGCCAGTTGGATTTCTAGAAATCCCTGGGATTTAGCCCAAAAAATTCATCGGATACATGATATTTCAAGTTCTTGGGGATGTTTTGCACTTTCTAAACATCGGATAGAAGCAAACCGCGATGTTCCCTGGGAATTTCACACAGCGCGAAGAGTTGGAAGACCACCAGCTATGATGATTTAAGGTCGATATCGCGAGATTTGACTCAAGCAGATGTGGAGAAAATCACTGTAAAATATAGTTTTTTTTCAGCCAGCACAAAAGAGGGTTTTTTGGTGATTTGTAATTCATGGTCGATTTTCTAACAACATCGGAACATATGTTTGAATTTACCCTCTGGTGAACTAACATAGCTATTGAAAATTGCCCAGTCGAAATAGTGGATTTTCCCATAAAAAATGGTGATTTTCCATAGCTATTTTGACATAACCAGAGGGTAACCATTAAAATTTGGTGGATTTTAAAGCCATGGGATGAAATCAGGTCACAAAACCAGCATAAACCCTGCGTTTTTCAGAAGCAAAAACACAAGAGTAAGTCAATTCTTGTAGGATTTGCATTTGGTAGTTACCCCAGTCTTTGTACAGGTACCCCCCACCTTCTGCTGGTATGACACGCCCGTTTCTGCTTTGAAAAGCTGTACTCTTGCGGGTGAAATTGTTAATTCCAAGTCTTGATGCTCAAATTCCAATCATTGGTGAAATACCAATTTCTGTTTGTTCTTCTTTGTGAAATTGCACAAATTGCTGGTGAAATTTGCATTTGTTAATGGTTACCCTCCAGGAATCAAACGTGGCTTACTGGAAAATCAACCACTCAGAATTTAGACCATGGTTCAATTCTATAAACCTCCATTTTTTCACAGGGATTTCCAGCTAGAGGATAACTCCCATAACCATTAATCGTTAATCACCATTAATCATCATATCCCAGTCTCATGGTGATTAATGGTTATCAGATGTTATCATAATAAATGCCAATGATTAATCAGTAGCCCTTAATCATAATATCCATTACTGGTTATTGTTATCATAATGTTGGTGATTAATCAACCATTCATAACCACAAATCATAAATCCTAATTAACCATTAATTAAACATTAATTAATTGGTCTTATATCAGTAATAACCATTAATCATTATAAATTGGCCATTTCTCGACCATGCCATGCCCAGTGGCCAACAGTGGCACCGACCGAGGTCGCCCGGCCCAACAGTGGCTACTGTCGTCAACTGGTCGATTTCGAACGAACATCTGCAGGACGCCCGCCGGACGTGTTGCGGACGTATGGCGGATCTGGGGATGATTCGTGAACATTTCATGAGGCTTTTAACATGTTTTAACATGTTTTAACCATGAACATATGGGGATATATAGTGATAAATGATGATAAATGGATATATATATATATATATCACATATCTACTTCTTATCAAATTTGGACATATAAGTGGAAATCTCAGTGGATATCACTGATATAACGGAAAAAATAAACGCATGGGGATGATCACAGAAAAATCCACTTCTTAACATGTTTTAACCATGAACATATGGGGATATATAAGTGGATATCACTGATAAATGCTGGTTGGTTGATGATTTTGGGAAGGGGCATTATACTCACCAATATGAAAAAAAAGGATCTGGAAGATGTGATGGAGCATTGAGCCAGCACATTTTTTATCGGATTTAAGCAACACACGAGTTGGGACTGAACGACTGAACCATTCAAAATGATGATAAATGTGGATTTTAGCATCAACAATGGTGGTTTTATGGGACTTTAATGATTAATTAATGGGGATGGGGATATGAATGCGGACAATTTTTATGGGATGCATAGCCAGCAATGCCATGGCGTGGACATCCAGCAATGCCAGCTATTTAGGGTGAACTGAAGTGTAGCAGTCGATTGGTTCATGGGAACATCTGTGGTTTACGGTTAAGATTTGTCGCGTGATTTCACCAATCCATTGAATCAGAGGAACACATAACTTTCTTCAAGTGATCCCCACCAAGTGATATTCCATCTGAGAGATATTCTGACGTATTCTGACAAAAAAAATCTGGCATTCTATCTGACATGCATTCTGACATTCTTTCTGGCATTCTTTCTGGCATTATATATACCCTCTGGTAATTTAACATAGCTATTGAACATGGCCATTTATAGTGGATTTTCCCATTAAAAATGGTGATTTTCCATTGCTATGTTAGTTTACCAGAGGGTATATATATACTGTATATATATATATTCTGACATTCCATTTGGTATTCTATCTGGCATTCTGTTTGGCATTTTATCTTATATATATTATGACATCATAAATCTGGCATTCTCTCTGACGTATATTCTGACATTATCATGGAAAAAAATGGAAACCACTGGTTTTAAAAGATTTTCCCAGGTGTTGACACTGGGCTCAACATGCTCGATCGGTCAAATCCCTTTGATTTCAACAGCGGTTTTTTTACTTGAAAAAAACACAATGGATTTCCCACAAAATGATCAGAGCCAGAGCCAAATGGATTTTGTCCTTGGTTTTCTTTCTGTTTTTGAAAAACAAAAACAGGATTTCCGAAAATTGCAAGAAGTCTGCCACAGAAGCTCCCTGTTTTGATGGCCATTTTCATGGGGAAAAAACATGAAGAAAAAAACAGACGAACAATAGATGGAAAAATTAGGAATTAAACTAAAGATCTATGAAGATATCTAGAATCCAAAGACTAGGTGTTTTATTTTTGTGTCTAAGATTAGCCATGCCTTTGGGCCTTCGGGTTGGTTACCTCTTCCAACTTTGCACTAGAGTTTGCAATGTTTCTTGTGGCCGCAGGTGAGACCACGATGAAGCCAAGCGAGTTTCACAAGCGAAACAAAGGTTGAACCTTTGCCAATTTTTGCTGATGCGGTGATGTGGGGATGGGTCAAAACCAGTGTGTTTTAGCATCTCTTCGCGACTATGTATATATATATATACACGCTATCTATTTAGGATCCTATGGTTTTCCAACTTCTGGAACTTATGATCACATTTCTGTGATCAGCCATGTTCCATGTGTTACAGCTACGGTGAGCCATTTGACCGAGTTTTAGGGCTTTGACCCATACCCAAGTGTTGTTCCTTTGGGAAATCCCCGTGACTGGGGAATGAGAATGAGCAGAGGCAACTATGGAAGGTATTCCAAAGTACGTATTCCAAAGCAGTTCCACATGTTCTTCAGTCTTTGGGTTTGTCCACGAATGGGGCAACCCCCAAATCATGTGGCTTCTCATCAGCTTTTCAATGGTTGAATCGCAATTTTGGGCCAGTTCCTGTTTCCAAATGGATTCGTTTGAGGGAAAATCTAGAGGAAACTCCGTTTTTCCTCTCAAATATCAAGGTTTCCTGCAGCTTTTCCCTCAAACCAATGCGAAATTTCTGGACAAACCCGCGTGCACTTCAGCTTTCCAAGTTTGCCAAGTCGCAGTTCCCATCACCGTCGCCAGCGGTTTTAAAATGGCTCGGGCAGCGCTTGGAGGATCATACCACAGGAGGTCCCCAATTTGTGGGCTTTGCCTGAGCAGTGCCCAAGATGTTAATAGGTTCAATGTGCATATATATATGTATATTATTATATTATATCATTATGTTTATTATTTACTATTATTATTATTGTTAGTATTATTTGTTATTATAATAAATTGTTATTATTATACATATCAGATCAGCCTGAAGTTCTGAAGTAATTAGATAGAATATGGGATCTTCCCCGACACCAATGGATGATACCAGTTGTCTCCAGGATATGAGTTATCCTCCAGTTGCACGAGGTAAAAACATGTTATTGCTTGACAGTTTCTATACTCAAAGGTTGATACATGTTTGATTGGTGGTTATTTCATATAATATCATATATAATATCATATATAATTATATATATAATTATATATATATAATTATATATATATTCACCATATATATATACCATATATTTATATATACACCATATATATATATATGTATGGGGATGGGTCAAGACCTATTCAGGACTGTTTGTTGCACATTATTTACATATGTTTGGGGAATAACCATCCAGCTATACCAGCTATGACTTTGGGTATCATCCGGATTATCCGATCCATGGCTATGGAAAATCGCGACAATTCCGGTAAATCATCTGTAAACGGGTCATGTTCCGTCGCTATGTCACCAGGGGGTACCAGAAATCACGGCTGTGTTCGTTGTGTTTCGGAAGTTGTTTCCCGGAATTGGCCGGGGAAAATCTACAGAAACTCCTTCTGTTTAGGATTATAGAAGTACTTGCGGGCTTGCGGTGATGTTCCCAACAAGACCCAATGGAGACGCGTCAAATTTCGGGATCTCAGTGTCCCCCAATGAAAACACGCACAGCATTTCCAGCCATCAAAAATCCCCAATGATCACATAGTTTGGCATTAATTATAATAAATATATTATTGCACCACATGTGGAGCCCATATATGTTGGCATATATACCACATATTTGGAACATGTTGGTCCAATTCTAAAAATTGACTTGGAGCCGCAGCTCCCATTGTTCAGGATAGAGACAGAAATGAAAAGATAGGGAAAAAGATAAGAACAATAAGTCACTCACCATCAAAACAGTTGGGAACAACTGTGTCCCCATTTCTGAAAAAGGGCTCCGTAGTAGGACCTAGTACAACTCATACAACGTGGCCCCCCCAATTATAAGTTGGTTTATAAGCCCCGGTAACTATAGTTATTTGCGTACCATAAACCATAGTGAAATTGGAGTTATGTGCACCAACTGAACGCTATCGAACGGGGGCCTCACATTGTAGGTTTACATCCCAGTTGCAACAGGTTCACCGCAGTCATGGATAGCAACAGCTGGGATCGTAATTTCTGGCCTCAGATCAAGTAAATGAGATTGGATCGCCTACGATATCTATGATTCTGGCAAAACAATATCATCAATGGGAAATTCAGGATCCTAAAATGGAGGTACCTGCCAGCCTATGTAAGTGAATATCACCACAAAATATGGCCTTATATGGTACAGTACCTCCATTTTAGGATCCTGGAATTCCCATTGATATCAGGGAAATTCAATCCCCAAACAGCATGATGGCCGAATTCCAGGTGAATGACCATGAAAAAAAAAACATCACAATGACCCAGCTCAGTTCCTTTAAAAAAGTACTTCCCCAGAGGGTCCCATCCAAACTATGACGCCATGGCACCTGGCCTGGTTGCTGCCATGGTTTTCACACCATGTGATGGCACAGTACTCACGTGGCTGGGACATGCTGGGACCCAATCAAAATATCAGAGAATATCACAGGGAATCACAGTCTCTCACCATCTTTTTGGGGGACTCCTGCAGATCATGATGAAGTTCACCGTTGTGTGTTGCGATCAAAGCCTCCGGCCTTTGGATGGAGATCCACCAGGGGCAGCAAGTCCTGGATTTTTTTTGTGGCGCCATAAAAATTGGTGCCATCTATGAGGAAAGAAATGGGTTTGTATGAGAAAAAATGGTACCCCAATATGGGTTTATTTTCATCGTTTCCCCTATAAAAAATCACACAATTTGATGGTAGTTTTAAGGGGTATCCATTCTCAGACACACATAAAAGATTCATATCCAGCTCATTTTTGGGGGGGAGCTATTTGAGGATGCTGAGTCCCAGAAAGTCGCCAAGACTCCATTTTTTTGGAAAACAAAAAAAAGTTCTCAGTGCTAATCAAAGGTTCCATCGAAATTAAACCATTTGATTAATATGAATCCCTCCCATGTCCAGATAAAACCCTATCATTCATTCATTTGAATTGAATTTTCCCATGGAAATAAACATAAATAAACCATCCAGCGAGCTTGGGATACCCCCATGACTATGGAAACCCCCATTTGATCTCCAAAGCCAACCGAAATGTTGGGCAAAGGTGGTGAATATGGCACAGACAGCTGTAGTGGAACTTCACGGGTCCCGAAAGAGAGATGCTTTGGTCACAGGGAGACGGAAATGGTTCAGGTATGGCTTCAAAAGAGCCATAGGCCATAGCTATGATTTTTCATGGGATGTTCATGGGATCTGAATGCGATATTATAATATTATATATACACATATATTTGTGGTATTTAACATTATTTTATCCATCAACAATAGGGTTAATGGGATTTTCATGGGATTTACCCTCTGGTTGTTTGTCACGTAGCTGCGGTATAGATGGCCCATTTAGTTCGATGAGTTCTGGTGAATTAGCTATTGAACATGGTGATTTTCCATAGCTACGAGAATAAATTGACCAGATGGTAAAGAGGTTTATAAACCCATGTAATCCCCATGAATACAGTAGCTATGAGTATCATTGACCATAGGTATTGGACTTGTGTTCACCAACTTAGCTATCGTTTGGGCATCCCACTTTGTAAATGATTATGAGGATTATTGAAATTTATCATTATTATATATTATTATTATGGTTATTATACTGAGTAGTACTTAATCATCATACCTTTTATGATCAATTGGATTATTGTGAGGGTCATTCTACTACCTACTTATACAGGGATTGAGGATTCCTATAATCCATGAAGTGGGAAGCCAATAAAGGACCAGCAAGTATAGGTGTCGATATTGTTACCCTGGTAAATTAACATAGACCTTGAAAATCACCAATTTTTAGTGGAAACTAATCTTCCAAATCCTATTTGGCAGGGTCTATGTTAATTTCCTGGAGGGTAAGTATTGGATTGGTTATTGGTCAAAAAACTCTTGGATCAATCAACTATTATTTCATGGGATAATTGACCCAACTGGAGGTTTATTATTGGTCCCATTGTATCATACTAACCATGAAATTATTGTCCCTAGTGGCTCGAGTATAACTATAACAAAACAGTATCGCTGGAACTGGTAATATCTCTGCATGAAATATCTATAGAAATATCCATGGAAATTAATTAATCCAGTGAGTATCTATGGAACTGGACATATCTGAAAGATCTCAGGTTTTTGGCATCCTGGGTTGGCTCATGGACCCAGTGCATCAATGTTTAAATCCCCGTTTTTTAAAAAAAATCATGTGTGATGATTAGATCCAATTATCCATTTTATTTGATGGTTTAAATATGTTAGAATACCGTAATCTAGAAATCAGTATAAAAACCCGTCTGCCCAAATAATTTAAATTCAGTACCTTTGTTGACTCATTGAGCAATTGTATAATTTTTTATTGGTGAGTTCAGTACCTGATTGCAATACCCAATTATTTATTGATGGCTATTGTGTTTGACTCATACCCAAATTCTACATTTTTGCGGAGGTGTTGGTTTGAGCTGAGTTGCTGCGATGTTGGGCAAAACATCTGCATAGGGCGACTGCATGTGGCGTACCAATGGTCTTGGAAAATGCATCCTTTTTTGGTAAAACCATAGTTACCCTCTGGTAATTTGTTACACAACTATGGAAAACCCATAGAAATAGTTACTTTACCTATTGGACATGGTGATTTTCCATAGCAAAGTGTTAGTTTACCAAAGGGGGATCCAAGAATTGTCCAAACTCGGGAGAGATTGGCAGGAGGCATCAACCATCATCAACCCAGTCAGATTTCTCACAACAGTGTTTATATAAGTTGGAGATATAACCAACAAAGGACGCTTATATGCTTATTTCTCCATACAATAGTATTTCTCTCATATATTCGGAGGTATCAAGTTGGTTGACTCCAAATAGCTTCTTGTCTCAGGAGGTCGAATTCTCCGTGATATTTCTTCAGACATCATATTGCCGGAAAATCACCAAGTCATGGCCTCAAAGACATTTTCCACAGCTGGAGAGGTGCGAACTTCTGGAGGGCGCAAAGTGGCCTCTCCATTGCAGGATGGAGGTGGCCCCTTGATCATGGTCATGTCAGACAGCCTTCGCTCGCTCAGAGATCTTTTTCCCCTCAAGACCGTGTGGTCCTGTTGGTCCTGGCCCCTAGCCTCAAGGCTCAAGCTTCCTCGAAGCGAGGTGGGAGGGGTGCCGTGGTGCCCCACCAATTGAGCATGAGGTTAACTGACTTGACTTGTGGGCCATTCTTCCAAATGATGAAGTACCTCACTCTGTCGCCTGTTGCGTGCCCATGCCATTACCGAGTGACTTGCATCTTGACTGACTCCGAAGTTGTTTTGATGAGCATGTCCTGTGTCTTCTTGGCTTGCCGTGCGGATGCTCGCCACAGCTTGGTTCGGGACCATTTTAGGTCACATTGGTTGACACGCGGAAGGTGCCCTCACGATGTGACAGACAGGTACTTGCTGATGGTCACTATGGACCAGTCGTCGTGTGCTGTTGAAGGTTGCAAATCCGCGTTTTGTCTTCAGGCACTTGTCTTTGCTGACCTGTTGGATGTGTCCTCTGATGGAGATGGTGTGATGCCGACCCCAGAATGTCGCACAGGTCGCGACGATGGATTGCACCAGGTCATTAGACTTGTCTGTGGTGGTTTCTCAGGGTGGAGCCATGCCTCGAGATTCTTGTCAGGGTTGGAGTTTCCCATCTTCACTTGTCTTGCCTTGGATGTTGACCATGAACGCGTGTTGGCTTTCCACATGACCTTTGGTGGCTCCTGACCCTTACAGAACAAAGAAAATCCGCCAAAGACGCTCAAGAGTGAAAACCGTAGAGAAGAGATGAACTCATGATAGGTAATGTGTTCCCAGCTTGACTTGTGGCTTGACCCAACATGTGGCTTTGCCCGTTGCCGTCCTTGCGGCGTGTTTTGCTTGTGTCATCTTGACGTGGCCCTAAGACCAATGAAAACTTCCTAAATTTGAAGTTACTTGGCTTGTCGTTGGCCTCCTTTGCTTACTACGCGTTTTTTGCAGAGTGCTTGACTTGGCCGTGTGTCAACTGCTTGCAGTTATGCTTGGCTTGATCCGTGTTGTACAGTTTCATGGTTCACCCTCTCTTTTCATTCTCGGACTACCCTTCTGACACCTCGTACCCCCCTTAACCGGGAAGGGGCGTTGGTGCTGCGACTTCGCTC
>Ga0126342_10001842_pt1 | contig 31381 bp, 39 predicted proteins | sample Cyp1metagenome_FD_92528 | JGI IMG/M metagenome (GOLD analysis project Ga0126342, IMG submission 92528) | Coral microbial communities from Lord Howe Island, Old Settlement Bay, Australia - Cyphastrea 1 metagenome | ecosystem: Host-associated > Invertebrates > Cnidaria > Coral ...
ATTCGAGTGGGAACCACGTCCCGCCTTCACAGGGAATAGGTTCGTGCGACAAAGGCTTTCTATAAAGCCTGTGTGGTTTGGAGTTTGGTGAGTTAGCCAAGTGGTGCTGCGTTTTGAAAACAAGTCGTTCAACTCATTCCCATCCACAGAAATTTCCGAAGTACGACCAATTACTGTCACGCTGCTGCGTTCCACTTGGTGGGTAGTGACAGCAAATTCACATGGATGTGCTCCTGCCTCTGTGAATGATGTTTTCAGGCCTCCATGTCGCTAGATGCTCCAAATGCTCCCGTTTGTTCGCAAGCTGTTGGCGACTTGTGGTCCAGCTGCGGCATTGAGGGTTCCGCCTTGAAAGAAGATTCCACCATATTTCATGTCGCTAATTTCTGTAGGTTTGTTGTTTTTTTCCCTCTCTTGTGAAAACAAGTGAAAACTGTATTGTCAGGAGTGAACAGTCCTGAACTTGTTAAGAACCACAACATGGATTGAAACATGGCTGAGGGAAACCTGAGCCAGCTCTGGGAGGAATTCCCTCTGTGCATGACTAAATTTCAAGAGAATCTTTAGTTCATCGCAGAGCCATGCACGCAATTTCGCTCCACGGCCGAAGGTATTGGAAGGTCGAAAATGGAATAGCTTCCGGCCAGGTGTTTGCAAGTCGTGGCTGTGTGGTACATTGCCATGAAAGACACCTATGTCATTAGTTATAGTTTGCAGCTTAGGATTAGCCTACTCGCAGCCGCCATGACGAGAGGGGCCTCAGAAGCATTCGGCTCTCCTGAAGAGCTCCACCACTCTATCAGCAGACACATGACTCGAATGACCCGAACTTACCGAATTGACTCGAATGACATGCGTTTGGTGTCGGCTTCCAATGGGAGCCTTAACGGTGTTCTACAGTCTACCAGATGGCAACCTCGCTCTGGCCGCCACCAAGATTTTTGCCAGTTTCATGTGCAAACAGGTTTCCAGACAGGGTCATCCAATTACTAATGTCGTCTAGGGTGGCAGGCAGGACACTGAGCGGCTTTAAGATTTAATGCAAGATTCATGTCTCATTGGCGGGAAAAAACAGCCTGAAAAGCTAATTGCGGTGTTGGATCTGTTGATGGATCAGCCTACAGCCAGAGAAACTCAAGCTTTGAATCTTGACTTGAATATCATGTTTACCCATCTTTGCAGTTTTGAAGGGCACCTATGCTCGTCCTCTGTTCATGGGAAGTTTTGTTGCTACAGAGAAACTAGTATTTAATATCTTTGATGTCTCAAGCAGGAGGTCGGATGATTTCCCGCGCAGACGGATGAGTTTAGTTAGGTCAATTTTAGAAGAGGTCCAGCTTTATTCAACACCGTTGGAGCCTCCATCCGTTGAACCATCTGACGATAGCTAGTTGTGGTGTTGGGTCTGTTGCACGATCAGCCTAGAGCCAGTGAAACTTAAGCTCTGAGTCTTGACTTGAACATGAAGAGGGCAAGAGGTCGTGCTGGGGATCCCAAAGAAATTCCCATCGGAACACCAGTTCTAAAGTCATGCTGCAACGTTCCACTTGGTGGATAGTCAAAGCAAAGTCCGCTAGCTGTGCTCCTGCCTTCCTGCCTTGCAGGTCTGTGTCACTTCTTGATGATCCTACTGAGGAAAGAAACATCTGTGGCTTCAAATCTCACTTCTTAGGAAAAACTGCGTTTCAATCCAACCAGACAGTCCAGATACAGTAAGGCTCTGGTTTTAGGTGGTTTTAGGTGAGTAGCAAACGGTGTGGTCTAAACGGAGAGTCCGTCCTGGCACTGCGCTGTGGTCCCAGGAGTTGGTTCATTGATTCACATGGGATTCCACCATCACCTGCACACAGAAGGTCACTTGAAATGGCCGATGGCAGCGGCTAGAGCCAGAGCTTATTTGACGAGGGCCATAGCTTCAGGCTGCCAATTGGTTGAATACGTTCCTTAAGCTTGAGCTGTAGCAGACGTTGCAAAGAGGCTTTGCAAGGTATGGAACCTTTTAAGTACCCTTCATTGCGCTGCAAACCGAAGATGCTGGCAAGGCAAGTTACGTTTTGGAGACGAGAATTGTTAAGATCATTTTTAAGATAAGAGAATCGGAAAACGTTGTCTTGCAAGTGCACTTTGATTTCAGATGGATAGCCAGAGAGTGTTCTACTTTGAGGGCTGCAAAATTAGGCCACCACATCATTGAACCATTTCCAAGCAGGAGGGTGCTCTTCTAGCTTCAGAAGCTGTGGCCGATGGTGAACTGTCATAAATCATAAGATCAAGGTCATGGATGTTCAATCATCTCGGCTGGTGGCGCGCTGAATGAACTTCATTGGTTCATGCAGCCATGCTGGCAGAAACAGTGTTGTTGATCGTTTATTTGTGGCCTGACTGGATGCCTGATTTGTAAATCTACTTGTTTTGTACTGTGACATGTATCTGTCACACCTCCAGACTTGTCAAGGTCCAAGGTCACGGTTCCTGCAATGCCGCTGAAGAAAGCAAAGCATGTAAAAATGATTAAAAATGTAGACTTCACCTAGGACATAATGAGATAAACTTTGAAGTTGGAGGACGAACGGAGTTACGTCTCCGCAAACAGGAATCTGAATTCGTAGGTGGCTTTCGCGAGTGACGTCGGACACTAGCTGCCTTCGCTGCCTTCAGTGATGTTTCGAGACAACCGCAGCGCTTTCACCGGCTGTTTGATCCCGTAACAAAAATGACGTGACATGACGTGACCATGACGTGACCATGACATCCATGAAAAGTTGCGTTCGCACCCCTGTCAACGTGTGAAAGAGCAAGCAGTTGCCACTGCTCTTAGATCAGAAAGCTGCTGGAAATTTGAGGTCACCCCAAATCCCAGACCATGTTTCCTGGTCCAGATTACAACAGAATTTGACGATGATTGCGGTTTGCTTTGTGCAGGGTCTGCTGCATGGAACCAAAAATCAGCTGAGAACTGAAGCCTTCAAAACGCTCCGAACCGGATTCTGAAGCATCTTTCGAGGTGCTGGGCAATCCCCTCAGTGAAGCCAATGCCAGTGGCCATGGCAAAACTCAAAGCTTTCCCACAACCTGCCGGATGAACAGCATTCAGAAATTCCAATGATCTTCAAACCGCAGATCTCCGTTCCAATTGGAGCAACAGAATGGTTTTTACCATCAGATAAAGCCAAGTGGCTCTTGGAAGTGTTGGTGCTCTAGGAGAGTCGTTTCCCTGTTTTTGTGTTCAATTCAAGCTCCAGAGCGGATGTGTAGGATACATTTTGAGATAGAGCCAAGGGCAAACGACACATGTCTGTGAGTCTGGCAAAGTCTGTTTCTCCTGTTCTCCATTCCGAGCAAGTATTCGGGAAAAGGAGTTGATTCCAGTGCAGATCAGCACTGGTGCTAATGTCAAATCACGCCTTTTGGCAGCGAGAGTGACATGTGCCATCTCTGCAGACATCCCCCAAGCCACACGTAGCACACAGATTCTGAAGATGTGAAATCCTTCTGGCGCTAAAAATCAAGTGACGTTTGCCGACAGTATCTGGCCGCTCTCTTGGACAGAAATTCGAGAGATGTTTCGCGTGATGTGCCCTTTTCGGATTCTCAGCAAGGTCGCGTTGAGAAAAAAAAACGGTGCAAAGTGGCAGCAGTGTTTGGCGGTGGAGCCAGGTGGGGCGGATAACCACGTTTTGTGATGTGCATAAGTGCTGCATAAGCCATCAATAAGCCATCAATAAGCCATGAATTTCTCTGTTTTCAGTGCCAAGTTTCTATAAATTTTGCTGTTGGCTATTCGGCTTGTGGTTTTCCACGGCGCCTTCATTGGATTCGTTGGATTCATGAAACGTTGATCGCCGTTGGTTGTGGGCTCCAGTTTGTAGCTCCAGGTTCCTCCATTTCACGGCTGTCGTGTGCCGTGCCGCCGTGCCCGGATCGGGTGGAGCCATGGGATGGATGGGATGGATGGATTCATATATATGTTCACCATCATCTCCATTCCCATTCCCCTTATGGCCCTTATAGTGCATCAATGGTATTGGATATTGGATGGAATGGATGAAATGGATGGAATGGATTCCACATCATTTCCACCATTTGCATATTTTTGTTGGAGTCGGAAAATGATTGGAGGCACATAAAGCCAGGTGGCGTAAAATCGACAAAAAACTGCGTGGCTCAAGATTTCTGTCACAAAGAAGCTACATGGTGATTTGATCCCTTGAAATCATCTGGGATGAACCATCAGGATTGAGATATGGCGTTATTTATTGCATCTTCCTGTTTGCTAAGTCTTCTGGGGCGATGAAAAATGGTTTCTTCTCAGAACTTAAAAAAGATTAAATAAATAAATAAATATGATATAATATAATATCATATCATATCATATTATATATATAATTATATATATATATTTATATATAAATATATATAAATAGATATACAGCCCCTTTGGAAAACACCATTGAAACGGACTTTTCACCCTGACCATACGCAGTAACCGTAGCGCAGTTCCTCCAAGCTGTATGGAGATGACGAGACTGTCGAGATGGCAATGCGCCTGTGGGTCGCTTTCTGGACACTGGTGGACAGTAGCTTCAAGGCGGAGATTTCCATACTGAGTTGACACTTGATCTTTCCAGGGAAAAAAAAAAAACAGATATTTCCATGGCAGATATTGCTCAAAACTTCACTGCAAGGCCAACTATTACTATCGCACAGGCCTCACGAGTATTCCCACAGAATCTTGGTGAAAATGAGGGATCTGCCGGATCCATGGTCAGCGGCTGCGTCTTGAGGATTTGCCCTACAGCACCGTGAATTCCACAAACACCCACGCCACCATCAACTTTGACAATACAGCGCTGGCCGCGTCCGGCCCTCAACTGCTGAGGATGGTGATGATGGTTTGATGGTCATGGTCGCATCGGTGGTGTTGGTGATGATGCTGATGATGCTGATGATGCTGATGATGCTGATGATGCTGATGATGCTGATGATGATGATGATGATGATGGTGATGGTGATGATGATGGTGATGATGGTGATGGTGATGATGATGGTGATGATGGTGATGATGATGGTGAAGGTGATGGTGGTGGTGATGGTGGTGATGATGATGGTGGTGGTGATGGTGATGGTGATGATGATGATGATGATGATGATGATGATGATGATGATTGTAGTGGTGGTGATGGTGATGATGGTGGTGGTGATTGTGATGATGATGGTGATGGTGATGTTGATGGTGATGGTGATTTTGATGATGATGATGATGATGATGATGGTTGTGGTGGTGGTTGTGGTGGTGGTGGTGGTTGATGGTGATGGTGCTGATGGTGCTGATGGTGCTGATGATGCTGCTGATGTTGCTGATGCTGCTGCTGGTGTTGATGATGATGATGATGATGGTGGTGGTGGTGGTGGTGGTGGTGATTGTGATGGTGATGATGATGATGATGATGATGGTGATGATGATGATGATGATGATGATGATGATGCTGATGATGCTGATGACGCTGATGATGCTGATGATGATGATGATGATGATGATGCTGATGATGCTGATGATGATTATTGTTTAATCAATATTAATCATTATTAAGTTTTTTGTGGTGATGGTGTTCTTGATGTTGATTTTCATGTTCTCCTCCTCCTCCTTTTCTTTTTTTCTTCCTCCTTCTCCTCCTTGTCCTCCTTCTCCTCCTTCTCCTTCCTCTTTGCAGTTGTTGCTTTTTGGAAACACTGGATCGGAAGCAAAGGAGGAGCACAACCAGTCAGTTGTTCTGCCAGGATTTCCAGCGGTCAATTCGCAGCTCAGTTTGCCACCACTTTGATCATAGCAACTGCGGGACTTTACTCCTTTCAGCTGGACTTTCGTGATGGTGTCCGACTGACCCTTGGTATCCCTTGGTATCGCTTGGTTATGATGGGGAAGCCGCAAACTTCAATTTCACAAGGTGTCCACCACTTTGGTCCGAATTCCAAGTAGTTGCCGCACAAACACTGGAAAATTAGTCACCGGGTAGTTGTCGTGTGGAGGTTCCAAGTACAGTGTCCACAGGAAAGTCAGCGACATCAATCTGAACGACGCTCCGAAATTAGCGCCTTGGATCTTCCATGTGTCGAGCGATCACGGGAAAGGGGGCATGATGTGGGTGTGTTTGATCAGAGCAAACTCCACAGGATTGAGCTGGTCTTTGAACGGATATAGTTTGGGCAACATGGCAAACATTTTTTTTCCAAGTAGCCACAGTCACTATAGTCACTTCCATGCGGTCATGTCAGCATCAGCCGGTTCCGAATACATTGCCAGGGATCTTGATCGGTTCAGGGTGAACACCTACAAGAATTAACACTCCGACGTGTTTTTTGTTATTAGTTACTACCAGATGATATACCAAATATCACCTGATATTTGGATATTATACCAGTTAATATATTGGTATATGTTGGTTAATTAACACCAAATATATCCAAATATGAGGTGTTTTTTTTTCAATACCAACCCACAACATCCCACGAACCAACTGCCGGTGTCAGGAAGTGGATGGTGTGATCAGCAGTACCGGCGCGAGCCTGCGGAGATCTGCACCTTGGTGCCTTGGTGAAACATGGTGAAACGGGGAATCCCATCAGAATCTCTGATCCTTGATGGTTCTGGAGATTCTGGAGATGGACTTACCCTCTGGTAAACTAACATAGCTATGGATAATCACTATTTTTAATGGGTAAATCCACTATAAATGGCCATTTTCAATAGCTATGTTAGTTCACCAGAGGGTATGTTGATTGAGAAAACCATCATGATTTTGGAAGGAAACCGCTGCATTTATTGATTGAGCAATAGCCAAAACTCGAATTCGGAGTTCCCTTCCTTCACTTCAAGGCGTCGGGAACAAAGGTCGATGGAATTTCACCCCGCCCTCCGAATCGTTTCTCAGTTGGAAACCATCCATTCATGTTTTTAGTAGTTCCATTTCAAAAAACTTCAAGTAGCAGTAACCTCCTGACCAGCGCCTCAGGTATATCGAAGCTGGAAATCATCCGCTGTACTTGGAATATTTTAGCTCTGGCAGTGGCTCTGCACGCTTGAAATTGGAGTATCAAGGTGGGATGGCAACAGTCGCTACCAACAGAAAAAAGGAAAAAAGACCATATAAAACAGTCAGCACCATCAAATATCCAACAGTTGACACATGTTGACATCAACCATGATTTCTGCTAAACCCTCAACCATTTTTTGTAGTAAACCCAACAATCAACCATCTTAAACCATCCTAAACGGTGTTTCCCAGGGCCGGACACATCAGATGCCTGGGAAGTGGTTTGCACCACATCGTCACGCTGTACGGCAATGGATCCCATCCACAAACCGGAGATGCTTTGGAGAATCCGTGTGAAGTTACCCTCTGGTTATGTCAAAATAGCTATTGAAAATGGCCATAGAAATAGTGGATTTACCCATTAAAAATGGTGATTTTCCATAGCTATGTTAATTTACCAGAGGGTAACACCTGAAAGTTGGAAGAAAACACCATTTTAAAATATGATCCATGTTAGAATTCAACTGGAGCCCCGGCGATTGAACATCCATGAACTTGATGAAATCGATGTTCCTCTGATTCTGCAAACGATCCACGACAGAAAGTTTGTTGATTCCGCGGAAAGGTCCAGTCACGGCCCTCTTTAACCGTTTTAAACATCGGCATTTCGCTTTGAGGATCACCATCTTTGGCGCAGTCCCCAGCTACTTCCTGAAGAGCTCGACCGAATATGAAGAGCCAGGTGTGCAATGCCACTTGGCCGTCCCAGGCGGAGAGCCTTCTGAAAACCATGTAGTAAAAGAAACAGATGATGGTTCAGGGATCCAACCCCCCAGATTTTCCATGACATCATTGGGGCACTTTGCCCTTCCCATCTGCATTGAGGTTCAGGGTCCGGACAGCTGTGGGACGTGGTGGTGGAGAAGCCTAGCCTGAGCACCACAGGGATCTTCTACGCCAAGTACAGCTGTCACTCGTAGATTCCGTGGTTTCAAGATGTCAAAGTTGGTTTGGTACCTGAGAATGGCTGGTTTAACATGGTTTCACCATGTGAAAAAGCCCAAATTGATCCAATCATAGCAATCTCTCCACTTTTTGGAGGATAATGAGGTTTCAACCGATGGTATCAGACAAAGCAAACTGGTTTCAAGTGGTTTCAGTGTTGGAAATCATGGTGAAAATCCATGTTTCTTGTATCATCCACAGTGAAAAGTCACCCGAAAATGGGAGTATAATTATTATTTCTCCAATAAACCACCATCATTGGGGTTTTACTGAGTTTACTGCTCGAGTGGGTTCTTGGAATAGGTTTTTTTAACGGAGTTTTCTCTTGGGCATCCACTGGGCGAGGTGAGGATAGCTATGGCCTCACGGATTCCGACAGTCGGGAGGCACGACTTGGTTGTCCAAACATGAAAAAATTAAAAAGGTGGTAAACCCAACAGTAAACCCAACAGTTGGGGGATGGTAAACATTGAGTTTTTTTACCCGTTTACCACAGTACTAAATATTTAACGATATCAACCTTTGACAAAGGAGACTATGATCAACCATGATAATTTTGGGTACCTTATTTTCAGACACGGTCACATGAGAATGATTCTGTCATCGGACTCAAGAACCCCTAGCCTGCAGATGGTTCAAACATTATTTGTTGCATCAAATTTGGAAAGGCGGTTACATAGTGGTTTCTTAAAATAGTGGTATCCCAAGTTATCATCCAACTTGTTCGTCATTGTGGAGTTTCCCAAGGATTTGGTCTTGGGGCTGTAGACTGCTGCTTCTCATGGCGAAGTGACCTGACAGGTGCATGTGAGAGACTGGCAGTCCATTGTGCTGATTGGCCCTGACCCCTTCACCATTCTGGAGCGGCTTGGCGAAAGGAGTCGTATCTCGAAAGGAGATGGCGCTGACAACATTGGGGGAATGTTGATGATGGTTCATGATGTTTCTCTAGATTTGCAGCGGTTCAAGCGGCTCAATGAATTCTTAAAACTAATTGAAGTGTTTCAAAAAGCTGTTTAAAACATTCCCTTGGGCCATCCCCACCATGCACGGCTCCGAGGGGTGACACCTTCACTGATCCGCAGGCGGTTGCGTTGTTGAGTTTGTTTGAAGATGTTGCCAAACAAAATCAACCTCAGAAAAAATGCATTTTCCTGAGTTCAATTGCTTTCTTTGGAGCTTCAAATCTGGCATTTTTGGGCATCTGATGCATTGGGCAAACTATCTGATATCAACTTGCCCTGGCAATGGAGGCCTGTTGTTTGGACTACAGTGGGCAGAGCCTTTCTTGGGTTGGATATGGTTCCGTGGGCACTGCTTCTGGAATCTACGAGCATCCTGACGCATGGGTGAATATGGAAGATCAAAGATGAGGGCGAATGCATTGGAAGGCTTCAGGCCCGGTTACAAATTGCAGGCGGTTCGTTACAAGTTTTGCTCAAAGGGGTTGCAGATACCAGATATCCATGGGAAAACAACGACCCAAAAGCCTTCGGACAGGTTCAAGTCGTTGCTTTCCCATGGATCCGTTAAGGACGAGCTACACCTGCGTGGATCCGTTGCTGAACTCTGTGGTGACCACCAACCGTCAGGTGATCGCCAGGGCCTCAGATGTTGGAATGTTGCCTCGAGTCCATTCACTTTGATAACATATACAGTGATTTATTTGATTATCATATATGTATAATAACAATAATAACAACAATAGTATATGTATGTATGTATAATGCTACATATATATATACACATATGTATATATATATACATATGTATACATGGAGAACTCCCCCTGTGTAGATAAGTTCCCTTGGTAAACCATGGGTTCTCTATGTCTATGTCAATGTCATTTGTTCCAGGGCACCTCGAAATCTCATTGTATCACTTTTATCGGGTACCTAACCCCCAAAAAATAGTAGTTATCCCCAAAAGTAACTATAGAATTATAGTAACTATAGTAACTATAGTAACTATAGTATTAAACTAAACCTTAATAACTGTAGTTTTTGAACCATTCCCCTTTCAACGGGTGAATTCCAACAATTTTCCCCAAAGCAAAAGGATCCTGTCGGTCAGGTGGACTCAGCTCCAACTCTACAGTTGCTGGGTGACAGTTCTGTGAAGATCACCAAGGTGTGGATCCAGGATCCCATCATGGGCTCATCATTGTTTGCCAAGGGCGAAGGGATCTTGGAACAGAAAGCTTGGAATATCCCCATGCTATCCCCATCATGTTCCAAATTTTCCATGAATATCTCTCCATGAATATCCAAATTATTGATATCCACATATCAGCAATACATATTCCCCATATTTCTTGGGCTTTCTGATACGCCAGGGTACGGGCTACATCGACGATGGCGTCGTGTGTCAAGATGCTGAAGACGGACTCATCAGCAACGTCCTGCCGGACAGCGAAGAGAGCCTTGGATCACTTGAATCATCTGAGATCAATGCTGGAAAGACTATTAACTATTAATAATGATATAGCAACTATTAGTTAATATTGATAGTAATATATCATTAGTAATATAATAATAGTGTTAACTATTAATAGTGATATATCATTAATAGTGTTAATAGTGATACTAATATATGGTTCTTAGTTTCATGAACTCGATGGAATTTTTGCTGTGTTTTGTTGATGATTTCTTCAAGTTGCCCTTTGCATGATCCAACCATGGCAGAGTGGCGAGGATCATCCAACCTGTTGGTGTGTTCACCTCCGACAGCGCGACGGCCACCGCACGGGCGGCGGTGGATGGAAACGGTGAGAGCAGCTGCAGCAACTGCGAGACCGTCACATCAGGTCCGAACGCAGGTTTTTTCACGTTGGAAAATGTTTTTTTCACGGGAAACCTAGGGCTAGCCTGTCACATGAAAACAGCTGGTAGCTATGGATCTCTCTATATGTACTGTATATGTATATATATGTGTGTGTGAACCAAATTCGGATTTGCAACATATATAGTTTAACCAACAAAGCGGTGTGGAATGAAGGTAAGCATAATAGGGAGACAATGTGGATGTTTCGTAGGATACACACCCAATAATAATCCATCTCCACTTGGGGGTTCCCGGTATGGTTTATGGCGGTTTGCCAAAAACATGGTGTCGGCTTCGGCCCATCCCCACATATGGGGCACATTTTTCCTACACAAACTGAGCCGGTCAGTTTAGGAAAAATACCAAGGTTTCAAATCTGTCAGAATGTAAGTTTTGGCTGGTAAAATCCCGTATGGTTCCCCAAAATTGGTTGTATAACCCACTTTGGTGGCTTACATCACAGTAAACCTCATAGTTTATGTTCAAACACCAATCCCTCGTGTTCGTTGGTAAAATGTGGATCTAAGCCCAGTTTCATCTAACCATGTCTTATAGTTATTTGATATTATAGACCCAACAAAAAATGGAGGATCTAAAATCCATGTTTGCCAATCATCCTTCATATATTTTACTTGTGATTTCTCCATAAAAATCTCCAATAGCCTTCGTTTTCCCATGTTTTTCCCATAGAATCTGCCCAAACATCTGAAAATCTGCCAGGTCTTCTCCGTTGGGTGGAATTGGACCTGGGTGCTGCGCGCACAGTGACGGAGGTCAGACTCTATGCACCCAGTGATGGTTTCTCGGTAGATCTCAGGTCTCTTATGGGAATTTTTCATGGTGATTTATGGGGTTTTAAAATAAATCACAATAGTTATTTTACCCTATAAATTACCAAGTCTATATATATATATACATATAGTTATTTAGATGATATAGGTAATTTAATGTAGTTTATACTTCTGACTTTATGATTTATAATCATAGTTATTGTGATGATTATCATAGTATTCAGAGTTACTGTCATTGCGTAGATAATTATTGTACTATGTTTATTAGGATCATAGCAATTATAGCAACATAGTTATAATAGTAACTAATTTTGTGGTAATAGTAATTGATATGGTTATGGGTCAATCTTGGATAATCATGCAAATGATGGCTGGTAGTTCTGGATGTTCATCCCACGTAACTAATACATAGTTCTAAGATTACTGGTCTATAGAATTATTCGAATTTAACTAGGGTATATCAATTTTGATATGGTAAAAAATAGATACGTGATATTGTGTGATATAGCTAAATGGTGGTAATGATATGATAGCATAGTTCCCATGGTAGTTCCCCATGATTTGATGGAAGTGGCGCTCAGGTTTCCAAGTGCATGTGGCAACACTGCCCTGGCCCACACAGGGCAGTTCCTCACTGTGCCCTGGCGTGACATTCTGGGCGGCCGGAGTTGCAAATTTATTTTTAATCAACAATTGAAGTCTCAACAAAAAACAATGTGTGTCTTACTTCCTAAGGTGACTCGTCGGTTTTTGCTCTTGCTGTTTGCCAAGTTTCCACACTTCGGGGTTTTCGGCTGGCCAGGTATGAGAGCACAACGGGAGACTGCAGCAGTGCCACCCGGCTCCATTGTTGCTCTCGGTGACCATGCAGGTCATGAAGCGTGAGGAAACTTCTGTGCAATATCCTCATATTTATCTCATACTACCAGCAAACCCTGACTTCCAAATTAATTTGAAATTCCATGCTCAGCTCGTTTGGAAGTTTTGGCCATGTTTTGGTTATTGTTTTATTTTTGCCTGTTTCACTGTTAATTTTCCAAATATTCAATGGTTTTCCGAGGTCAGCAAATGGGACATCTGGGACTTGCACCTCTGCGAGCGCGCCGCGGATCTGTTGGGCGTGACCTACAGCTCCTCCAGTTACAGCTCCGCGACAGGTACTTTGCACGGCTGTGTTTACGACAGCCTCTTGACGGCAGGTGATGCAGTCCAGAGAATGAAATCTATGGGGTGAGGTGAGGACAGTAACTTCAACAAAAATGATTAATTGTGGCAAAGCCAAGAAGAAACCTCTAATTTGAGATGTGCTTTTACCACCCAATTTTCCCAAAATCGGGGGTTTACTTGCCACAGGATCAGCCACAGGATCACATATTATTTCCCCACCGCCAACAAAAATGTTCCTCTTCGAGCTGTTCACCCAGGTTCCACCTCAACATTGGAGATCAAACTGGGTGATGCGCGATCCACTTTTGCTGTAGCTTGGCGGCTTTACTAACACTCCAGATCTTAGGTGGATTTCAGGAACGAAAACCCAATTGTTTTGCTACCTGACAACGTGCCGCTTGTCAGCCTTCCCTGCAAAAAAATATCTTAGTCTCAGAAGGCCGCAGATGTGTCAAAATAAGCGGTGCTTGAAACTGAATATATTTCTGTCTTCAGCGACCTTGCTGCTACAAATTTCTGCGCATGCTTCCATCATTGGTCTTCGCTTGGCAAAAGCACAACAGAAGTCCCAAATTGTTCGACGTAAAGGTGATTAAATTCTTCACATTTGCAAGTGGTTCAAAGCCACAATCAACCATGTCTGCCTGTCTTGCCATTGTCTTCTTAAATAATCTTTTCGGCATGGGTCCAGACTGTCAACCCCAAAATGGATGGGTTTAAATTGTTTTAATACCAGAAATGGCTAGCTTTTGAGAAGGATTGCTCCAAGCTATGAAAGGTGAATGATCAACACTGGTTTTTTTCAAAAATGACGGATGACTTCACATCTCTATGTCCCACATGTTGCCCTTATGGATTAGTTGAAGGGAACACAAAGAAACCGGAAGCCCTGTGATTTCATGGGATCCATGGAAAATCCATGGTAAATCCGGTTAAGATGTTCCATTCCAATCGACAGTGGGGTGTTTTTTGGCGACCGCTGAGTCCTCTCTGGCCTCACAGAGTGCCGTGAGCAGCACCACATTGAGCGGCACACAGACACGGATCTGTGGACCCTTGGCGCCCTTCACGCAGATTCAGGCTGTGAGATGGCAAAAATGGGTCAATCCATCAAATTTGGTGGTTTCTCATGATTTATCCAGAAAAAATGTAGATTTCCATGGAGATTTGCTGATTCAACTTGGAACTAAGAACTATGGTTCGGGTATGCAATGGTTGGGAAACATGACTCAAAATGGGAATGCCCAGGTTGATTGGCAATTTGATGAAAAAGCATGGATTTGATGAAACACAGAGAATACCCCATGATTTATGGTCAAGTGAGAAAGTGATGATTTTTTCCATAAGGAAGAACCGAAGGGTCCGGAATTTGGATCCCAAACATCCCATGGCTGTCCTGTGGCAGGATGGTTTTTGCGAAGACATTGGGTACCAGGCCATTCGAAGCCGCGTGCCACGGCGTCCAGGGAGTCGATGCTCAGGGTCCAACTTCAATATGTTGGTCACCAAGAGTGAGTTTGCTCTAGATTCATTCAACATCATTGAAGCGGAAATCCCTTCCAATCCCTTCCAATCCCTTCCCCCAGGTGTTTCCCACTGGGCCCAGCCAGCAAGGTGCGTTGCGGCCTAGCCGCGCAGGCGTTAGGCATCAGCATGGGTGCGCACTCGTCTTCCGCCTCTCAAGTTGCTCCTGGAGGCGAGCACAATTTTCGAGGATTCACCCAAAAAAAATGTGGAAGTTCATGGGAGAATTTGGGTATAGTGCGGATAGCATGATATACATATATAATATACATATATAATACATATATAATACATATATAATACATATATAATACATATATGATACATATTATACACTATAGTGGTTTCTCCAACCATTTTGGAGGAAATGATCCATATTTAATGGAGATATCATGGGATACGATGGGCATGTGACCAACATTTGGGGAATATAATGGAATATGGTTTTAAGTCCGAATTCGGGGACATTGCAGTTACCCCAGTTGTATGGCCATTGATTTCGCGGGGAAAATGATGAGAGACCAGTGGATTGTGGGGTTGCCCTACTTGCAGACACATCCATGGAGTCAATTTTGTTCGGACCGTGCTAGTAAAATGGAAGTTCAATAAATTGTACCATATATGCACAGACATTTATATATATATAATGATCTCTGTTCCAGTTCCGTGCCAAAGATCTTGGATTCTACTCTGACTAGTATCACTTTTCAAAGCTGTGCAACGACTTATTACACCAAATTGCATGCGCAGGTTGCTATCAGTACACCACGGATTCGAGTGTCCGGATCAACCAAGATCAGACAGCAAAGGAGTCACTGGGCACGTCATTTTTGTTGTGGGATTTATCCCCAAATCATATGGACCTCAGTTTGATCACTGCTTGTTCATGCTGATCGATGAATCATGTTTTGTCAGGGGAGTTCCGTGAGATTTCCCATGTAGAAACATGACAAAGAGAGAGGTGATCTAATCCAGGAGCGGATGCAGAAGCCAGGAGACGTTCGGATCAACAACTTTGGGGTATGCAGATTGATCACTGCATGATTTCTCCATATTTCCCATGTTCAAATATCTTCGAAAAAGACTCTCCAAGCAGAGGTCCCATCCAGCCGAGGTATGTCAGCTCTTCGACCCTAGCGTCGCTGTGTCAATTGCCAGGCTCCTGTGTAGAGATGCTCGGCGGAAACGACGTTTGTCAAGCCATGGAACCCTGGTAAGAAAATAGCTAGAAAATAGCTGGGATTCATGGATGTTCATCCCAGAAATGGCATTGATAGGCATTGATCTGTAGCATTCTGGAGCCAAGAGGGGTAAATGGTTTGCTGTTAGGCATTGATCAGGGTTGTGGTTTCAGTCACCGAAAGCGCTGCAGCTAAGTTACTACATCTCCTACTCGGATAATGACATGGTCTCCGGCACAAGTGCCACAACGCAAAGCACCTGGGGCGATTGCAGCTTGGCAATGAGGAAGTCCAACCCAGAGGTACAAACATCGAAAAAGGGAAGAGTGATTAACAGTGATGAACAGTGATATTAACAATGCTTCATGGTTAGTAATGGCTATACTAGCCAATAATCATTATTGACCATTCAACAAATGGGTTCCCTTTTTTCGGACTTTTTCAAGTGTGCCAGGCATGAAAAGCTGCGCTTCCAGTTCAAGCTGCGGACTGTGGAGTTATGATTTGAGCTCCAGCAGCTGCAAACTCTACAACAGCGGAGCTGCAGGTGTGGAACACTGGGCACTTTGTGTGTCGTTTGAAAGAGGGTATACTTTGATGAAATTGAAGAAGTATGATGAAATTTTCATGAAATCATGAAAAGACGACTTTTACCAAAGATGGTTCTGCTGACTGAGCCAAGTGGTGACGGGACTGCATAGATGAGACGAATTTCCAAATCATGACTAGTGGGCTGTCACGAAGAAGTTTTTGATGTCCACGAACTCCCAGGTGATACAGAAAAACGACAAAACATGTTGTGATCCATGAGTAGTTCATCAGTGCAGTGTCCAATGTGTAGAGCACTGAAGATCTTTGTGGTGTCTGCTGCAGTCTCCGCTCCCGTGCTCAGGCTCCGCTTCTGCGGACGCGAATCTCATCTCTGGCCCAGCCTATTGTCAGGAGCGCAAAATTTCCTTGCAGCACAGATGTGGTATACTGTATCGGTGTACTGGTATACTTATGGTGCATCACTAAAATATAGCTTGGATGAGATGTATACTTTACATAATTTGGATAACTCACATATCAATACATATCAATCCTCCAATAAAGTTGATCGAAATGTGGCACTTCTGTAACCATCAGATGGTCGCCAGGAAGTCCCTGGTGTACCTTGCCGCGAAGAGCTGAGTGCATCCACAGGCGTTCCTGAAAAGATGAAAGATGTGGAACTCCTGAATCATGAGATGGAATTAATGTTAACCTGGTTTAATCCAAAGTTATATAATACGAAGTACCCTCTGGTTATGACTAACATAGCCATGGAAAATGGCCCATTTATAGATGGTTTGCCTATTAAAAATGGGGATTTTCCATGGCTATGTTAAATAACAAGATGGTTAAAAAAAAAAAGGCATTTTGGGGGCCAAAAACGGACACCTTCGGGGTGAGAATTGGCGCACTGCCACAGGTTGGAGCAATGCCACCTGTTTGGCACCCACCGTGGGTCGCTATGTGACCATTTGGACCAGTACCTCGGCATTTTTCGGAAATGGCTGTGATTGAAAAATTTATCATTTGGATTGTTTGATTGTGTCCTGAATTGGTCATTTATGGGTCATTTCTCATAGGAAATGAAGGTTTGAACCCTTTTAAACCACAATAAACCATAGAATTTGGGGGGAGGATTTCCCCAAAAAAAATGGCCAAGAAAGCCGAATTTGGCCAGGGCGGGCTTCTGGTGATATGAAACTTTGCGAGGCTGAGGCTAGGGGCACCGGGGCAGCTGAAGGGATCTGAAAGTTGTGAAGGATAGAGGCGTTGGATATTTTTTGTTCACAAGATGTGTCGTGTCAGAGTTGATGCCCCTAACACTGTCAGGGTATTAACAAAAGAAGTCATTAGATTTTACATGATTTTACCATGTTTCTCCCACTATGCCCAGGTCCGCGGGGGTCTAGCACCGCGGCTACCAAAAACCTTCTACATCAACTCTGGGTGTTCTGGTGCCAGTGTCGCAGGAACGGAACTGGGGCCATGATATCTTGATCGTAATATGTAGCATCTCAGGATATCATGTAGTTTTTTGATGTGTTTTGTTCTCAGTAAATAAAGAACTATCAGATGTCATCAGCATGTCAGTATCTCATGCATATCATTGTATATCATTGTATATCATCGCATATCATTGTATATCAGTAAATGGCACACAACATGGATCTGCTTAGGCTTCAATTCTTGAGTTGACTGGATGCACATTGCTGGTCATGTTTTGGATCAAATCGCAGGAAACTTCATCCTGAACGGCAACCAGGGCGGTTTCCCGGTCTATCACTACCCTCAAGAGGAGCTACTGGAGATGGTAAACCCTTTTGGTTGATCTTCTGTTGGCGTCGGTTGGCGATTGCCAGGATGTTTACGCAGTTGAAACTGGAAAAGAGGCAGCCAGCTTCACCTACGATCCCACTGCACATCGATGGGTGCCTCGATTGCCGCTGATGAATCAGGAGTTCCTTTAGATTTTTGGAGAATTAATTCGAATAGATGCTACAACCACTCTATGGGTAGTTTTTCCCTTGCTCCCTCAAGGTTCAAAGCTTTTCGTGCAACACACTGAGTTCAAATATGTTCAAGTGCTTCTTTTCGTTTGGGCGCTCCAAAGCACATGAGATGCCACCCCCAATGTTTGCCCATTTGCATCATGTGCCAAGGTACTTTCCATCTCTACGGGAGCAGTGGCCTACGCTTATACCGCGGCCACTCTGCCAGCAGGGGCGCCTTGGCCAAGCTTTCACAAGCAGAATCTCACCAAACTGAAAGAGCGTATGAAGGACGTATGAAGGACGTATGAAGGACGTATGAAGGACGTATGAAGGACGTATGAAGGACGTATGGGTCGATCCTCATGATCTAATGGTAATTGATAGTAATTGCTAATTTACATGCTTCTAATACGTTTTAATGGTGACTGTTGTGTTGCAATGTCATCAATATCAGCTTGGACCGATGGAATTGTGTAGCTTTGCACGAAGCATGCAGTCCCTGCAAGGCCTTGGTGATGACAGCAGAAAGTGGCACCTCCTTGAAGTGTCAGCAGCCCTTGGTACGACCTGATCCGGCAGAGAGTCACCCAGCACCAGGCTTTAGGAGATCCCAATGGGATCCCAATGGGTAACCTCTGGTAAACTAACATAACTATGGAAAATCACCATTTTTAATGGGAAAATCCACTATAAATAGCCATTTTCAATAGCTATGTTAAATTACCAGAGGGTATAATTTCTCCCAATGTGGCAATGGTAGGAGTTCTGTGACCACTGCCACTTTAAGGCTGCTCTTGGCGTTTCGGTTTCAGTCAACGTTCAGGGAAATACGAGTGCCGTCCCTGGGCTGAAATGGCTGCAGATGTTGCAGGCCTGCACTGTTAGATTTCGGCAGCTGTGAGCCCAAACTTGTTATTTCAGGTGCCAAAGGAGTTCTTTTGCTGTTTAGTTCATGGAGAAATTTAATGAAGCTGTTTGAACTACTGGAAGTGTAAAGATTGACAAGCTGGCAGCTCAAAAACAAGACTTGGGTGATTTTTCCTCTGGATTTCACATTGATTCAGTGCCTGTCTTCCAAGGAGATGGAACTCTTTGCGATTCAGACTGCTGTTCCAACAATGGAGGCGCAAGATTGGGCTCGCAAATCAAACCCTTGCAGCTTCACGACTGTTGGATGTAGAAATGTCCCAAAATGAGCGACCCCAAAAGCCTGTTGTTTCAACCATGCTACGTCACATGTTTCTTTGATTTTGTTTGATATGTCTCCTCATAGTCACTCCCATTAGTAACACTCAGATGGTGCTGATGGCGCCCCCTCCGATAGGTCTCTACCGTTGTCCCTACAACTTGCCCATCATGTGCGAGACAGCCACCTGGCAGTAAAGAATGCATCGCTAAACCATTGCCCTAACTGCAATATGTGGCTCCACCAGAAGCGAGAAATCAAGTTATATCAAGTTATCCATCATCAAGGTCTATGGTTCAGTGCTTTTTGGGATACAACCTTTTTGAACTGGGCCATGGGTTTGATATATCAGCAACATCTGGCCACTGAGGCCACCAATGGGTTGTACACCTGTGCAACGGATTGCTCCGCCACCGGTGGGCCACGCAAGTGTCAAGTGCCTTGGCGCCGGATGCCTCCAAATTCGTCGATTTTGGGCAAAATTGTTCTACCTCGACTCCCTCGACCCATAGGAAATGGATCAAAAATAGCAAAATTCACCAAGTCCAAAATGTTCATCCAAATTGTTTTGTGGCTCCCAAACTCAAATTCCCAGGCCAGCGATTCTTCAGCCAGCAGCTGTTTCGCTTCAGGAGCCATACGGATCCAACTTTTTGATGCGTCGATGTGTAGCTGCCGTATGCTGCCGTAGCTGTCGCGATAGGAGTGAGCGGCATGAGTTATTCCACGGTGATGACAGATGGAACTCTCACCGAGTCCAGTGCCGAGGACCTTTTTCGATGCTCTCCATTCCGTTATACTGTGAATACCCTCTGGTAATTTAACATAGCTATTGAAAATGGCCATTTATAGTGGATTTTCCCACTAAAAATGGTGATTTTCCATAGTTATGTTAGTTTACCAGAGGGTAACATTGGCATATTATCATCATATCATCATCATATCATCATCATATCATCATGAGTGATGAAACATTGGATCATTGATGGTTTTTGCAGATTTTTTTGAAGGAACTTCCGCTGAGTTTGGCAACGGTTTGCTACTCTTATTGCTGCCACTCCATGTTTTTCGGCTGTTTTGTATCAGCTTCCTGGTAGGACTGTCAGCTACGTTGTCGCACTACGGGAGGGTGTGCACATTTTTCATATTACCCGTTATCAAACACGAACAACTGTCACTTGCCTCGCAACAAATTTTGCCTCGTAGAATTTGTTGGGGTGGAATCCTTGAAACTGTGAGTGCGAGACAGGGTTGGAAAACATAACCACACGGGTTTGTAAAAGATGTGTTCAACTTATTTTCCACATGTCACTTATGTTTGTTCTTTTTTTTTCAAACTTGTGATTCCTCGGTTGTCAAGGCAAATTGCACGATTCCTTGGCTGCAGCAGCTTCAGAATCAGGAGCATTGCAACTGTGTGATGCTGTTCCACTGGCTGAGCGGGGAAGATCTGTCTTTGCAGGAACGACATCGGGCCCTCCAACATGCTTGGCTGCTGTGACAACGGGGGATAATGCAACTTAGCTCAAGATGTTTATGTCCCAGATTGGAGCGAGTCACAGCAACATGTCACTTGGGAGTTGGGCCCAGTTGGACCCAGTTGGGCAGCGTAGAGCGGGAAACGAGTCGGAAACGAGGTCAATCCTGATCAGATTGGATTCTTCCGAGTGCACCCGAGCTGCATGAGGATGAGCAAACAGAGAAGCACTGGCAGATCTGGCAGATGTTGAAGGAACTGCTATGGAGCTGTTATGAAACTGCTATGGAACTGCCAAAAAATGCTCACAAGACACAACAAGACACTTCAGTATCCAACTGTGAGATCCCCGTGGCTTTCAGGTACTACCTTTGTACCGATTCGAGCGGATTGTCAGTTGGAACGTCCCGGGTTGTCGAAGTGGGTTGCGAAGGACCCAATCCATCTGGCACCTTGATGCAAGGAATATGCAAGGAACAAAACAGCCGCCTTTCTGGGAAATCCGGACCACATCCTCCACCCTTTTTGAAGCTAAAGTTCACTCAACTGGTTTCTACTGCCGATAGAGATACTATTAATAATATTAATATCCATTAATATTGATATCTCTTGATCACCATCTGTTTGCTACCCTTCCATGCAGGTCTACTTAATACGGCCAGACATGCTTGGGTGTTGGCCATGTTCATATTGAAAAGACTGGGCATTACAAACTGAGCTTCAACCATTTTCGTCAAGTGCTGCCTAGCATTATGGAATTTCATAAACCCATTGACAGCCCATTAACAGTGGGCTCCCGAGGTATTTATGGTGGCAACATTGTGACCTGCGAGACCGTGCAGTCAGGACCGGCAGCGAGGGCGGGGATGGCCGGGGATAGCCGTGGATGGCCATGGTGGCGCTGCCAGGACCTGCGAAAGTCAATGACTACTTGGCGTGTTTGAAAATCTGCACTGCCGACAATGCTTGCCACTCGGCCGCGAGGCACCCCAGGCACCCGAGGCACCCGAGGCACCGAAAATCGCTGGAAGATGGGGAAGATGGGGAAGATGAGGAAGATGGAAGCAGAACATGAAATCTTTTTCAGTGAAGAGCATCGCAGTATTGTCTAGCTACTTCAGTTCTACAATTATCATCTGTGCCATAGTCACAAGCTGAATTATATATATATTATATTTATTTTATATACATATATATATATATATTTAATATATATGTGTATATATATACATATAAATATTAAAGGATGGTCATCAATCCATTCACAGGGATTTACATAACCATTGGAAGGATTCCCATTATGGGATGGATAACCAGCAGGACCATGGCAGGCTCATCGATTGAGCTCAGGTGAGACCTATGAGTTCTTGGGATTCAGCACGAATACTGCGGATGGAGGAAACTGTACCACCTGGTCCGGCTGCGATGGCGTCTATTCCGAAGATACCAACACACTGCGGCAGGTGGGGAGATGAAAATCGCAGCAACAGTAGCAATATCAATAGTTGGCTATGGCTCAAAACGTTTGACCCTCACTATGGAATGGTTAAGTAAGTTAAGCATGGTTTTATACTAAATGAGCTGTGTGGCTCCAGTGTGATGCAGTACCCCAAGTTTGATCAATGGCAAAGGTTGGCTACTGTCAGCGCATCAACCACTATCCCAAGATCTTTGTGACGGCATCGGATCGCACTGTGAACATCGGTGTTGCCTATGTAGAAGGCGATCAAGACGGGTGAAGGGAAATAGCATTTGAAATGGCACCTAAAAGAAAAGCATGAAGTCGAAGGCTGACATTTCAGATAAGCGGTGACGTGTTACATGGACTTCTTTGGCAACCGTGGCTTCGACTGTCTCTTTGATGCCTGTCGCAGACAGTTCTCTTTGACCTGAGCCCACAGTCACAGTATGTCACAATCACAGTGCCTCGTGGTATGCAATTGCTTTTCATTCCAAGTATTGAGATGTGTTGTTTTTTCATTTTTTTCGGATGTCCTTCTGTGTACATCTTGCAGGAGCTGTGACTTGCACGGACTACGAGGATCCTTATCCTCCTAATCCTGTCACCGTCACCGAATTCGACAACAACGTCGCCGGGGAGTACTTCTTCCAATACAGCTGCACGGAGAGCTGGGAAAAAGCGGTGGGAAATACCTACATGGATTGCGACAAATAGATACACATATACTAGTATAATTACACATAGTTGTTGAACATTGTTGAGCTTCAGTATCATCAGAACTTGCTGCAGTTCGGGGTCGGAAGGGAAATAGAGCCTGGACTTGGATATTACAATTGCAACGTATTGCAACAATGACATCTTGCACATCTCGGTTTGCAAAAGATGTGTTCGGCCCCAAGCTTTTCAAGCCAGGACCAAATCGGACAGACCACCTTGGGAAATCGGACCGTCACCGTGAAAGCCAATTGCGCAGTACCTTCAGGTGCCCCGGTGCCACTCGGTGCCACTCGGTGCCACTCATCACTCAAAGCTTTCGGGCTTTGTTTCAAAAGAGAAAGTTCTGTGCGATGTGCTTTGTGTTGCTTTCCATCGCCAAGTTCATGTTCATGAGACTTGCGGCAGGTATCAATAATTCGGCTGACACCCCATGTTCAGAGGGCAGTGGACCATTTGCTCACGGGTCCACTTGCACACCAGTTTGCAAAGATGGTTATACCAGGTCACGCCCCTTGGCACTATCCACCAGATCAGATGTTGTGCAAATTTCTGTGCCTTCCTCTCATCATTGTTGGAGCTTCTGCCACTTCTGCCCTGAGTTTCATTGATGACTTGCACTACCACAAGTGATTCAGATTATCAATCGGATGCCTGGTGCATCCTGGTGCGGGTTGGGATCGTTGGGATCGTTGGGACCAAAAAAAATTGGGTTCACAAAGGGGATAGAATCGGATAGAGCCAATAGATGAGAGACATCTCTTTGTCGTAGAGATATCGCCAACGAACACGACATGGTGAGTCTCATGATTCCCATTGTTTCACATAAGTCTCAAGCTGCCAAGCAACCTGGTTTGTCTTGAGTTTGGATGGAGTTGCAAAGGATAAGTAAGAGCTAGGCCCCCGATCAGCATTCTTGGTGCCCCTTTGCTTCCAGAGCTTCACTTGCAAGTTGGTATGACTGGTATGAAAATATGCCAAAAAATGAACTGGACACAGTCTGTGCATGTCGCTCCTCACCTTGTACCGTTTGTGCTCAGCATGGAGAAATGAGCCGAAATGAGCCACAGCTCCCCGCAGCAAGGACTGGGATAAAGGGACCTTCATTTGCGGTGACTCCCAATGTGACATCTCCACTGTAAAGGGCTCCATCAAGAACCTCGCGGAATCCTCCGCAGCTTGGCTTCAAGCCGGTTTGTTTCGAATCTGTTTTGGCTAGGTGTCCATTGTCCAAATCCAAAGGTTGAAAATTGTTGAAATATGATAAAGAGGTAGATCTTCTGAAAGATTCAAGATGTCAAGATGTTCTGGGCAGCCATGCCTCGTTTTTGGAGCGCTTCAAGTGAATCGAGGATGGCTCGGATGTTCCCGGATGTGTGGAGGGAGATACCATTGTGTCCGGTGCCACCTGTACGCCCAACTGCAAGTGACCCAGCCCAATTGGGGGTGGTTAGCGGATGGTTTGATTGATGGATTTTGAAGTTTTATTTTTGATGAAATCCGTTCTCAGTTGCTGAGGGGAAGGCCGCCTAGGCCTTATGATCGGAGTGTGACACCTATTCCAGACCGGTTTTTCTTCCCATCCTTTTGTAAACCATGGCGAAACATGGCCATCGCCAAGGACAGCAGTCGGCACCAGCTTCATTGCCGACGTGACATCCCTGGCCTGTGACCGGGGGAACTTCACACCGGTGACCTACACCTGCAACGAAGTGGCTTATGTGCCGCAGTATGTGACCTACTCAGCCGCCTGGTGCGATGTGTATTGGATGGTTCTGGTTGTGACTTAGTGGAAACGTCGTAACACAACAAGACTTTGAGCAAAAATGGTAGAATGTGGTGATAATCATGAAAACTTCAATTGAGCCTGTAGAATTTATGCATGTCACCGATGTTCATGGGAAACTTCACGACTTTTGCGCGTCCACAAAAACACTCGGAAGGAGCAGCTTAGCAAGTTTCTTCTGTTATCCCAATGGCTCCGAAGACAAGTAGACACGGCCAACTTGTTTCAAGGTGGATTGAAAGCAAAATTGGTCTTCTTATTTGTACAGATATCCAATCAAAATATATACACTTCCTTAACTGTTGGCAATTTAGAGATCCAATGAAAAGGGTACATTGTGGATGCCCCTCATGGACATGAGTTTCAACATTCGAACTGTGGTCTTCCTGAAAGGATTGTTTCATTCAGGGTTTGGTTTTCATGAAGTTCCCAATCGTTTGCCAAACTATCCGCAGAAGCAATGCAGAAGCCACATTCAATGGTAAAACATGGTAAAACATCATAAAACATCCGCAGTCATCCCAAAGCTTTGGATTCGCTCCGAGTCACGCGATGTGGATGCCATTGTTGTGACTTGGGCCGCTGGAAACCCATCCGATTGTGCCTTGGTGGCCAAAGCTCAAGCTGCATGGAAAATTATGGATTCAAAACTAAGTATTGGAAATTTTCTTGGAAAAATATTGAAAACGTGATGAAAGAGTTGCAACTTTGCCTCAAGGATGAATTGAATAGCCAAAAACGGATTGTGACGATGAGTTTCTTTCGGCTTGAGGTGGATTTACCAACTGGGCCTTAGAGTACATCCTCGTCACCTCAAACACTGGTGAGACCGCTTGGGCGGACTATCAAGCGCTGCCTGGTTGAAAACTGTGAGCATAGATAGACTTGATAACCGTTAATCGATTTCATGGGAATTTCCTGGTTCAAATTCAACATCACGAGTTCTTCTGTCAACAACTACGGCACATGAAGATGTGCCACATGGCAAATTGGTACCATTTCAATCATTTGGAACCTTTTTTGGCTTTGATAACACGCTTGGATCATATGCGGCCACAGCTGCGAAACAAGGAATCCGAATTGCGGAACCACAGCCCTGACGGCCGCTTCAAGGACATCCGCTGAGGTTTGGCTTGCTGTAAACCTTTCGAAACTGTTCGGATCCACAACAAGGGAAGAGATTGGCTTGCTTCTGCTTTACTTGCTATACTTTTACACTTCTTATACTTGCACCCCATCTGATTTGCACGAAAGGAAAAGGTTTGAGCACTTTTCTTCAGTGCGAGGACCAGCATTTTGTCCTGCACAGCCAACACCTTGGCCGAGGGAAGCGGCTACAAGTTCCGTGTTCGAGAGGCCGGGAACGGCCGGGAACGGCCGGGAACTGCAGGTTCTGCAAGGACCAGAGGTTGAGTTCAGTGCAGTTGGAAACCATTTCGACCAGAGTGAACTGTCGCCAGGAATGCAGCAACACGGATCTCAATGGAGAAGCTTTGATTTGAGACGTCACCTTTTGTGTTATACTAGCGGTGCTAGTACAGGTCATACAGGCTGGATATGTCAGGGTGTCACCTCGAATGTCACCTCACAACGAGACATGGGGAGGGAATGGGGGCGGAATTAGGACACTGAATCCATCTGAATCCTTTGCTCACCTTGCAGCGCTAAGCCGCTAAGGGCTGGCAATACTCAGAGGAGATCACCACGAAAACACTGACACCGCCAGTGACACTTGGCTGCGGTATCTGTGGTGCAGTGTGGTGCAGTGTGGTGTGCTGAAATGTGCTGAATATGTCAAACATTTGAAGGTTCCAAATGATTTGCCCTCAAATTCTATGAGTTGAGATGCTTGTAGGACCTGTCGCCAGGACTTCAAAAGTTCCACATCCTATCTCATGTGTTTTGGTCATCCGGGACGCAATGCGGAAGAAGTCCTACGTCATGAGTGGTTGTTTAATTTTGAAATTGCAAGCAGGAAGAAAGGTTCCACCTTTCCAATGGAAACACTATATAATTAAATCAATTAAATGTCCTGAATCCTTTTGTCAGTGTCCTATCATGTTGCTTGGGCCGATTTGTCAGATTTTTTGGGTTCCGACTACCTATCCACAGGAGAGGACAAACTACCTATCCAAAGGAGGAACCATATGACATGGAACGCAAATAAAAAGTTGCTCTGACACCCAAAGCCATGCACTTTTGACCAACAGCCCTTCCTAACATTTTTACATGTCCTTCCACGCTAGGCCGTAGCACCTAACAACTCCTAACTCACTGGGACTCGCAAGTCCTGTTTCAATCTATTTGATGTGAGGGTTGTAGAGATGGTTTACTATGGTTCAATAGCTAAATGAGGTCATTTGGCGACATGCCTGTGTGTTTCCCTGTTCACTTGCAATACCCTGAAATCGGTGTAATTACTTAAGCCTACTATAAAATCATGCCAGGTGACTGGTGACCTACGGTGTTAGGTTTGTTGGACTGTTGGACATGGATATCACCTGGATATGTAACGATATGGATATGTCGGATATGTTACATGAATTTACATGATATGTTGGACATTGTCAAATTGTTGGATCATTTGTTGGATCATTTGGCTGCTCCAGGACCATCTTCACCTTGCCCAATGACGATGTCTATGACTCCCCGGGCAGCATCATGGTGGCCTTCGACCAAGCCGTGGTGCCGGGCATGGTCGGTCGAACAGTGGAACTGGTGAAGCCTTTCGGCCAGTGACGGCCAGTGGTTGTGATAAGGCTTGAAGGATTTTGGGCATGCGATTTCGATAAAACATGTGTATCATGTGTTATATATATGTTGGAATGTTCAAACTCTGATGATTTGAAAGATCTGATGAGTTTGGACATTGAAAACAGTTGAAATCTGATGGTGAATGGCATCTACCCGTCACTAACTCAATCAAAGGTTGCAGAATGCACGCAAGATGCTACGAGCTTCACCAGCACGTCCACACCCGGGCACTGTGCTTGGTTGTTGACATCTTCTGCAGGGACCTGCTTTACCTGGTCAGCATAGCTCAGGTCTGGCGAGAACTGCTTGGCTTCGGCTGATGGCACCTACAACTACACCAAGACGACCTCCGAAATCTCAAAGGTCTCGTTGGACGGTCAGTCCGGCATGGAGATCGCAGGCTGGACACGCACCCACACAGCTGAACACGTTTAAAAACAAGCAGTGAACAGGCTGGATCCAGGCTGGAGCCTCTGTTTGCTTCTGAGGCTCTCGAATTCTGATCATTACACCTCCCACCGCGTATTGGTCCGGCAGTTGCGTTTACAATGTCTCGTTCCAGCAGGCCCGGTCATGGGTTGCGCAGGTTGGAACTAGTGACAGGGATGGCGCGGTTTGTTGTGGCTAAGAGAAGAGGCTTTTGATTGATCTCTTAATGCCTGCGCTTATGGCTGTACTTGCTAGGCAAGCATCTATCCAGACACCACCGGCACCATCAAAGAATTAGTGGCATTTTGGTTCAATTTCACCTACATCGAAGTGCCACCGACACTGTCATCCATCATCCGCAACGACGCTTGCCACAATACGCTGTTTTGGTGTATTTTGCAACGGTGGCAGAGAAAGTGCACTTATCCCGCAAAGGGCAATTCGACTTGCAACCTGGTGGGACTCTTTTCAATGGATGTTCGATGGGGATGGCCAATGAACCAGCAACCCTGTGAATCCCGGCTTCCCCTTGTCAAGGACACGGGAACAACCTCCACGTCCATTTCGCAACTTGGTATTTTACCTGGTCACCAAACGTGAACAATGTGAGGGCCAACTAAATACACTTTGTTTCAGGGCTTGGCATCGTTTTCCTCCTTTTAAAGAAGACTAAGAACCTGGGTCGCCGGTGAAACGAAGATCTTCCAGCACTCAGGTATACCATCATGTACGACAGGAGGAGATCAAAGAGCTGCAAATTCACCAGTGCAGCTTCTTTTTGCCATCTCTAACCCAGCAGCTCCAGCTCCAGGACCCAGATGAACTGCACAGCCGCGCCCAAAGATGCAACAACTTGTGCAACGGCACAAGTTACCCAACAGCTGTCCCCAACCGCATCCAGGAGGTGTCACTTGGCCATCTTGGCATCTCGCAGATTTAATCTGGCCCTCAAACCCGAACCTAAGCCACCTAAGCCACCTAAGGTGAATCGCGGAATTCGACCAGCGACATGATTCAGGAGCGGAGTTACTGAGTTGTGCTGGTATGTGCCGCTTAAGTTGATGCAATTAATCCTTTGGGATGTAAGCAATGTAAAGGCAGGATCTCTGGGAAAATCCATGAAAATCCTCCACGTTTGAGCTTCCCACAGCGACACCCTTTGGAGGAGCTCGATGAACCTATGAGTTTTACCATTAGCGACCTCTATCCGAGTTTTTTGGCGGAACAGATGTTCAGACTGAGCTGAGCATCCCATCCTATTCTCTTCATGCTTACCAGCTTCAAAGCTGATCCATAGCCAGCATACAATTCTTCAGAATATCGAAATACCATGAAAATAAAATGAAATACCATCAACTTGTTGCAACTCTTTGCGCATCATCTTTGATCATATTTGAGCCCATGCTGAGATGTGCAGTACTTCGTGACGTGTTCTGGGTGGATCCCCGGAAAGTTCTGGGTGCCAACGGTCACTTGGCAACACCGAAAACGGGGTAAGAGCTGGCAACACCAAGACCAGGAAAGCCGATGTGGATCCGAGATATCCGAATCCGAGGTGGATATCGCAACCACCTGGAGCAGTGCGCAAACAGTCACCACGTCGGAAGATGCTCGCACAAGACGTTCCGGCAGGGTCATGAGATGTCATGAGTGAGATGAGGATCACGATGATCAAAGTGATGAAATGCTGTGAAGAACGGAAACAAAAGTAATACGATCACATACGATACGTACACAACATCACGCAACATCACGCAACAAAATACTAAGTCCAAGATGTCCAAGGACACAGAGAGCGGGATCTCCAAGTTTATGCTCACGGTCTATGCGGTGTGCACAGATGGTTCCATCAAACAAACTTATCAGGCTGAAATGAAGACAAGAAACTTAGCAGCATGAGACGCGTGAGTCGTGAACCATTATAAATTATGAACCATCATGAAGGTTCAAGGTTCATGAAGTTGGGAAAGTTGAGCAAAGATAGCAGCACAGGAGGTTGGATTTGGACAAAGCACTGCACCTGAGGTGAATTTGAGTTGGGATACACTGCCCAGATCGATGAGTGGATTGCAGCCTGTCAACCAGGCTGCGGCTGCTCCATTGGAGGGTTCCAAAAAATGTCCTGACGAATGGTTACAATATTGACAATATTCAGCTTCTTGATTCAATTCATTGTCCTGTGCAATCCTTTGCTTGTGTCAGTCTTGAAGTGCACGGCGCCAGGTGTGAGTTTGCAGCTGTCTGAGAGTGTGAATTTCATCTTTGAGGGCACGGTTTCGACAGCGCCACCGCAAAATTAGCCCAGGCTGTCAACCTAAAAAGAAACCCAAATCTTGTGATCCGTAATCTGGAGAAACCAATGGCTTTGGGGTCCCCGAATGTTGGAAAAAAGCAAATGACTGTCGCAATATCTGGGATGATTTTGCAGATATCGATATTTGATACGTCTTAAGACGTCTTAATGTTCTTGGACAAGTGACTCAGCGAGGTTTGGAGGGTGTCGCTGCAGCTGCTGTGGTGCCATGCTAACCCTTCCGTTGGTGCCATTCTCTTCATGACATGTTTCAACAGGTTTGACATACTTGGCCTTTTGAGTACTTGCAACGACATTTTATATTTTTATCTTTATCCTTGCTACATTCAGGTTGCTGTGCAACCATTAGCCTACAGTAATCCATGAAACATGGAGCTCCGATTGAAATTTCAGGTGAGCGAGAACGCCTACGTGAATTGGGAAGTAGGGCCAAATCACACCGTCACCTACACGAAGCCAGCCGATGCAACTGAAGCTTGAGTCATGTGGAGAAGATTTTTTAACTTCGTTTGAGTGATTGCCTCGTATTGGGACCTAACTTGTGGTGAAGCCACTGGGATGCCGACTGAACATGACTGAACACAGTGAATTTTTGGCATGGCACTGATTGCACAGTGCAACTAGGAGAGTGCCATCGTGACTTCATATTTGAAGTTTGCTGTGCAGTCCCTGTCATATTTGCAACTTGGCTGGGGATCGAAAATGCAGTAGGATCTTAGGAGACCAAGCATTTGCAGGAAAAGAATATCAGAAAACTGTGTTAAAACATGTTTCTGCTGGGACACTTGCCGCACACTCTTGGCATTGTAACAATGTAGCTTCAGTCTCGAGTGTCTCAACCAGCATCAGGCAAGGAAACACCCTTGTCACCAATCTGCAGAACTATCAGGCCTGTGTGTGTGACGCTGATAAATGACCACGGTGTTATAATTATCGCTGGTACCAGGTCTTGGTCACCGTGGTGGATATCGGGTTCACCTTTGAAGAAGTCTTCGCTAGCTCTTCCAAGGTCTATGAGATGATTAGTGCCTCGGTGTCCAGCTGTGGGGCAAAAGTCTTACAACCGGCGACCACAATCAATTAATTACCGAAGGAAGTTTAGAAGTCAAACTTCCGACAATATGGACAGATGAAAAGCAGAGGTGGGAAGAGTCAGAGAAGAGAAGAGAAGAGAAGAAGAGAGAAGATCAGAGAAGAGAAAGTGTCCGAAGA
>Ga0126342_10001843_pt1 | contig 31380 bp, 23 predicted proteins | sample Cyp1metagenome_FD_92528 | JGI IMG/M metagenome (GOLD analysis project Ga0126342, IMG submission 92528) | Coral microbial communities from Lord Howe Island, Old Settlement Bay, Australia - Cyphastrea 1 metagenome | ecosystem: Host-associated > Invertebrates > Cnidaria > Coral ...
AGAGGGCTCCGCAGCTCCTCCGTGAGTGAGTGAGTGGGTGAGTGGGTGGAGGGAGTGAGTGAGGGAGGGAGTGAGTGAGGGAGGGAGGGAGTGAGTGAGTGAGGGATGAATGAGTGAGTGATGAGGAGGGATGAGTGCGGCGCGGCGGCGGCGGCGGACGGAGGAGAGCGGCGGGATCCAAGCGAAAAACAAGAACCCCACACAGTGATGTGGGGAAAAATCTCCATTTCATTTTCGCTGGCAGGCGCGCGGGATTCTCGCGTTTTTTGATGTAAGTGTGATTGTTTATGTTTTTTTCGTGGTTCATGGTTGTGCGTTGTGCGTATTTTTCTTCATTGGACGGCATGTTCAATTTGCGTGCCACGCGCAGTCGCGCAGTGCTTTGCGATGGTTGAAAAAACATCAGTTTTATTTTCGCTGGCACGCGCGTGCGCGCGATTTTCGCTTTTATTGATGTCTCGAAAGTGTGTTTTTTTTCATGTTGTTTTTTGTGCTTCATGTTTTTCCTTGTTTTTCTTTCAATGCAAGGTTTTTTTCTTTTCAACTGTTTCAACGTGACGCATTTTTTTTTGTATCTGTTATGTTCTCTTTTTTGGGGGGGTTCGTGGGTGGGGGGCGGGGTGGGGCGATAATAACGTTCTCACCGCGCCTATCATGTTGCGCTTTTAAACTGCCTGTGATCATTTTCACTGCTCGTGCCTCTTGTTAGCCGCTTCTCATGTTACCCCCTTAACATTGTTGGTGGTACGCTGTTGGCTTTCTTATGTTTATGTAAACATGCTGCTAATGGTACGCTGTTGGCTTTCTTATGTTTATGTTAACACGCTGTTGCTGATACGCTGTTGGCTTTCATATGTTGATGTTACCACGCTGTTGCTGATACGCTGTTGGCTTTCTGGTGTTTATGTAAACGCTGCTGATGGTACGCTGTTGAGTTTCTTATGTTTATGTTAACGCCCTGTTGGTGGTACGCTGTTGGCTTCCCAATGTTTATGTAAACGCCCTGTTGGTGGTACGCAGTTAGCTTTCTTATGTTTAGGTTAGCTCGCTGTTGATGGTACGCTGTTGACTTTCTTATGTTTATGTTACGACGCCGTTAATGGTACACGGTTGGCTTTCTGATGTTTATGTAAGCGCTCCGTTGGTGGTACGCTGTTGGCTTTCTTATGTTTATGTTAACACGCTTTTGAAGGCTTTTGATGGTACGCTCTTGGCTTTCTTATGTGTATGTTAACACACTCGTGGCTGATGCGTCGCCAGAATTCCCTTGGACGCAATACATGCAAAAACACTGAAAAATGATCAGGTCCTTGCTGGAGCCGCGTTGCATCGAAAGCCAGGTCTCCAACAAATTTTGGATTCCATTCGGCTGTGCAGAAGGAATGCGCCGCTGGCCTTGTCAGAGTGTCACCTAGTGACACCTTCAAAGCTGCACGCCTTCAGTGGCTCCGCCAGATGAAAAAGTTTCCTACAGTTCCTGCGGGACAAGCCTTTGAAAAAACATGCAAGGGTGAAGATTGACAAATCAACAAAAAACCGCACTTTTTAGCCGTTTCGGGCGACGGCTAGACATAGGGTTTGCGCAAAAAAATCACATGCACACAAGTAAATATAAATGTACACATAATATTTAGTTAGTTCTATAGTTCTATAAATGTGTGTGCATATATCATATGTGGATATCATACATACAGTATGATGTAGCTTTAACATTTGTATATATTATATATTAAAATATATGATATATTCATGTCACCCATGATCACCCCTTAATCCGTTCCCAACGTTGGATCCTCCACGTCTCCGTATTGGGCTCTCCCACGAAGCCCGCTTCAGCTGCGAGATGCAGGGCTGTGACGCCATCTGCCCGAACCTGGAGATCCGGCACCGAAATGGTCATGGTTTTTTGCCGACACGCCAAAAAAACAACGGTGAAAAACGATAAAAAACTATAGTATATAGGTAGGTAAAGAGGTAAAATATGTTCCAATTCCATCCAATTCCCATCCTAGTGTCTATCTTTTACCTACTAAAATGGCTTGGAGCAGGCCTGTTTATAGCTGGAAATATCATCGAACTACATGAAGGATTGTCCATTGCAATGTTTGATTAGAAGTGCTTAAATTTATTTATGCTGCTTCATTCCCAGTTCTCGGTGGTTTTTGGTGAAATCGTCAGTAGGGGCAATACCATTGCTATGCCAATACTGGTGTATCAACCTGGTTGCGATGTGGTCACTGGAAAGCATCTGCTTAGTGACCATAGTGACATCCAAGGCTACTATCGCGTGGGCTACTAAGCCCCTCTCAAAATTGCTATGATCGATATCTATCGATATCTTATGTACAAGAAGTGGGATAAATCGATAGGCCACTAGCTAAGTCAACAACATGAAAATGGGAGATTTAGGCGTTTGGAGCCGGATTCCTTAGAACTAGGTGGAACATAGACTTGCATCGTCGTCAACCGGAGTACGTTTTGTGCATGTCGAAATTCTATTCAATCCGTATTTGGCAATCGATGTGCACTCACTACTACTGTGTGCAAGCCGCACGGTCAAGAGATGTCAATAGTCTAATAGCCACTCCCTTTGCCATGATGGTTATTCATCTCAGGTATTCTGTCTATTCCAACTGGACTAATCCAATAAACTAGTAATGGTGTTAGTGGATGATATCCCAATCCCTTCCGCCCAATATTAGACATCCCCCAAAAACTCGCTTTAGCATTGGATCTGTTCATTTTGGGGCTCTTATGGGGCTATCTCTCTGCGTTTTTTTTTGTCACCGCCTGTCTTAAACGCAAGCGGGCGAAGATTTGCAAAGCCATTTCTGACCACAGGACGCCAAACATGGGGGGTGACGTGTTCCAACATTGGGCTCAACACCAGGCATATTTTCACATTCGATTCCTTAAATACTTAAATATATCTCTCCCCACTACACATCCCCATTTTATACATGCAAATACATAGCTGAACGGTTTTTCGCGTCCTTTTTGCTAGCTTGCGTTCAAATTATGTTCACATTGGGTTCAAATCGCGTTCAAATTACGTTCAATCCTGTTCAAGTTGCGCAAAAATTACTAGAAAATCATCCTTTGAAAGCGCTTTATGAAAAGTCGTCCCCAACAATTCCTGTCCAACTTTCCAATACTTTACTTTTTCTGATCTGGACAGGTGTCCGGGTGTCTTAGGTTGACCTAGGTATATCCACATTCCATGAACTCAATTGGTGGTGATTGTAAAGTGATTGTATATCCACAATTGGGGGTAACTATAATATATCCACAATGACTCTATATATATATATCAAGTGCTTAGTTTACTATATCCACAATATCCACATAAAGTGGTTGGTTTTATAACCCCAAGTGTCATTGTCGTGGTATGTCGTGGTCATCCTGCGGCCGAAAGGAGCCAAATAGGGGCAACTCAGGTGACATGGGATTTCTATAGGAATACCCTTGGAACAGTGAACGAACTCAAATGATTGGTTTGGAACAGTGGCATCTAGTGCCGAACTTGTGCCAGAATATTTTTCAGAATATTAATGAATATTCTGAATATTCATCCCGGATTGTCACGTCTGATGCTCCCCTGGCAGAGTTCAAGGGCTGTAATTAATTAAATTTGGAAACAGTTCTGCGGCTGTGCCCGCTCAAAACTGTGACGGAGCCTCTGTGCTTAAAACGTTCCTGTCAGACACTGACAAAACAGTGAACACAGAAAACACTATGGTTGCAAAACCTTTGGATGTCTACTTATTTTGCCTATAGCCCATACAAAAACATCTTCAAATGCACCTATGCGACATTATGCGACATGTTGCAAAAATAAATCGGTTTATATAAACCATCCATCCATGCCTATGTACATCACTGCGCGCATGCAGCGGTGCGAACAGCGTCATTCATAGTGGTCTCCTCCTTGCACTTTGGTCCGTTGCATGGCTCACGCGGTTCATAGACCATGGAAACACAGCAGTCAGCCGACCAGGTATGAATAAAACAACAGTATGATAAAAACATTGGTACAATATGGCCTACTCCTGTACTAGATATGACCAACAATCGTAGTTCAACAGGAAAAAAATCCTCCAGAAACAGCTGGCCTAAAGCTTGGATGTTCGCAGGGAGGGCAGGACATATCTCTGTTCCTCGGTGCCACCCAGGATTGGTTGGCGAAAAACACCGTCCAACTTTGGTCATTTGGCAAATGTACTGTTTGACACCGCACCAATAATGTGTTTTTTTAAACATATTCATATACAATATTAATTGTCTATCTTATTGTCTATCTCTCAATTCCTTTCATGTATTAACATCGATTGACTTAAACTGATTTACTGATCGATTTATTTATTGACCTATTCATTTGTTTGAGTATATTTTCAGTTGTTTATGTGTTGATTCACTGATTCATTTATCTATTGAATTCTTTACAATTCCTCACGCTCACACACACACATATATATATATACATGGACCCGTATCGTGCACCACATCAGAAGCCGTCCATTTCTCGACAGACCATGACTGACCGCAGCCGAAGCGGCTTCCAATTTGCTCCGGATCGCCTTTTTGTCCATCTTGCCAGTGCCGGTGTGGGGGATCTCTCTCCAAACCTTGTCTTGGGCATTTTGGAGCCCAAAAATCTTCCATCCCAACCTGGCAGGTGAGGTTCTCTATATAGATTATGCTAGATTCTATGTACATATGATTTCCTGCTCCTTCCTTCTCTTCCTCCTCCTCGTCTCCTCTCCTCCTCTCACTTCATCATGTCAGGATTACATTTCTGCCCAAAACAAATGAAAGAAGTGGAGATCATAGAATTCCTCCAGCAACTTTGAAAGTCAGCCCCTGGAATTTTGATGGTTAACCAGCTATTGTAACCCATTTTTAGAAGCCATGGGGAGCCACAAAACCAACTGGGGCTGTCACCAGAACATCGTCAGGCAGCTGAAATTTCGCAAAGGAACCAGACAGGTGCCTCGCAAGGAAGGCAGGGAATAGCATCATTCTCATGGACAATCAGCTAAGATTAACAGTATTAGATGATTAACATATTAACCATGATTAACCAGCTAAGATTAACAGTATTATTAATGTTATTCACCATGATTAACCAGTATTAGACATTATTGACAATTGTTGACCATTATTAGCCATTATTAACTGTCAGCCAATGATACTTAGATAATGATAATCCATGATAATGCGCGACAATAAATGTGACAATCATGTTCTATCGTCACTAAGATAATGAGGATGGATAATGATAATGACAATCATGTGACAATCAAACAGTGGCAGGGAATCTATGTTAGATGATGATACTTAGCTAAAAATAAATATTCCTAGATGTAAACACCAAAAATTAGATAGATCATCTACAACAAAATAGATGGCCTACAAAAAACTCCCGTACTTTTTGAAGCTACTGTTGCGGGGTACTTCTTAGTATGCATGTGCTGCATGCCCCATGGCAACAGATTATAAAGCAACTGCCCATCGTGATCCAAGGTTTACCCAATTCTGTAATGCCAAACTGAACTTTGACATAAAAACAGATTTTCTGACTTAAAAAAAATGAATTTGACTTAATTATAACTTAATTATCTTAATTAGGTAAAACATCTAGCATTCTTTGGAATGTTTCTTTGGTTTTCCCTTGGCACCTGATGAATTGAGACTTTACAACTGCACTTTCCTGCCACTCTGCGTCTGGATTAGGATCACTAGGTTTCACGGTGCATCGCGTGGCTCAGAATTTAGACAATGTTTTTGGAGAAACCGCACCTCAGAACCAATTGATATACATGGTGTGCATATATATATATATATGTGTGTATATACACGTTGTAATATCAATATGTTTGCATTATGTAATTCACATAATACGATATATATATATATATATGTATGTATGTATGTAATATGAATATCTCATATATATATGGATATATAATATTAGAATATTATATATACATAAGGATGGTCTCTCCCAAAATCTTTGTCGAACATCGGCCGCTGAGAGACTGGTGGATCCGCTCCAGCAATCCTTCGGCGCTCTGGCCCTTCTCCAGAATCACCTCACCGGGCACCACCGGTGAAGCAACGTGGGAAATGCCCAAAACGTGGGAAATCCCATAGATTCTATAGATGGAGGCTATTTATGGCTGGGAAATGCTGGGAAAATCATGCAAATGCTGACTTATCCGATCTTATCCGGCTTATTTTTATGCCATGTTTGATTACCGGAGGGTATTCAACAACAAATCAGTGGAGTGTTTGGCCCTTGGGAAATGGAATCAATGGATATTGAAGCAACAAACTAAGACTTTGAGCACCAAGAATGAGATTATGAGATTCGAATCAATGAAGATTGATAATTTATCATGAACATGGTCAGCAGCCAATATGCGAATAACAGGCACCAATCAATGCCGAATTTACCTGCTGCCAACCAAATGCACCATCCCTGGTTGGTGGTTTCAACTGAATGGGATGGTCAGGCCATTTGGTGTAAGCCAAACCATGGTTCAGAGTGGAGCATGACTTATATTCACGATTCCCCAAGTGGAATCATGTTCCATTGGGAAAATAACGAATCACCTTAAAGAAAGCCAGGATAATTCTGAATTATTTCATCTTATTTCTATGTTTTTGGATCTTGTTGGATGCGAATTCAGTTTCCAGGGCTGGCTGATGGTTGAGCTACAGATCCGAGAATATGAAAGTCAATTGAGATCCAACATCGGTTTTTGTTGGTCACTTGGTCCCCAACCAATGGTTGTTTCATAATCCATTGCCCCTGGCCTGTTGGTGAGCACACACACACACACGTCTCCGTATCTTGCATGAAGTCAATGCACAAACACAAACAAAACAATGTAAACACAAATCATCTACCAAATCAGTTGCTGTCTTTCGAGTGATCCCACCAACTGACATCCTACTGTATCTGACAGGAGGAGCGGGATGCTGACAGAAAATCTAGAGACCCTCATCTGGCTCTTGGGGAACAATGTATATATCACTTAGCTAAACATGTTTGTCCAGAAACACCATTAAAACCCAAACACTTTAGTCGTTTTTGACATAATACAATGTATCAAACATGGGAAAGCCGAGTAAAATCCCACGAAGCCTATATATATATTATGATATATATATATATATATCTCTCTCTCTCTTTTCCCAATTTCATAAATCCCATTTTAAATAGATATATCATGATGTATCTCAATGTATCCACGTCATATAAGTTTACATATCTTGATCATTTATGAAATACCCTCTGGTGGTAAACAAACAGTTCGCTATTGAAAATGGCCCAGTCGAAATAGTGGATTTACCCATTAATAGCGTGGTGGATCTTTCCATAGTTTTTGGTATGTTTACCACAGGCATCCAGAGGCTAAATCCCATTCAATTCCATTAAACCACCATAAAACCCTCATTAAATCACCATTTTCCTATGGTTTTCCTATGGTTTTCCTATGGTTTTCCTATGGTTTTCCAGGTATATCCATGGACGTTGACGAGCGGCCACCACCACAGGTCGCTCGTCCCACTTGGGGTGCGGCACGGCCACCACCGCCGCCATGGCCACACCCGGCAAGGCTGTCACGGCGTTCCTTGGCGACAGCGGCAGGGTTGAGCTACTGATGATACAATGGATGATACAACTATATAATAGATAAGTATCAGAAAATTGTATCATATATACTTATAATTACTTATATATCTGGATAATGATACTATTTATCTGGATAAGTATAATGATACAATCAATGGTTGGTGGTTTCAACCCCTACAACTGGTGAATCCCCCCCGATTTGGGTTTATAACGGAATGGATGTACCCTCTGGTTGTCAAAATAGCTATTGAAAATGGTGATTTAGTTCGTGGATTTTCCCATTGAAAATGGCATAGGATGTATAATGGATGTATAATGATACAACTATATAAGTGGGTGATTTTCCATGATGGATAAGGTTTTTATAGATCACCCAGTTTTGTAGGTTTTTGGTTAGATGGATAAATAGATATCCCATACCCTCTGGTTATGTCAAAATAGCTATTGAAAATGGTGATTTAGTTCGTGGATTTTCCCATTGAAAATGGTGATTTTCCATAGCTACGTTAAATTACCAGAGGGTATAATGATACAATCAATGGATTGGTTTAAGGGAAAATCTTAACCGGAAACCCATGGTTTTTACCATCAAACATCAAATTGGTTGGGGTTTCCTGTAAATTTTCCCATCATCCAATTCTATGATACAACTGTATAATGGATGTATAATGATACAATGGTCTAGGATGGAAAAAACAGATGAAAAAGACAGTTGCCTTTTGGTTTCCTGCTCCACATCTGCTAAAAAATCCCATACCCTCTGGTAATTTGTTACATAGCTATTGAAAATGGTGATTTATAGTGGATTTCCCCATTGAAAATGGTGATTTTCCATAGCTACGTTAAATTACCAGAGGGTATAATGATACAACTATATAAGTATAAATAGATATGCACGCAGAACACAAAAAAAAACACATAAAATCAAATAAAAAACATATAAATATAATGAAGTCAAATTTAATTTAATATCTCTTAAGAGGAATACATGATGGGAATCATTGGTTAACAGCCCAGTATGGACTTGAGCATCTTGGGGTTCATCCCAGTGATGAATCACCCTAGAAACATCTAGAAACCATGGTTTTGTGTTGGAATATGTTGGAATGTATTGGGTCTGTTCACTTTGGGGGCCCGTACAATTGGTATCCAATATAGTCTATGAGTAATATTAAGCGGAAGGGATTACCTTACAAAAGTGCGATAAACAAAACCCCAGGGGCAAACTCCGGAACCCCAAACTGGCGCCCAAGGATCTCCATATCAATCGAAGAGATCCATTCTCCACCTGAAGCTGGGGCAGGAACTGGGCAACAAGCATGGCCATCAACCACAACTACCATGTAGGGATGTTTTTCTGTTTGTCCAGGCATTGGATGGTGAATGTGTTTGTTTTTTTTTCTTTTGTTTTGAGAGTATAGATGGTGAATATATATTGGGTTTATCACATTGGTCAATTAATATTCAATGGACATTTGGTTTTCTTTGATGGACCATGTCATGTTCTTGTTTTTCTGCCGGCTGATGATGGCTGATGATTACACATGATGGCACATAACATCCTCCAACCCTGTTGCCAACCAAACACTACTGCAAAATCCATACGTTTCGCAAACATCATTGATGGGTCAAAACTCATCAATAGAACTAATCAAGAAATTCAAGAAACAACTTATATAACTACATATAAAATCATATAACTATCATGTGCTTCGGAAAAACCTTAGTGGGTTTCCTTAGCTCCCCATTTCGTATAGGGAATATGAATACCCCTATAGTGATCCTCCGCTCCCATGTCCAAGGCCACAGCCAGACTTGATCACATCCTTTGATCGATCGGCTGTCGGACGGCTGGAGTAGATATCAGTCGGGAGCTACCATCCCCTGAAAATCACTGATTTTTAGGGGAAAGTAGTTTGCCGGTTTGGTAAATGGTATAAGTTGGTATAGCATCTTCAATGTGAATTTGTGGGGGGTCAGGACCGCAAAATAGAAACCAGAAGCTCGTATAAATTTGATTGCAAACCAAAACGCAGATTCCAGTATATGCATTGTATCATTCTCTTAAAGCAATGTGCATGGAATTTGAATATGTTGACATCCATGTCAATGCAGGGGAGCACCTCGCAAAGAAACAACATGGTTTATGAATCAGGTTTGACAACATATGTGATGTGAGACAATGACTGACGTGGATTCATATTTACCCCTACGGAACCATTATCTGGGTGTTCTCGAGGGGTGTCAACAATTCCATTTCCGGCAGGTTGGTTCCAGTCGGATTACCCTCTGGTGAACTAACATAGCAATGGAAAATCACCATTTTTAATGGGAAAATCCACTATAAATGGCCATTTTCAATTGCTATGTTAGTTCACCAGAGGGTAAGACCATTGAGCCAAGTTGCTAATGATAATAGCCCCATCTTCATCGATTCTTGGCGTCACTGGAGATCTTAAGTCAGATATTCTGTTACTATCCCTGCGGTTGTGGAACCTGTAGATACCTGAGGCCTTTACCATCCTATACCAATATGGAGGTCCCTCAGGGTATCAACGGCAGGATGCAATCCCCACAACTTGCTCGTGAGTTGGCACAGTTGTCTTGCATGTCAGCAGCAAACATTGCCTGGGAAATAGAATGGAATGAAGTATACTAAGTATACCCTCTGGTAATTCAACACTTTGCTATGGAACGAGGCAGATTTATAGATAATCTACCTATCAAAAGGTGGTTTTCCATGGTTGTGCTGTGAAAAAGAATTACTATTTACATTCCATTTATAACCCCAGTGGCTTGGCCACGTCGCCGGTGATCAGCCAACCGTTGAAGAACTTGTCATGGGCGTCTACCTGGGCAGGCTGGGCAGGTTTTTTTCCCACGTTGCGGTGTCAACATGGCACCTGGACATCCGCAACGTTAAGAACGGAGGCATTCATAGGAAAATCAGCTATCAATGGGTACTGGAAAATCATCTATATTAAGTGGGTATAATGTGGGATTCACCCAATGCCATTAAACAACTACCACGACCAGTCTGATTTTTGGGTTTGTCTGAAAATTATATACCTTCTATATGGCAAATTTACGCAATTTAACAATGATGTCAACTGCACTAGATTTGGGGGTCTTCCTAAATTAAAGTATCAAACAAACCCATACAAGATCATGCCCGAGAAGTAACTTGGTTGCTAATTTGCTTAGGGTTAACTTGGGGCAGATATGGGCAGATGCTTGTGGTGACAAAAACTATATATATATAGGATTATATAATATTATATAGGTATATATATATATTGGTAAAAACACACACACACACCCACACGCACACGCACACACAGACACACATATTACGTATAGCTAGACCATGCTAGACCAGGCAAGGGGCACCGCCTTGTGCTACTTCAGTTTGGAGGACCATCCCCCTGCGCCCCCTTTGGACCCCACCTGGAAATATTCCTGGATGACCCATGGGCCTCGCACCAACCTTGGTCAAACATGGTCAAATCATCATCACCAAATCCAGGTTCTGTGGAAATCTGTGGAATTTCTCATGATTTTCGATGATTTTATCATCAGCTCGGCAAACATATATTTTTCGGTCCCTGGAAGAAAGCATGGACACGAGAAAGGTAAGCCATGGAAAATGATCGAAGGATGAACAAGGTCTGGTCATTTACTGGAGGGTAACTCAGACCGAAATCAACAAAAACCATCAGATTCATCAGCAAAGATGAATGCAAACAGTACAGGAAAGCATAGGTTTTCCATGGTTTTCCATAGGTTTTCCATAGGTTTTCCATACGTTTTCCATAGGTTTTCCATAGGTTTTCCCCTGAAAACCATGGGTTTCCTGTAGACATCCCCAGCCGCCCCGCCGCAGGTCCATCCGCCATGTCACAACTCGCCGGCTTCGCCCGGCGCCACGGTCTGATGGAGGTCGTCCAAGCGCGCGATGCGTACCTCCACTCCTTCAGCGGGGGGTGGAGCTGCGGATTTAACCAAGAAAAATGATGATTTGAGCAACGCACATAATGATTTAACCAAGAAAAAATTGTGATTTGAGCAACGAACATGGTGATTTAACCAAGAAAAATGGCGATTGAATGGGTTCCAGCCAACAAACAATAGGGATGAATCAAAAAAAAGGATTTAACCAACGACAGTAATGGCATTCAATGGAATATGATGACATTTTGATACCCCTCTGGTTCCCTCCGGTGACTGACAGTTTGCTATGGAAACAATCATCGAACTTCATGGGCAAGTGTCCATAGCAGTGAGTTTACCAGAGCGTAACCATTGAGAATGAGGATATCTATGTCATGGGAATACCATGGGATATAACTTGGGAACTTAAATGTTACGGGTGTGTCTGAAGATGGTGGAATTGGATGGAATTGGGAGATTTACTCGCAGAATTGCAAGTATTTTAATGGGAAAGGAATTTGAGAAAATACCTGATTTTCAAACAAATCTATATCCAATCTGTACATATAGTATCCTACATGTACTGTATGTATACTGTATGTGCACAGTAGATAGATCTATAAATGTCTATGATATGTACACATGATACATATACCACACCTGATGTGCTCATGTGCTCTTTGTCCATCCACCTGAGTGGGGCCATCCTGTGACTGCCTGAACCACCGCTATAGGACCGAGCTGTTGTAGCTATGGCTAGGGCTTCAAGAAACAATGTATATACTTAAATAGCTGAATATTAGATATTATTAGATGATAGTTTACCATAGTTTACCATAGTTTACCATCTATATTTGACCAAAATACCAAGATCTATAAACATTCTTAAATGGGGAAGTATTAACCAAATTTAGCTACTTGGTAAACTTCATGGGAAAAAATGCCGGCAAATCATCCAAAATCTCAACAACCCCGAATCCCCTTGGGCAGGCAAAACTCCGAAGCGCTCCTGGGCAGGGCAAACCTGCTTTCCGCACATTTTCGAAGCTTTCATCTGTGCCTGGCCATCTCCCGAAGCGAAATCTCGTTGAGATGGTCAGTCTGACAGCCCCCTGGGAGTGTAGGATCATACCTTTTTTTAAACACCCAATACCCTCTGGTAGACCAACATAGCTATACGTATGGAAAAGCAGCTTTTTGTTATAGGTAAATCAACTGTAATGCTCATTTTCCATAGCTATTAGTTTACCAAAGGGAACTGAATGAGCGTTTTTGGGAAGGAACTATCCCTCCTAACATCTCTCATGTGGATCTCCTGCACTGCAGGCAACTTCTGTCGCTTGACCAAGCATTCGGCTTCACACCCAACCCGCCAACATTTCATGTTGCCAGGCATTTCACACGTATTCACTAAAAAGAGAGAAATACAACATAATAAAACACTTTATTATAAGTTTCAGTCCGTCAATATAATACTATATTATGACTTGTAACCAAAAGGTTCCTACCCCAAAGAACATGTCAGAGCAGGGTCCCCTTCTCAAAATGGTGGATCTTCGGAAAATCACCAAGTCATCAGTATATCCCCAGGATTCACAGGAATTCACCCAACTGTAGTTGGGACCCAGGCCCAGGTCACCAAAATGAACCAAGTGGCTCTTCTGCAAGTCAGGCACTTTACCAATCCGCTTGGCTGAACTGCCAATGGGGTTTGTCTCGGTCATGCCCCACACCTCAGTGCCACAGTGCCCAGGTGACGAAATTCAATGGATTGGTTTAACGGAAAAATTGCAGGAAAGCCCCATATTTAATGGGAAAATCGATGGTTTCCTGTAGATTGTCCCTTAAGCCAATCAAATATGCTGGGACCATCTGGGACCTAATTGGGTATGGTCAAGGACCATGGTCATCCAACTTCTCTTTGTCTTTCTTCCCATATTCCACGCGCATATAGTCAATGCCGATTCTTGGTTGTGAAGTGCATTGCGTGCAGGCTCGAGAGCCCTCAGAATTCTTCTTAGGCTCCTCATTTAATCATCTCTCCCTCTCTTTCGCTCTCCCCATCGTCTTCTCGAAGAGTTCAGCTATGCTGAAGGCACTTTAACCTTTAACATCCTTTAACATCCTTTAACCATCTATCAACGGGCAGTCTTCCATAGCAAACTGTTAAATTGCCAGAGGGTACTGGAAGCCCCGTTGTTTGACCCTGTCATATCGAAAAAGAATCCACCACGGGATTTTCTTCGCCCAGTGACTTGAACAAATTCCACACCAAGTTCATCCTGGAAGCGACGCCGTCGGGATGATGAGCCAAGGATGCTGTAGGAATTGGAGGGCCAAGTGCCCTCCAGTAATCAAAGGTGGTCATGGGAAAAACAGCGGGGGAGATTGTCCATTGATTACCGAGGTCAAGATCGTGCAGCTCAACATGAAATGAAACATGTATGATGTATGATGGTGGGTTTGCACATAGTGGTTTTCCATAGTTATGTTTTCTATCAAAATAAATCAAAATAATGTGTTTGTGGCAAGCCGGCAAGCATGCTGACCCTTTTTGTACTGGAAATACTAACGGGGATTGCTAGCTTCGCATAACTTCACTACAAAAATCTAGAAAATCTGCGATTACATCCAATGTGCCCCTGGAAAACGCTACAAAATGCCACTTGGCTCTTCAAAGCAATCACCAAACAATTCACTGAACCGTGCTATATACTTGGGTTTTGAAAAAAAAACACAAACAAGTGGCAAATTGAAACTCATGTTTCTGAATGAAAATCATACACTGCTACAAAATGCTGGCATAGGCTGCTACAAACTACCTACCAAGCACCGCATTACCCACTTTCTAGCAGACACTGGAACGGAGATTCTTTTCAAACAATGTTTGCATTGCATCACAATACCCTGATGCTGCAAAATGCTGTTCCTGGGAAGGCATGAATTAATCAACATTTCACTTCCGTATAAGATGCCACGCGCAACTACACGTTTTTATTATGTTGAGACCCCAAGAGACTACTACAAAATGCATAGCTGAAAATGCTTGTATACGTACTCCAAGAAAAGCTTCTCCTACAGAATGCTATTCCCAATCGCATATTCTAGCATAAAGCAAAGTGTTGTTCAAGCTTTAATGATAGCAATCACAGGTGCCACCATTCTCAGTGGAAATTTCTTCCATTATATCTCATTGTGTCACCATTAGAAATCCCATTAAGTCATAATTTTCTTGGTAAAATCATGTTAAATCACCAGTCTGAACATCCATCTGCCATCCCTCTACTTGGATCCGTCTTTTTTTCTTCGCCCAGGCGCCAGAAACCAGCGCATCAGCGACGCGGGCGGCGCGCTGCCGCCACAAATCAGGCGCCGCAAGGCCAGGTTCGGCTTCACACTGGCCACGCCTGGAACGGGATTTTCCATGGGATTTTCCGGGCAGAAATGGGGAAGATTTCTTTGATAAACATGAGAAGACTGGAGGCTCAAGCTAAGAGCGGCGTCCGAGGTAGCAAACACCACAGAACAGCGTCGAACAGGTGGTATGACATGGTTTGACCAGCAAAACTTATATTCACAAGGCTTCCAAACAAGTATGGGGTGAATCGCCGAATCGCCAACAAACACTAGGATAAACCACGAACACCAGCATCCTTTGGTTTTTAGAATCCAACGATGGGAATCACACTGAACATCACTGAACAATCTGAACATCGTGATTTGAACACCCCACAGCCTTGAAGAATGTTGCCTTTGTTTCTATGCAGAGATGGCGGTTGGTGGTTAAGAACCCCCTAAAATCCCTAAATCCAAATGTCAAACATCGAATCCGGGATGACACCGTGTTGTTCCATGTTATTCCCCGATCATATCTCATTACATGCCCAGCATTCTTGATATCCAAAAAAACAAGTTGGTGAAATCCCTCACCTGCTGAAACCTGCGGGATTCCTGCGGACCTTGGCTCTGGATGTGTGCTCGAAGTTGTTGCCAAACTGTGGGCACACCTGTGGAAAGCTGCACTCGCCAATCCATCATAATTTGCAGCATATTTCCTGGCGAACCACGGTGCTCCCGGTGAATTGCAAACAGGGTCGTGGTGAATTTGAAACTAATTATAGAGTCAATATACATAGACACATCATTGTATAATATTATATATATATGTGTGTGTGATATGTATAGCTATCTGCTGAACTTCTCTCCCTACTACTAGTAGTAACTTTTTATGGACATGTAGCATGAATGTTACTTCTATTATGTAAACATATGAGCACAAAAAACGATAAGTTGGAAGTTCGAAGCAACGAAAAAAACAAGGGAATTTGATGTTGTTTGTTTATGGTCGTTGATGTATGTGCCGTTTTTTTTGTTTTAACCATTCTTGAGATGTAAAAAACCATCGAATTGGCTCCCTTGGCTCACCCCGTCTCCGCTCCGTCCTGGATCGGTGAAGCGATTCGTAAAGGTCACAGGTGCTCCAGTCATCAGCAGCGCATAGGGGATGCCCCAGCTGAGGACGTGGAACATGGGCACGAACCTCAAGGAGTCGCCAACGAGTTGTTGGAAGTTTTTTTTGGGGGAGGTCAGGATGGAAAAATTCGATGACTTTACCAACATCTGGATTTTGATGAGGATATATGGGGATATTTTGATGGGAATATTATGGGAACCTGGTTTTGTAAATGGGTGATATGGGATAAAATATGGGGATATCATGGGATTTTTTTTTTACTAACCGGTTTTTTGGGGGCAGAAGAATGATGTATCATGGATATGTCATGGAGGTATAACATTTATAATTAAATGGATTTAGGATGGTGATTAAAAAGGATTCAACCATTAAACATTGAGTAAAATTATCGGGGTTGCAAGCAGTGATGGGCGATTCCACTTGGAAGTGGGTGTGCCACTAGTTTGCTATTTGCACTATATGTCGACCATAGGAATATGCCGCAGTATGCCGTCTTTGTATGCCTACCGCTGTTTACATATGCCTCCAACATGCAAATCTGGTCAATCGGTCCATCCAATCATGCACATAGGGATTTGATGGGATTTGTAAATATTCTAATCACCTCCAGCAAAGCGACACGTACATGCGCGCACGCATTATTGCCATAATTCCCGGATAAAAATGATGTATATTTCCATTCTTGGGATGAGTCCCTCGAAAGTCCCCGCTTACCGGCAGTGGCTAGTGCGTTAACTTTTGATTATCACTGAGTTATACCAAAAATTTACTTATATACATCCAAAAATATACTTACTGAGGTATTTTAGAGAAATTTCACCTATATAGTTATGATCACTGTTCACTAACTAACCTTCTAAATCCCAAGTCACTGGGTTAGTTGCAAGGAAAATCCTGGGAAATCTACAGGAGACCATGGGTTTTACCTCTAAATATGGCGGTTTCCTTGAACATGTCCCTTCGACTTAGTCCTCTAGAATGATAAATCTACTAACTGACAATCTAAGTCATCTAAGTCATCTAAGTCATCTAAGTCATCATAGATATCACTAACTAGTCCTCTAAATCCTCTAAATCATGGATAAGCAAATCACCAGTTCATGGGGGGATGAAGTCCTCCAAAATCCTCCAGTGAATGGGTTCATCACAATGGTTACCACCTGGTGATGACTAACAGTTCGCCATGGAAAATGGCCCATTTATAGATGGTTTACCTATTAAAAATGGTGATTTTCCATGGCTATGTTAGTCATAACCAGATGGTAATTGGTGAATTGCTTAAGCACCAAATATCACCAGTAAAAAAACATAAAATGGTGCCCAGTCACGGCATCACCACCTCCGCCGCCGAGATGGCCAGCCTGGTTGGATGGTGGGATGAATCATGGCTGAATCCCGTAAGGCTAGGGTGAATGGTGAAGCTGTCCAAAACACATGCTATCATAGGTCAGCCATCCAACCAGGAACCACGAATCGTGGGTCCCACTTGCAATGTGATACGCTGAGATTACATATATATAACTCATAGAACCCATCTATATCCAACTTTATTTGTGTGATCGAAAGATGGCTCCTGACCACAGAAACACAGAAACAGGTCACCCAGAATTTATTATCGATATCCAATTTATGTGTACCCTCCAGTAAACCAACATAGCCATGGACATGGCCCATTTATAAATAGATGATTTACCCGTTTTACCATATGGATTTCCATAGCTATGGAAGACCAGGAAATCGTGCGGACATTTCACCTGCAGAGCCGCTCCCAACTGAAACATCTTCATTTGTGGCTGACATTTCACACTGCTTTATGATGCTTCCCACTCTTTCACTTAGATCTAAAGATATTTAAAACTGATAAAGTAAGATAGAGTAAGTTAAGATAGATATGAAGCATCCATCATTTAGATCATTCCAGTTGTATATGTCCCATGATTCATTCGGAGGTTTCCTTTCTGGAGAAAATCCCAACCCCAGGACCCCAAGCGCCACAGTTGCAGCGGATGGTGCCAGGTGACTGGTCCACGCCGCAGATCATCAGGGTGTGCAGGTAGGTGGAGCGCTGACTGTAGGCGGCGCCTGGATCTGGTGGACCGAGTTCACCAAGTGGAGGCTGGTAGTGGTTCATATCGATATTTATTAAAAAAATGAATAAATAAATAAATAAATATATATATATATATATATCTACATATAATTGTTAACAATATTAATGGTTGTGAATGATTAACAATATAGTGAGTGGTTCATATAGTGGTTAGTGGTTGGTAGTGGTGAATCATGGCTTATCGATGGTGACTTAATTGTTGCTCCCAACACCCAAATACAAGGGGGACACTTACTAAATCAAGCGACAAAATTACATATAATTTCATCATCTATATAGCTATACCGGGTTGGGGAATCGATGGATTTTATCAGGTTGACTGTTACCTGTTACCGATTCACCAATTTGAATCAGGAATCAACTTGATGAACATCACAGAAGTACAAAGTTCATCAATTTTCCCCAAGTTTCTATTCCGGAATCATCTTGATATTCTGCCAAAGATTGCTCAAGGAGTAGCTCAAGGAGTAAAAGATCGGCAAAAAACCTTGTTCTGGGAGTGTTGGGATGGCCCTATTGGATGCCCCACCGAACTTGAGGATATTATGTGGGGAAAAAACATCCATTGGTGCAGTATGGTGCAGTATTATCAGTATTATCCCACTCGAAACGATTCGAAGCGGTATGACACAGTTATACTGTTTTAAATATATGTATTAATGCACTAGGCAGAATTTTGGTGAAGAGACAGACATTTTAGTGATCGCTTGGGTCACATTGAGCAAACTGGTGACTGCCTGTCTTCGGAATGGCTGTTGGAAGGGACATGGGACGGTCCAACACCGGCGACATGACATCAACGGGTATGGCTAAAACAGATACGGGACCTCATGGACCGAAGAACCATGCTGATTGTTGGCATAATAATGCACAATATTGCGCAATGCAAACTGCTGTGATGATGCAACAATAATAAATACCGATAAACATGATATAGCATCATAATATGTTTATGTTCAATAATTACAGAAGTAGTGACAATGATGATAATTAACGTATAACTCATTTCGACGGGACCATATTTTCGAGCCAAACAGCATTTCCCCTTCCAGTTTGGTGTCTCCCATCCAACCTTTGGGGCGGCCAGTGGTGCCAGAAGTGTAGCACAAACCCATCAGAGATGTTTCTGGCACCATGGGCCATGAGAACTCCTGGCGCTAACGTAATGCTGCCGACGTAATGCCGAAGCACGGGCGAATGACCATTGAATGGCAAACGAGCGATCAAATCGATTCTTAGTCTAGTGTTCAAGGTTCAAAGTTTTAAATTCATACAAATTCTATAAGTATATCATGGGCAAACCGTTTAACCCCGAGTTTTCACAACTAATCAACCCGGCTTTGTAGGTAAAGTGGATTTGGTGTGGCATTTATGAAGGAACTCAGCACATTGCAGGAGGCCCTGGCAAAAAAACATGGAAAACTATGGGACAATCCGCTATAGATGGAGGTTTATAGCTGGGAAAACCATTGAGAGAATTTCCAGCCATGATTGGCGGAGAATCTCGACTTTACCATGATATCACCTGTTGGTTCTCTGAGAAATGATGTACCATTTACATCCATTTACCATGATGGCTGCCCGCCCTGCGCCTCATTGCCAGACATCAAAAAAGCCTCATAGTCCACCGTTCTCTTGGGGTCCTTGGAGGTGACAGTGTTAACAAGACTTAGCCGCTAAGCCAATCAGAATCAAACATGGCACGTGTTGATTCCGATTGCAGTACAACATTCCCATACATTCCCTATAATTTAATATGTGCCTCATCCTCCTAAAAACATGACTGTCAATCTCTATCAACTTGTCTCCGTCAACTTTTTCGATCGATTTGTCTTCATCGCACGGCTGTTTGGTGTGGCAGGCGCGGCACTTGGTGAGTCTCTGACTGTAAATGGTGGATGTTCAGAAGGCTGACAACTCAGGCCCCTATCTACGTATGGCGCCTGTCTCCTGGTGTAGCTATCTAGTGGGCAATCAATGGATGCGAGGAGATAAATTTGAACAAAACCAAATAAGCAAAAATAGACAGCAAATGAATCAAATCAAACACTTATATCTATATCACCAAATAAAGAAAATCAACTAAACACATCCTAAGAAAAGCAGATGCATCCTAAAAATAGAGCATACCCCTCCAGTAAACTGACATAGCTATGGAAAATAGCCGATATGTAGATGATTTACATTGTTGAAACCATTAAACAGCATTGTGCTGCTATGTCTTTGTTATCGATTCCCCCTTCGCATAGCATCCGGTAGTTTAAAACAGCTACGGAAAATAACCCGTCTGTGGGACAATAATAAACCATCCCCCACTTTCACCACCAATAGGTGCTATAATTAACCCATCCCCAAATGGTTGGTTTCTTGTTTTACCCACATCTATGGATGAGTTACCTATGGATGAGTTACCTATGTTGAAACTGCTGGCTTCCCATATAGCTCACCGGGCTCACCGGGCTCACCAGGCACCGGGTGGCAAGCACGGAGCTGGACCAATTATTGGCTTCAGCGTTTTCGCCGACGCAAATGAAGAGCTCCAGACTGGCCAAGATGCTGGCGTCGACCTGCCGATGGGCCATTTTTTGGGGCTTGGAAGATGGTGAAATCCCCTGAGTTTCCATAAGAATCTGATGGGATGGGAAAATCTGATGGGGATAAGTTCGTCTAGGTTTGATTTACTGGATGTCTTGTTTTTGATTCATGTCCTGCAACAAAGATATCCCTTGTAAGCGATACAGTATTTGTTTGGATATGGATGGATATGGTATGTTCACCCGCATTCATGTAGAAACTTAAGCCACTTTCTAAGACACTTCCAGGCATTGAATAGCTATGTGTCAAAACCAAATGGTGCCCTTTGCTTCACACCAAAATGGTTGGTATAGCTTCTTGATTACATCCTATATACTTGTCACATCTTGCCACGATTTGGTTGGCCTTCCCTGTAGTAGTTTATATAACATAGCTGTGGCAAATAACAATCTGCAATGGACAAAACATCGACAAAGTGGGTCATTTCCATACATCTACCATTCATAGATGATTTTCCCAGCTCTAAACACCCATTTATTGGCGATTTCCCATCATTTCCCATAGCAACCTCTGAAATTCATGGATGGTCTGTCCTCATCATTCCTTACCCCAAACCTCCTTGGAGGTCGAACCCAGCTCCACCTGTTCCAACAAAGGGATGAGGTGCGCATCCACAAACATCATCCGGTCCTGGCCATGTCAGGACCGATGTGTGTCTGTGGCATATGCGTGTATGGGTATATATGTGTGTGTGTATGCATCCACCTTCAGAATAACTAAAAACACTTTCCACATGTGTGTGCTGATATAAGTATCGGTATTATATATATATACATTTATAATATTATAGAATATGATTTATCGTCAAAATGTTGGTTCCGGGCCGCTCCATAGGGAAGAAACACAAGTATATATGTTCTTTTAATTGTTGACCTCCGATAAAATCTGTGACCGTATGTGACCGCCTTTATTGAACGGAAACCATATAAATATCTATGTCTATGGGTGTCTATGGGTGTCTATGTGTTCTGTTCTGTGTGTGTGTCTGTGTTAGTAAATGTCTGGTTGAGAGACTCAACTGGCTATGTTTGGGAGAAATCCCCTTATTAACCATCATCACAGTGAGGGAGAACAGTGAGGTTGTTATAGTTTACCCAGATATTGTTGATCATGTCCCCAGCTATAAACCGCCATTTATATATTTTATAACAGATTTCCCTATATTTTCCCATATGCTTTACTAACATCCAGAAAATCTGTCAGGCTCCTGAGCATGACTTATGATGTAGTTGAGGTCGGCCGTCCCGAGCCCTTGGTGCCAGTGGATCTCTCCAGGGGGGAAGTCTTTTCTGGGTCGGGATGCCAGGCCAACAGAAAAAACACTCATGGTGTTTGATGGTTTTTTGATGTTTTTGTTGCTGGTTTCTTGATATTTTTTTGATGGCTTTTGATGGTGTGGCTGATGGCTTTTGTATGTTTTTGTAGATGTTATACAGTTTACGTATGCCGGGTCGTTTTCACATAGAGACTTCCATAGATTTTTTGTGCACATATATTTGAATGTGAGCACATGGAAATGAAGAAAACATACATGATTTTATGCTAAAATGGGGTGAGCTGATGATAGAATAATATGCTGATCCACATTGATCCACAGAGTAGTGAAGCACCTTGGAACTAAGATCCGAAACTGCCGGGAACCCGCTGTGATGAATGTGTTCCAGCGGCCGTGGGGGGGGGCAAACAAATGTTATGACATGCTTGTTGGCTATTCACGGAAATTGTAAGTGCATTCAAATAAATATATCCCTTTCTAAGCCTTCTCAAAAGGCATGCAAATGCACACACATTCACGCACACACACACATGTGTATATTCATATGTGACATTTACACAATCACACACACATATGTCATGTCTGCATACACAATGAAATACACACCAATTCAACTTCATCCACAGACCTATCCATCCGTCTGTGTATGTGATTTTCAAAACTGTCATATTTACATTTGCAAATATATATATGTAAATAAATCACATGCATATAAATATGTGTAAATAAATATGTATATATATATATACACGTATATATATATGATATTCAAAATGATTACAGACATAATTTATACATAGTATTACATAGTTATACACTCCCCCCTTTCGTGGACCAGACTCCATCATTCGCCAGTTTCCTCCACTGAGGTCTACCCAACGTTTACCATGCCCTTGGCGCCGACCGTCCAACGTACCAAGATGTACCAAGGGTCTGAGGTTGACAGTGTGCAGCACGGCGCCCAAGCAGGAAATGGCATGGTAGCATTCAAAGTGCCAACCTTCCAGCAGCTACCGGTTTTTCAGCTGTCTGATGGGATCATCCTGAGCCCCCTGAAAGATTCCATTGCAGCAGTTCAATCAGGTGAAACGGCCTTGTCCAAAAAAATCGGGAATACGGTTGGTATACCCTAAATCATCCCAAATTCATCTACCCCCTGGTAATTTAACATAGCTATTGAAAATGGCCATTTATAGTGGAATTTCCCATGAAAAATGGTGATTTTTCATGGCTATGTTAAATAACCAGAGGGTAAATCCACTGGTTTCCTGTGATTTTCCTATGGGCTATCCCGGTCTCCCAAGGCCACGCTGGCCGCGCCTGTATTCCACATCAAGGTAGCCACCCGGTCCTGGAAACGATGTCCGAGACATCTCCCAGTTGCGTTTTTTTGGATCAACATCAGTGGTATTTCACCATGGCAAATGTATGTAAATACCATGGATATATATATATATATATATATTGAATCAGTTTTTTACAAACATGACAAATGTATGTGAATAAATGTTAGTTAGTTATTATATTCATGTAATGGTATTAATTATATATCATGATATATCTAACCATCAAAGATGTTGATAGACATATATACACATGATATCATTAAAAACACATGTAACAACATAATGGGATACAACTAACTAACCCATTATGATTCATCCAGTTGGGTGTAACGTCAGTCCTCCAGTTTCACCCCACACTTGCTAAGGGCTGAAGCTAGACGCTTGCTGCGTCGGAGGTGTTCGCCGTAGGTGGTCACATGATAGCCATTAGAGGTCCTGACCGGCAATTTTGAGGCCGCCCCTGAAATCATAAATGCAGTTGGTGGCTTCAAGTCCTCAAAAAAAAAACATTCAACTAGGATTATCATCCTATGGTTGAAACTCAGGACTGTTTGAGACCAGAAACCAAATGGTTTCAGTGATGAGCCCCTTCAAAACATGGGGCCCAATGGTGAAACCACACTGCCCTGCAAACTGGATTCATGGTACATCATGGTACATCCACCATTGTTTTTCGACACGCCCAACAACAATATGAAGTCGATTAGATACCCACATTTCTGCTGCTGCTCAATTCTTCACCTCCCAATGTGCCCATGTAAAATCCCAGTAGATCGGTGAAATTTCACATGGTTCATCATTAAATCAGCATATGGGGATGGGTCAAAACCCTGGTACCTAGTGAACCCCAAAATAGCTGGGATTTATGGATGTTCATCCCACTAAAAATGTATCTATAGGTATTGACCCATACCCATATTTTTGGAGCTTCACCTCGTGACGATGGAGCTCTTCGGCTGAATCTGCGCCCCACGGTCGCAGAGCTTCGACAGAAGCAGGGGCTCGGCATCGCGAGCACCCATCGCAGCTGCCCTGGAAAGATTTCATGCCATAAATTCATGGGAAAAACATGGGAAAACACTGGGAAAATAACCATACTTAGGTTCCTTAGGTTTTCTTTGGATCTAATATGGGTTAATGACGGTTAATGTGGGTGATGATGATATATGCAAAACAATTTTTTGAATGAAATGGTGCTTTAGTTTGGGGTAAACATGCAAACAAGTGGAACAAATTATATATGATATGTTATTAATTGTATTGGAACGTAATCTACAAATGGCGGGGTTTCTACATCTATGTTGGTTTACTGGGGGTAACAATCAACAATTGGGTTCTGGTTTAAGGGAACATGTCAACCGGAAACGATGGTTTTACCCATCGAATTGATTGGTGTTTCCTGTGACTATTTTATTATTAATCAATTTCATGTGAAATAAAATGGAAGGAACTTTTAACCAGCAAACATGCTGAATTTGCTATGAAGCAATGGTGGTTGAATTAGGGTACTGGCAGAAAAAATAAATAAACAAATTAAACAAATATATACATGCATCGTATCTAACCATCAAGAAAATGGAATAAGCAACCAAACATAATTATGGATTCAACACGACTTAATCATCATAAATTGATCTAATCAGCCAGAATGATGTTTTCATTGGTTTTAACTTTTAACCATCAAAAATCAAAACTGCGAAAACATCTGGGAACTGGTGGTTTAGGCAACCAAACAAAGGGACATAACCAACAAACGGGTCTTAACCACCAGAAAATTAAACCAACGAAAAAAAGGTTTAACGAGAAAAAAATACATTTTACCGTCACAAGCCAAGATTTTGCCAACGGAAATTGCAGCTGCTAATTACTGCACCGACAAAATGGGGACTCAACCGAGAAAAAAAGGCGGCTTTGAAATTCAAAAATGTGACCACCAAACATGGTTTATCATGGTTACTGTGAGGTAAAGCATTGCCAATCCTAGATTTAGATACCCCACACAAAGAGGTATCAAATTTTGGCTGGTTAATATACATTAACATTGCATGGCAAAAACCAATCTTCTTCTGGCCTACCCAACCAAGGTTCAAGAATCTATGACAGACTGCATGGATTGACTTTAAAGCAAAAGTGGTAGTTCAGCGGCAAAAAGGTGGGTCCGGAGTCCGAATGACGTAGCCATATTTTTAAGCAAGGCACATACGTGACGGCGCCATCATCAAATCCAACTTAAGTTCAATACCCAAAAGCGGCAAACGGGCTTGGAGAGGCAGAGAGGGCGAGAGAGACAAACACATGTGTATACCTTTATAACATGCACACACACATATGTATGTGTACATAAATATATATATATATATGAACCCGGTCCCCGGGCTCCCACCCCCCATGGTATGGTCCCTCCCTGGGTGGGGGGGCCTGGCTCATATAATACATATGACCATATGATTATACATATCTAGACTAGAATATATATTGTATGTATATGTACGAATAATCCGCATGTTTTACACAATAAAAAAATATTTTGACGAGACAAATGTAGTGAGACTTTTATTTCCTGTTGGCAAATCCAGGTCATTTTCCATCATTGTAAAGAACATCACTGAGGTGCGCACAATCCTGAGCAACCCACTGAAGTTTGCAGCAGTGCTGCGGTCGGAAAAATTGTGAGAGGTCGTTTGCTGCAAGATGTTTTTGCAGGATTTTGCGCTGTGTCCCTCCTTGATTTTCCCAAGAACTGGAGGTTTCCAGCAAATTCACCACATTGAATAATTTGATGGAAACTAATGTGATAAATTGATTTGTAAACCCATCCAGCTACAGTTATCTACCAAAAACATCAGTTTTGCCATTGATAAACGCAATTTTCCTATTGAATGTACTCTTCATGTTCCCCTGTGCATCTCAGAGTCGGCAAGGCTTGTGGGGCCATGATGAGAGCTTCAAAAGGCTACGGATCTGTACCCCAAAGGTAGGGAAGCAAATGCCTGATCCTAAAACCTGCTGTTGGAATCATAGACTCAGAAATGCAGTATATAGGGGGTTGTTTCACAATGCGTACACCCATAAAATTCCCTTAACTGCAAATTGGGCTATCGCATGAGAACAATAATTGCATGATTACCAGCCAAAAAAACTGCTATAACATTGGGAAAAAACAATTGGCAAACATTTCTGGTGCTTTCAGCCACCTGCGAAACGTGAGTCAATGGAATTCATCCTCCGCCCCACGTTCCGCAGCCTGCCCCACGTCCGTATCACAGGACACCTGGGATTGTTGCACGCTTAAGGATGTTTATCAGTGAACTTTGTTCGAATCAAGGCCAAACAGCATTGCAAAATAATACCTCGGAAGTTGCACTCACCCAATGGTTTGGTGCGGTTGATGGAGAAATGCCAAGACTAGACACGAATCAACAGTAGGGCCGACTTTCAGGCGTTTTTCTTAAACTTGCTATCCCAGTGGCCAAAAAAGAAGCAAGCTCCTCATCCCCCCTCTCGGCGGCAAAGTGAATTGCTGTCGTGCCATTTGGAAGACTCCTGGGGGTGCGGGTCATGGGCAAAAAAATATTTTTTTTTTGGGGGTGCATCTTAGTTGGTAAGTGTTGGTGCATGGTTCACAACCTGTATATTTGCGGATTCTGTTTTTTTTAAAACGCCTTAATTGCTAATTGTGGTGCGCATCCAAATTCAACGCTTCTTTCGTATATCCCTGTGGTTTTGCTCGCCGAGCAAGGTGATTCTCAGCACATAGGCGTGCTCCACACTAGCGTGTCCATCGCGTTCCTTCTCAAACACAGCGTGTAGAAAATAAATATGGCGACAGCACACGCACCAAAATTAATGCCTAACCTCAAAAACTAAAGAAGAGAAAGCGGCCCTGGAACATCTAACTCACCTTATATATTATATATCCTTATGCTTTTTGTGCCGTCCCTGTTGCTGCATCAGCCCCACTTAGCTTGGGAGTTGCAATTCAGCCCCATGTTCCTCGCACCTGCCCCACACCAAGCCATGGATGAATGTGCTGAGAGACGTCGCTCCTTGTGTTCGTGGCTCCCATGTGGTGTAGAACCTGTGCGGGCCAGATTGGGTTGGGATGACCCTGATGACCCTTGGGATGGCAGTGGCCGAGGAACGTGTGCTCTTTGAACTTGCGATGTTATCAGCGCCCGCGCCGAACGTAAGCCATGTCCCGCCGATGACCTGCGGTTCTTCCTGCGGTCTACTTCGAAAGTGCGCAACAGGTGCATGGAGGCTGATATTGGCTAGGTCGGCCCAAGCTTGTTAGTGCTCACACAGGGATGCGAAGAGCATCGGGCACGCCTACATTCAAAAATCGGATTTGGTTTAAAATAGAATTGTGTTTTCTGCCCTCATTTCTCTTTTCGGAGGGGGTGGTATTGTGAATTAAATCAACGTTCCCGTGTCTTGATCGATGTTTTCACTCATCAACTTTCATCCAATGGAGGACCTGCGAGCTGTCAAAATCAGGACCTCCGAATAGGCAATATATCGCCTTCTGCGGGTTGCGGGGCTGTTTGTAGGGCCCAGTTTTCGCCAGGGATTCTTTTTCGCACGTCCCGGGGAATTTTTTCCCCCTCAATGCTGCATCAATTCCCTCGCTATTTGCAGCATGTTAAACCTCGAAGCTGCCATTTCGACAATATTTGCAACATTTTGGAACCATTTCTACGGTAATTGCATGTAATTGCAGCATTTTGGACCTAGACACTGACGGTAAGTCGAGCATTTTGGAGCTAGAAACACTTATTTCTGCCGGAATCGGACATTTTTGGAGCTAGCAGCAATCTGGGGTTGGTCCAGCTAGAAGTGTTGTTGGGGCTGCTGTGGTGTGTGCTTGGGGTTGGTTAAAGGTATCGGTATCGTGGGTTGGGTTAGTTATTCCAGGTCGGTTTAAAGTTGGTTTATAAATGGTGTTTGTGTAGCGCTTGTTTAGCGTGAATTTAGTGTTGGTGCAATATGTTGTTTAGGGTTAGTTTGCGGTTTAGCTAGGAGTCCGCTTAGTTTTAGGGTTGGTTCAAAGAGCATGGGGTTAAGGCTGCTGTAGGATTTGTTTCGGCTGAAGGCATTTTGGAATGTTTCTTATCTTAAGATATGCTCAGGGTTGGTTTACGTTTGGTGTAAGGTTTTGTTTAGATTTGGTTTAGGGTTGTGTTCCAAGGCGCTTTGAAATTGTAGTTAAACTTGATTTAGGGTTTAATTTGGGTGTGCTTAGTGATGCTTAGTGTTAGCTTAAAGTTTAATCTGGATTTATTTATATAATTTTGGCGTAATGCTTATTTACCATTTTTCGGGTGTTATTTCTGGCGTGCTTAGTGTTTGGTTTAAGATGTGTTTAAGTTTTCTTTCGGTTTGGTTTGGGGTTGATTCAGGATTGGGTCAGTGGTTTATTGCTGGTTGGCTTAAGGTTGGTGCAAAGTTGTATCTAAAATCGGTTCAGGGTTTGATTCGGAATTTGTCGAAAATTCATTTGTCTTTTAGGTTTGGATTTAGGTTTGTTTTGGGTTGGGTTAACCCTTTAATTGGCATTCGTTTCTCAAGGTTTATTTGAGGTTGCTTGAAAATTTAAAGTTGGCTTGGGGGTTGACTTTAAGGTGCGCGTGCAGTTTCCTTCGTGAGGGTTTTAGGATTTATTTTATTTTTTGCATTTATACATATATATATACATAGATAGTTTGCTTTAAGGTTTTCTTTGGGGTTGGATCAAGTCTTTCGTGTGGAGCTTCCAAAGTGCGGTGTCGAAGTCAAGGGATGGAAAAGTAACAATTGTCAATGTATTGTTTTCAGGGACCATCTACAGAAAACCATTTTTTACCATCAATAATATATAATATAATAATATAATATAATATAATATAATATATTATCAAAGCACAAGGGCAACAAAACAAGATTCTCACGTTTTGAGGTGAACAGGAAAATCACCACAGGTACTGTACACCAATCTACACCAGGCGCAAGGCGGTGGGCTGAGCAAACAAGGCTCTTGGATCCTGGTCCTTGGGAAAGTGCAAAAAAAAGGAATGGGCTTTCGGTAAACTTACCCTTCAACCAGGCTTTCGTTTTTTTTTTCGGAAGAAGAAATGGATCAGAATCCCGAAGCCATCAAATAATTCAAGGTAACCTGCAAGAAGCCATCTGGATTCTTCGGATGATCCACCCCCGAAAAAACAATCTTTGGTGAGGTATGCTCTCTCTCTCTCTCCCCATCGCCCTCAGGTCCTGAGGTGAGGTATGCTACTACGTTTGCTTTTTGTCTGTCCCACCTTAATATTGTTCGATTCTTACCCATTATATCCCCATATCCACCTCAAAAACCAGCATGACAAGCATGTTTATTGGTTAAGTCATGTTATGTCACTATCTTTAATGGTTGAATCACCATCCTGATTCAGTTCTTCCACCAACTTGCGCTAACAATGGCACAATGGATTGGCGCATCAGGGAACATCTGAACCACCATGGTTTTCCCCATGGAATCTTGAAACCTGGGGGTTTCCTATAGTTTTCTCTACTAGTCTGACCTGAGCTGATAGCCACCATACCATCCATTGGCAAGCCCTGAAGAACATCGGTCAAACAACACCATCTAACATTGGCAATACGACAATCATTGGAAACCAATATCACTAATTCTATCCTCTGATGTGTTTTTAATTTCTGGTTTTGAAATAAACTTTCTACAAACAATTGGGGTCTATTCTTGGGTTTGCCACCAGCTATGTGTTTCAACCCATGATTCAAGTGCAACGCCGGTGAATTTGGATGGGGATTTACCAACTGGTTTTGGGCACCCTATCCTCAAACAAAGCCATATCGCTTGTCTGAAAACACCAAGTTCATGCTTGATCCTGCCATCATTTTCCGAACATTTCTGCAAATTGGGAGCACATGGGAATACATCTCTCAATTTTGGACCAAGTCCATCTAGCTTCGCAGGAATGTGACCAGGCTGGTGCCCTGAATCGCAACAAAAACTGAGGTTGTCATCCATTGCTTAGGATTCAGGATTGACAATAATGTGGGTAAAACAATAATAAACCATCCCTCAAATCACTATTTTTATAGGTGGTATAAACCATTCCCAAAGCGGTGGTTTATTATTGTTTTACCCGCATGAAAGAATTTGTCTGGTAATTCAAACATGGCACTACAAAATTTCCATCTGAGAATCGGATATTTTTATACATACATGCAAACACAGCTTAGCGAGGAGGAGTTTTCCGTCCACGCATTCAATTGCCAAAGGGCGAATCCCACTTGTCTATTTTCATATCTATGTGTTGGTTAAATCATGATACCCTCTGACAATCAAACATGGCAATCCAAACATCCACCCTTAGCTAGATGATTTTCACATGAAAACCTCCAGGACTCCATATATTGCTCGATACAAAATCCCAAATCGCCATGTTTGATTCCCGCACCATCCACATAACTGTTGGCGAAACCATTGCATCTCCATTCTCCCATGATCTTCCCATGTCCCATTTTTCCCATTTTTTCCCCTTCCCCACAGGATCTGACGATCTGAGCCTTGACCACCCGTGTGTGTCCGTGCCGCGCAGCCAGCAGCAAGGGACTCCAACCATGGACCACTTTTTCCTGCGGAGCTGCGACATTTTAACTCAGCTTCCTCTGACTGTCTGGCATGGCGTAGCGGAGTGGCCGTTGCCTGCTATTGTTTGGGTGTTTGTTGTAAAAACCTTAAAGGTTTCTCCCACTTCAGGCCGAAAGATCCTATACCACCATGATTTCTCCTTCAACGAACCATGAATCAAACTATTGATGAATTTCCTCATCATAACACCATGAAATATCATATCTTAGCTTTTTTTAAAGTCTCGTAAAAATATGTTTGTTATCTAGCGTACGTGTAGTGACGAGTGACATGAACGGGGGTATGAACGTGTGTGTGAACGACATGCGTGCGAGTGAACGTACGTGCGAACGTATGTATGTACGAGTGAGCGTACGTGC
>Ga0126342_10001844_pt1 | contig 31378 bp, 29 predicted proteins | sample Cyp1metagenome_FD_92528 | JGI IMG/M metagenome (GOLD analysis project Ga0126342, IMG submission 92528) | Coral microbial communities from Lord Howe Island, Old Settlement Bay, Australia - Cyphastrea 1 metagenome | ecosystem: Host-associated > Invertebrates > Cnidaria > Coral ...
AAATAAATAATGATAAATAATAATAAATAATAATAAAAAATGATAAATAATATTAAATAATACTAAATAATAATAAATAATAATAAATAATACGGAAAAAACATATATATATATATAACAGAAAATAATAATAAAATATATATATAACATATGTCAATATCGAAAATATTTATTAATTATAAATATATTTTAATTAAATAAAATATTATTATTTTAAAAAAATTAAAAAATAAAAAATATAAATATATAATTTTTAATTTAAAATTTTAGAATATCTTTAATTTTTTATTTATTCCTAATTATAATTCCAATATAAAAAATAATAACAATAATTTAATTTGTCTTATATAATTTTATAAGATATCAATAAGAACATGATTCTTAGTAAATTTAGTTAGTATAATAATATAGTAATTCCAGATATCATTTTTTTTTAAATTAAAATACTATTAAAATATAATCGAGAAATAGTATAAGGTTTACCAAACATAAGAGTAAAGCTTAATCCCAGCCAAAATAAAAATCCAAAAAGGCCAAATATCCTAAAAAAACAAAAATAATATTACAACAAGATATATATATATATAAATATTTATAGAATATATATATAATCTGATGTATATATATATTTTTTATAAAAATTTAAAACTAGTTATTGGAAGTAAATATTTATTTTTGTCGATATATCGATTTATCGGGAAGCCGGTACCGATAAGCCGATAAGCCGATAAAGGCAGACTCTGCGGTTTCTCGGTTTCTCGGGTGAAGCGCGAAATTTGAACCAGTGTTATCAGTTCAATACAAAACATTTTTAAGGGATTTTAAGGGTTTATATAGATAATGATGATAATGATAATGATGATGATGATAATGATTATTATTACTATTATTGCAATCAATGTCATAAAAGGCCATGGCTCCTTCCGTTCGTTTTTCGTCACGCGTTCCAATAATTTTTTGGAGTTTTTGAAGCGGCTCCACTTCTTGTGCACTGTACAACGGTGGAGCAAAGCATCGATGATCGCTGCAAATTCTGAGCTGTAGCATATCGCAAGCCCCTCGGACTTTTGCTGATAGACGGAAAACGATCGACAAACAGTGAAATGAGCAGCGATATTCAGTTCAAAATTTGAATCGCCCATACATGATCCTGATCCCATAGCCATAAAATTCCATGAGCTCAGAATTCCTCACTCTTCTTGGCAGCTTTAGCCTCAGAATGTTGATCCTTAGTCCACCCAGCATTGGCACCGCAACGTGAATTCGTAGAAGCGCTCCTTGAATGCCAGTGCTCGGAGTTTACTGGTATGCCAAGCCTGAAGAATTTGTGGTTGATTTCAACAACATATGTCCAACATATTTTACCATCTGAATCACATGGAAAAATTTTCCAAACTTGCGTCAAGCGTAACTGTCATGACCCCACTGAGCTTTGGAACTGATGTCCTTCTTTCTGAGCTCGTACCATTTTTCCTTCTCATCCTGGCCATCGCCAATTTGGCACTGCAAATGTGAGGACGCTCTGTCCCCCCTCGGTCCTTCTTCGCCAGCGTCAGGGTGATCTTTGGAGAACTGGATGAGACACGATGCTTGCAACTCAGCCGGACACGCCAAATAGTGCAGTGTTGGAGCCAACCCAAAATTGCCAAACTGGCTGATCTTTGCATGGATCACAAGTGGTGTCATAGAGACAACCTGGAATAAACCCAAGAAATTTAGATTTGCTTAGGGGGGCCCCAGACAAAATAAAGATATGCCGAACAGGTTCCCCAGGCCGATCAAGCGACAGGAAAATGAACAAATTACCGGTCACCCTCTGAGTCGAAGACTTCTCGGGGACGATCTCATGCGCCCAACCGTTCTTGCGCTCATGCTCCAGGACCCATCCCTGCCGGATGTGCTTTAGGTTGCCAGTGTAAAGACAGCTATACATCTGGGATCATCGGCAAATTGGAACAAGTCCCAAACCCGAAAAAACACAGTCCCTCATTTGCGGATTAAATACTTTATTTCCAATGGTTTAGATCCAAACATAAAGCCATCAACAATCATAAACAAACAACCTCGAATCTTTACACTGGTGAACTCCCTAATAGATTCCATTTGTTCCCTGGCTGGATAGCTGAAATCTATATGGGTTCTTTCTTCTCAAAGGTCAGTGCAGGGTGCTGTGGAGAGTGCTGTCCAGACTGAAAAGCTTGGCCAGGCTGCTGTGCAGGGTGCTGCTTAGGTTCCAAGATTGGGAAGCAGTGGTTCCAAGGTTTGGGGACCACTAGTTCCTAGAACTGGGAACCTGTGGTTCCAAAATTGGGAAGCATTGGTTCGAACGCTGGGGAACCAGCAGTGCCGCTATTGCCGCAACATATTCGCACGGCACAAAAAAGCGTTTCTGAAACCTTTTCAGTCTGGGGCCTATGCCGGTGTAATTTTGAATATTTTTGCAGATCAAATCCAATTTTGTGGTGGTTTCCTACCAAAAAACCGACTAAAGCGCCTCAGCGTCCTTCACGCGAACGCCATAGAGCCGGCCACTGGGTAGTCGCGCGATCAGCTCAACACCGAAACCTGCGCCGCTCACTGTGACCAAGACCTGACGGATAAAAAAGTCTACCCAAGGTGGCCACTATAAAGACACCAAGTTTCATTTCATGCATCTTAAAGCGACCAAACCAACTATCCAACTAGAAAACTAAGAAAAATGCGTCACAAACCCTTCAAAAACGGATATCGCTTTTAAAAGCTGGGCTCCAATTTGGTATCGAAACTGCATTCTCTCAGGCCCAGTTCTGGCTATCAGTGAAATCATCTCCAACCACAAGTGATGTTTGAAGTGCCCGATATGGGACATCAATATGGATTCCCATGATTTGTGCAGATATGCTCAGACCCCAGTGTTCCAGTATGTTTCAGTGCTTGCAGGCATTTTTGGTTGGGGTAATGTCCTCCATGGGAGTTTTGCTGCCAGCCATCTTGGCAGCCGGACGTTCGAACTCGCAGGTGATCTTTGCATCCTCGACCCGCAAGAGGCGTTTGGGGTTGATGGGTCACTCCATCCAGTGGAAAACATCAAAATAGATCAAAATAGCTGATACAGTAGGTGGAAGTTCATCCCTCCAAAGATGGTATCTTTTCGACATTTCTTCATTCCCATTTCAGTTTGAGGCATGGCTTAGCTGGAGGGATTTGCGCACCAAAAAAAAAAGGTCCTTGATCTCCTCGGGGAAATCAATGTACACCTGGCAGAGAAAAATCCGAACTCTCTCAGAGATAGATCAGGGTGGAAAAATGTTTGGAGCACAGTAACTTCCCACATCCTGCAGAATGTTTCAAACAAACTTGAGCTGTGGAATCTGCAGTGTAGTCTGGAATCACGACCAACCTAAGCATCTCCACCAACAACTTTATTCGCAGCGGGACCTCTCTCATATTTCTCCGTGTAAAATTGCTAAACTCCGTCCCAATTTTGGTGCCAGGTTGCACCTTCACGACTTTACCATCGTCTGAGAATGACATCGTCGACAACCATCTGACCTCAACGGACTGCAACTTGCTTCAATGATACTTGCTCGTTCATGAGTTCATGATAGTTTTAGGTAAAACACACCACCAAATAACAGGATTGTCAAATCTTGACACCTTTGCAGGTTCAACATCAAAACGTAGTTTCAGGACCAGATTGGCCCTTGACATGCGGATTGAATTTGACCCCAGAACAACAACAATGGTGGAACATCTGAGGAACAAAATCACTATGTGTCTGGTTGTCCGTGTCCCAAGGGAGAATCTGAAGACTCAGCTGCCAAGGCACGTTGTCCATAACTACTTCTTTCTGCTCATCTGGCAGCGAATTTTATGAAAGGCTTCCCTTTCAGTGGATGGATTGAAGAATCTGATGGAGTTTAGAGAGAATACTTGGATTCGAAATATGTTGAACAACAGTTTTGAATGGTTTCATTTGTGACTTTGTTCAACATAATAAGAATAATTCGGAAGCACAACCTGGAGAAAGATTACAAGGATAACGAATCACATCAAGTTTCAAGTTCAGTTCAGGGACAGTTTCGTTGATAAATTGTGCAAATCGAATATCAGACTTGATTCTTGGAAGATCCTTTGCCAAAAAAAGTATCTTCTTCGGTGCCACTTGTCTGGGAAACTCCTGTTGCAGCACAGGGTGCCTAGAGCTTTTGGACCACATCCATCTGCTCGTGTCAGAGGATCCTCCTGGGGAAGCCAACAATTGGGGGGTAACCTTTCCGCATCCTCGGGTTTTTGTCGAAGGGCGGCTTGAGACAGCCGTTTCAAACAACTTCAAAGTTGTAAAATGGAAAGAGCCCCATGTAACACACCTCTTCTGAATTCTTCTAAACATCTTTAATCTTTTAAATTTTGGTTTGTGGGTTCACTAAATCTCAAGGCTCTCCGATGGAGATCATCATCCCATTTTTAGGGTGGAAAATGGATATTTCCGAAACCACCAACTCGCTCCTCTCTGACCTTTGCCTCCGGGGGGAAGCCCTTGGTGGACTCCGGCTGATGAGCATAGTAATACGAACTCAGTGCGTGGCAGTGCGCTTGGCAGATTTTGCTATGGCGACGCTAGAAATGGAGAAACCATTCTCAGAATTTATGGGTTCTGAAACAATCCATTTGTTGAAGATGCTGTACAATTCTGAGCCACACCCAATTTTCAAGCAAGGTCAGTGAATCACTCCTCAACTTAAATGTCTATCACACATGCTCCATCTCTTTCCACACAAGTCACACAAGTAATGAAATGTCTGTTGCGCAGATTTCATGATTCGGGCGCCCGGGCAAATCCTTGGCCTTGTCCTGAGCACATATGGCATCCATAAACCCTGCTGACTTGGAGTGTGTCGATGTGCCAACTGACTTCTAACCTTTTACAGTGCCTAATGGATTCTCTCATCTTTTCCTCAATCAAAACCAAATAGTTGCAAGATGGGTATCATTTTTGCGGTGTAAGTCAAATTCCAACATCCACTCACAGATCTTGGTCGCTTTGAATGTAATCCATTCCCTTTTGGGATATCAGTGACCCAAATCTCCAAGTGTTGGGAATTTCATCTTCCAATCGTTCCCTCGGATGCCTTGGAATGATCGAAAGCGGATTTCCCGTTGGGGACCTCCTCGATCAACACCTGAAACCACAAGTGTTACTACTTTGCCTTGAAAATTGAAACCATGGACCGTTTTTGATTTCTGGCCTCGTCGCCAGTGTACTCCTCTTGAGTCATATTTGGCTTGAAATGGCTGCAGGAAAAAAACCGCATATGTCGTCACATTGAGCCACCCTAGTGGTCAAGCAAACCCCCATGCGAACAGAAAGCTTCCAGATCTGGATTGGTATCTTCAACTCCAATGAGAACTGGTAGACTAGGCCAAAAAGTCAGAGCACAATCTGATCCCAAACGTGACCCAAGCCCTTTGTCGCCAACATGCCCCATGTCGAGTGAAACAAACGACGTGGAGCACAAACTATGACCTCAGTACGCACGACACAAGCACCACACAGAGAGTGGATCAGTCTCGCAAGTGTTGTCCAAAAACCCGTTGGAACCAAAATCAACAAATGTATGGGCAAAAAATGTCATCAACCCTCCATAGTTCAAATGAAGGCACTCTCGATCGCATGGTTGAAAGTGAACCCTGGCTGCACCATCTCCAACATATAGAGATGGTTCAAACTTGCAAACTTGGAGTACCGAAAGCACCGATGTTTCACATCAACAGTGACAAACATCTATGGGTTCTTTGGTCTTAACTCTTCTACCCACACTCATCTCTGGGGTCATGCGGATATGGTCCAAAATCGCCCTAACATTGAACCGCCCCGCCCCGTTGCGGGTCCAGCTCTCGCTGTATCGGCGAGGGTCTTGCTAGACAGGAGCTTCTGCACGCAGCAAGGGCAACAGCAGATAAGCTGAGAAGGAAGATCTGCCTCAGTGATTAGATGAATGCCATCGCCCCTGATTTTTTGGGCCAACTTGAAGAGAGATCCAATCCATTCCACTCGGGATTTACGGGGGATAATGTTGGTGATTTTGGAGATGGTTTATTCTTGGGTTCGCCACGTTAGTTGAGACTACGGGGAAGGCCCACGTCTGAAATGTGGAACCCTAGTTTTGGAGCCGCTTTTTGATGCTATCCTAACATGAACAATCATGTTTGGTGAGGTCGAAAGGTCCCGACAAATGGGATGGGCATGAGGAAGAAAGCTTGAGAGTGATCTTTTTGGGATCTGGCAATACCTCAACAACATTTGCTTTCCCACTCCTGCGCCACCCTTTCAAGAATAGATCCATTCACATCATATGACTCATATGACTCACATGGGACATACTTGAAAATGGGTAGCAATCTTCATGGGACAGAACAAGAATACTAACAATAATAATAACAACTAACAATAATAATGAATAATGATAGTAGTTGGCTGTAACTGTTTGTTCCCTAAATTTTCACAGAAACGCATAGATGTCTATGCCATGTCAAGTCGCACATGGGACACCGCTCGTCCCTCAGCGATCTTAAGCAGGTGGAGCACACCGAGCAGTGCCGGCACGGCAAAATGATGACCTCGAGTGGATGCGCCGCAACTCTTTTCTGTCTGCCAGAACTGGTTGGTCGCTTTTATCCCAAAATGTGAAAGTCGTCGGAACATCATCTCTTTGAAAGCAGCAACCAGCTTGTATTATATACATACCCTTTTTTACCGTTGAGTCGCCCGTCACCTCAATCTTGGCCAGACACACTCCTGAACCTTTCGTAGCAGACCATACAATCAGCTTCTCCGGGTTCTTCATCTTCGAAACCATAAACACCGAGGATGCGATGTCCCACGTGATTCCTGACGCTGAGTCGCAGCGGAAGACTGTGGCCCAAAACGCTCTTCTCACACGGAGCTATGATCATATCTATACATATCTATACATATCTATACATATCTATACATATCTATACATATCTGATATTTTTTGACCTCATCTCCTACTTCTGACATATCTAAGCCCTCCATCATCCCAGGGCAAAATACCATTAAAACACCACCATTTACCGCATCCCTGGCCGAGGTTCGTGAAGACCACCTGCTGCAGCACTTCCGCTTTGGCGCGATTTTCGCAGCGCACGAAGGTCACCTCATGGCATCCGGATGACTGTAGGTGACTTGAGGTGAATCATCTGTACTCTTTAAGGAAGCATAGCAATATATAGCAATGGACCAATCTGGAAAACGCACATTTTCAAAAGGAAATTAAAATCATCTACAAACATGGAAATTCTTCATGGCTATCTTTGTTGACTGGAAGGTGCAGTAGGCAATAAAATGGACGGATAAAGCTGGATCTTTCTCCGGGCAAGCTGGTTAGCAGAAAGAGGATGGCAACGCCAAAAAGAGGCAATGAAGACAAACCAGCAGGCGACCCAGATCCTGCAAGTAGTTATCTTTCTGGCACGGACAGTTTCTTGATAGGGATATATTCCAAGGCATTTCTTGCTAAGACAAACATAGAAAACTAGAAAACACTGTAGATCATATCACCAGTCGCTTGTTTCTCAGACAAAGATGGCGAAATCACAATGGCCAAATCCACTCGTGGCGTTTCGGAACTGGAACTGCCCCCTGTGGCATCGCCAGATTCAGCCGCCGGAGCAGTTGAGGTAGCTTTCAGCGACACCTTGTCGTGCAAATTGATGCTGAAGGTTTGCCTCAACCCAGCTGGCATGCAATAGATCTGGGATCGTTGCAGAAAGTCGTTCTCGGGAAACAAAGGCCGCGAACTGCCGTTGCCCTCCAACGAAGGGGGCTGGTAACCCATTTCGAGGGATCCTGCGAAGTGCTAGGGCTAGGGATTAGCAGAAACAACACGGGGCTCTCAATGAGCTGTGCCATACTGGTTTCATCAGATCAAATTCTCCAGGTACCAGATCGAGATTGGGTCACCACCGGAGGAGCCGATTCGAGTTCACGATGAATTAGGGCACCACCTACACAGTTGCAACATGACATTTTCCATTGTAACACTCCAAGTCCTCCATGAGATTCCCGCGGACTTCGGTTGCCACAAGGCGCCGAGTCCTGACGTGGGAACAAAGTGGGAAATGGTGATTTTATACCAAGGCCCGTTTCACCATGAAACTTGTCAGGAATCATTATTCTTTATCTATTTTGGGATCCTCCAATGTCATAATTGTATGATGAAAAATAAGATTCACGCCTGCAGATCCATGAGATTTGGGTACAATGTTCCCTTCCAGACATGGCATCAACCGATTGGAATTCTCCCTTTCCACGCAAGCCTCTCTATGCATCACCATTGTGCATCACCAGTAGTGCTTTGACAGACCCAGATCTTGCTCCAACAGTTCCAGTCTGAACAATCCTCTAAACAATGCCAATCTGCGCAATCGTTTTGCTGTTGGAACACATGTCAATTTCTATAGGACAGAACTGCTGGTTGCTGTGGTATGGCATATGCAGCAAAACCCCAGAGCAGGTGTATATCCATGGTATCTCAGCTTTTGCACCCTTCCTTTGTGCCGGCATAGCATTTCCGGCCTTGACCAATTTGTTACAGGCTTCCACGGTCGGACCCCAGTAGAAGCTGATGTTGCATTCCACCGAAGCATCGAAGACGAACCGCAAAGACACCTGGAACACAGCAGGCTGTGAGAGCCAAAGGTTTTGCCGATGATTCAGCCTGTGACGAACCCAATAATCAACCTCAAATCTGAGATGGTTTGCAGTGTGAGCGATTTATTGCGGGCTTTTACTATGTTACCGTTCAGGAAGCAATCATAGAAATGACAATTAAAAATTTCGATTTCAGCTGGTAAATTTCTTCACTTCCTTTCTTGCTTCAGGTAAGGTAAACGATGTGCATGGGAGAATTTGCAGGACACAACTAAGCTGAAAGATGGGTTGAATCTGAAGCGAGGCGACTCTTCGAAACCTGCAAATTGGAAAAGTTGCATTCAAAAACTTTCAGGTGACTTCCCTTAGTAGCCATCATTTCTGCTGTGATCATTGCCCCAACAACATGGTGGCCGAAGGGCCGCAGGGCCTTGTCCTTTGAAGTCGTCACCTCGAGAGATTCCTTGGAGAATCAGCTTCGGCAGCAATGCACCCACAGATTTGGCCTTTTAAAGTATGTGAACCAGTTCTGTTCACCCTGTCATTTGGTGTGGAACATCAATCAGTTGGTCCCTCGGCTGAACATCTTTAAAACCCTTGGTTCAAGAACATTGACCAGGAATGTCATCTGCATCCCATGCAGCTTGATGTCTATAAACTGACTGCTAGCTTGGCACCATAGAGTTTTGATTTTAGGTCTTGGGACATCAAACAGCTTCAAGATCTCCGCTTGTTGCGTCTACAGGGCTGTTGAACGGTTGGGGGGGACCATCTCCACGACATTCCCAGCCCACCTCCCTGGTTCGACAAGAAGCGGGATGCAAATGTACTCGCAGTTGGTGTTGTGGCACCTGCAAGGACATCGACATTGCGTGGAAGGTAAAACATTGCGTGTTGTGACATGTCCCCAAAAACAATAACTATTTAACTAAAATGAACATCCATTTTCTCCCTGTTTCATGATTGAACCCTGCAAGTTTGAAGCTAAAGCCTTGTTTTCACCCATGAATATTTGAAAAGGCCTAAACCTACAAGCACGGGAGAAGACTATCTTCGGTGGGTTTTCGACCATCAAACCTGGGTATATCAGCAGCACTAGTGAGCTCTCTCTACACGATTGAAGTTTTGATATGCAGCCTGAACAAGGCAATTTGTCGTGAACAAGTTCCCAGTCATAAGTCAGGGGTTGGTAACTGTCCCATTTTGGATATATTGGACATCACCTTACAGTAGCCATTATAGACCATATACCTAATGGTTGGGTGATGTTCAATGGGGACATTTAATGACCCAGTCATAAGCCCAAACCGATCGAGCCATTAAAAAATTGAGGGGTTCCCTTCCCCCCAGAGGCTCGCCTCCTTCGGTGGCACCGTGCGGCGCATGCGAAGGATCCTCAGCGCTGGGGGTTTCCATAAATGGGGGATCCCAATAGCTGGTTGGTTTACAATGGAAAAGTACATTAAAATCATTTCAAATAGATGATTTGGGGGGTACCTGCTAAGGAAACCTCCACATAGCTATTATCCCACCCACAACATCAATCATACATCTAAGCAACTGTGAATTTATAAGTAACAACCATAGGAAATATGACCAACGGCTGAGGGAGTTCACCAAAACCGAGCAAATGCACTTTCAAACCTTAAATCCTGGAGCCTTAAGAATTCAGGGCTGGTTCCCCATCCAACCCTTGGCTGATGACGACCCGGGGTGCCCCGTATGTCGAGTCTCTGATTAAAATGCTGTCGTATGAGTTGTTGAAAATCCTGCGCCTGAGATCGTTGCCAGGCCACGACGGGAATTCAGGGCCAGTTTTACAGGATGATAAGCCATGATAAGCCATGATAAGCCATGGCATTCTGGGGTTCCCTTGAGAGAACCATGGATGATCATGGATGCACATCGTCAACTTCACCATGCCATTTGCAGCTGCAACACCTCCCCCAAATGGGGTTGAACTGGCCATGGCTGCCACAAATTTTCTGGGTCGATTGCTACCAAGACTTGCCACCCCAATTGGAGATTTTTCCAGTTGCCATGTGAGAAGAGTGCAGTCAAGGAACATAGACACTCATGCGATCCAGAAAGACCGTTCTGGTCAGGAAGAGCTGTCGATATACCACCATGATCATCAGTATTTGATATGCAACTTTGGCAATCCAAAGAAGAATCGGGACCACAATCAGCAAGACCTCAGTGGCTTCGGTCTTCCTTGCAGCTGATAGTTGTCTTCCTTGATTGGTACCATCTTGCTGCAGTTCAGCCCCAAATAGAAGACCCAGCGGGACAGAATCAAGGCCCAGGATATTGTGAAAAGAAGATCAACAAGAGAATCCATCTTTGATGAAGTTCGGAAGATGCCACAAATTAGAACCTTACAACGTTTGCAAAATTGTCGAAAAGCAGCATAGGAAGCAACCCCAAGAGTGATTGACGTTGAGCATTTTCTACCAGGTGTTCATGGCCTAACTGGATTTCCTCTGCAACTCCACCACTATCTACCAGTGCCGCCCTTAGCAAGTGATGAACCGCCCCTTGATTGTTTCTAGACTCTCAGTACTTCTCAGGTGGGCAAGGCTACCCAGGTTATCCCCAAATCCACCGCGCCATGTGGCCATGAAGTTATGGAAGCTCAAGGGCACCGCGAAGATGGGATCCACCATCGAGCTCCCCATGGCGCTTTTTTGCTCTGGGGTTAGATCAAGATGTCTCTGTTGGCTGGGGAATGACCCAAGGTATTTATCAAAGATATCTAGTCACCACAAGGATCAGACGATCATCAATTTTGTTGTTGGGGTATGGGCCTCTGATGGATTTTGACTATCCACTGTTTGTGGCTGGGGGGACCACTTTGAACAGCCTTGCCAAAGCGGTGGATATGCTGTCAGAGTAAATGCTAACCAGTAGATTCATGATGAAACTATTGACTCTGGTAGAAGATCAACAATGTTGGTACAAAGAGGACTACCTTGATTGACAAAGTGGTACCCGAAACCGTGTTGCTTCCTCTCCTTGTCCATAACTTCAGCACGCTTCTGACAGCAGCAGATTCAGAATCAGTGTGAGAGTCCCTCTGGACACATGGACCTAAATGCCTTCCACAACCAAAACGTTTAAGACACTGATGGTGCATACTGATGATAACCCATGACATAGCTGAGGTGGTAAAAAAGTTTCTCAACCGGCAATTCCGAAACTCCTGGACCCATCCGGTGAGGTCAAGAAATTGTTGGAGTATCACTGAGTATCCCTTGAACCTTAACAACAGCTTGAGAGTGATCCTTGCAAATGCAACCTCAACTTGTCACACGCCCTGGTGCTAATCTCCTTTTGCCATCACAACTTCTATCTCAAGAGCCCTACCTTCCAACATGTTACCATCGGAGTCTCCTTGGAACATGGTTAATGTTTGACACGATCTGAAAAAGTTGGTCCTTAGTTGTGCCTTTTATTTCCCGGAGTCTTCAAACCAGCGTTCATCTGCTCTGAAACTATCCAGAATATCCAACCACGACACTTAACCAGTGGCGTCCCACAAGTTCGGTGAAAAGTCTGATTTTAAAATCAACCATTGAGGAAATTATCTCTGCCATTCCGGGGTGAAGTTCGAAATCCTGTAACCATGACATTAACCCCTGGTCCCAAGTCCCTCTGACAGATATATCCTTTTTGTGTTGCAAATCGCCGTGGGCTCTTGCACGACACGCAGAGCTCCATTGTTTGGTGCTCAATAAATCAAATTCTCATGGGAGCATTGGTCCGCACAGCTGGCCGTTTCAATAAAAAACATCATTCCTAAAATCAAAATCTACATTCGCAGAATCTGATGTTTGGGCAAAAAAGCTTTGCCAATTGGGATTATCGGATAATCCTCCCTTTTCTAGGGATCAAAAGAACACGTATTTAACACCACCAAGGAGGGATTTGATATTCACTGCAGGCTTTTTCCAACATCTCACAGGAGTCAACAAATGCAGGGGTTGATTCCCCGAAGATTTCCAACTGTGCCCAGCTAGTGTTGGCTTCAAATGGAGGCCCAATTTCCATGGCTGTCCAAGACCAACTTGCGACCTTGTAGGAGAGACTGGAACTGGGTGGTTGAGCTGTGGAGCTATCTGGGCCACGAATATGGTTGATGTTTTGGAGAATTGGGATACCCTCCCAAACAAGGAAACCATCTCTGAAATCACGAGCCAGCAAAGAAATGTCCTGATTGGTGTGTGCATTAGATGAACATGTGGGCGGTCGCACTGACTCACAAGCTTCAGATGGAGAATGGTGAGGACATAACCAAACAACACTTTGGAATACATCGGCAAAATCATGGGGGAATAACCCCATCATTCTTCATGTCCGGGGTTACGCATGGGTTATATACATATATATCCATATACATAATCATATCGGTACAAAAAACATTGTATACTGTTATAACTTCTAACCACCCGGCAAATAGACTCTCTCTCTCTCTCTCTTGATGTGGTTTTGAATGGGTTGGATGCATCATCCGCGATATCCCAGAAAACAACGTATCTATCTGCCTGTGGCTTGAAACCTACCCTTTGGTCATGAATGTTTGGCAAAGGTTGGTAGGATGTCTCAGACTTGATTCATCTTGGTTCTAGTGGTCTCAAAAGAAGGCAAATCTTCCATGCCCCATCATAAAAAGTTAAAATCTTCGATGGGAATTGTCTTTCCCCATCTATGGACACCCTAAAATCTTTTAAAATCAATCTATTAGCCTACCCAACCAAGGTTTACTCAGCACCCAAATCAGTTTGAGGATCCCAAGGCGGAGCCAATAGAGTTGCTGCTCAGCGACGTATTGTTCGAGCGAAGGTACCTGGTGGGTTTATTTCAAATCTGTCAGGTTTGGGGCCTCACAAGGGTGGGAACTCATTCCATGTGGAATCCATTCAAAATCAGTGTTTGGATTTTATGAGAAACTTTTGGGAATGGGGTCGTGTTGTTTGGTCGATGATACAAGGTTTCAACGGGATGGCCAAGTGGTTCTCTCATTTGAAACATGCAGGTGTTTATGGTATATCAATCTGTATAGTATTTGTCTATGTGGATCAAGAACCGCGGTAGTTTCATGAGGGAATTACTCCTCCAAAATAGTGATCATCTGCCGTGTAAAAGCTATCCCACAATGACACAGCGGAGAGAGGTTTATATAAATGCAGGCTTGACATGACATGTATATCAATATATCATACTACGTCCTAATGTATATTGATATATCAACATATATCATAATATATCATCCTAGGGTTATACCATTCATCACCACGGGCCTTGTCCATGGCCGAAGGAATAGCACCTGGGGCGCGGATAGAGTTTTCAACGGTGGAATCATAAAACCTGATGATTCTCGGGAGTTCAATAGCACCACCCAAGTGATGATATGTGGTGATATGATGCCAAACATATCGACCACCAAGTAATACTGCTGTGTAAAAAATACATCGAAGAACAAAGAAGCTGCAAATTCGCCGGACAGGCATTTACATGCATTTACTATCATTTACTTTTGCTGTATGTTGGAGGTTGACATTGGCTGTTCAATTCCTTGCTCAACATGGATTTGATCCCAAAAGTTGGTCGAAGAAGGGCTCAGTCGAAGGGCTTCAGTGACAGGAGGCGATTTGCAGTTATTTTTTGGTGCTGATTGGTTAGGAAAACCATGGCCATAGACAATGCCAAGACAACCAATGCCAACCTTCAAGGTTCTGCTCAGCAACCAGCTGCCCCAGATCACCCGACCGTGGCAACATCAACTGCAGCTTGGGTCAAAATGGGTGCTGCTTTTGACTCGAAATCACCTCTTTGGGTCCGGTGCTGCTTTGGGTTGCCATATCTATATCGACTAATGCTGAATCGATTGGGGGCTCCCAAAATCTGAGATGGTTCATACTAAAAATGCATCAGAAACATATTGCGGGTCCCAACAATTCCAAAATATTCCACAGTAGGGAGAGTTTCCGAACCATCTGAATGACCTGACATCCCACTCCACCCAGCCAGGGTTTTCTGACCAGCGATGTTCAGGAACTTCATTGGCGGCAATGCGTTGACCCTGGGCATCGGTATCGATTGCTGGGTCAAGGCTATTCCAAATGAGATGATCCATTCATGTCATCAGGACGACATCAAACTACAAGTTCAAACTTCATGAAAACCTACTATCTTCGCACAAGTATGCAGCTTGGTTCTTGATTGTTGTACAGGACACCCCCCCTACCCTGCCCATTTTTCGCCCCGTTGGAAAATCCCGAGGTCACAGCAGGGTGAGGCATCAGCATCCATTCCAATAGATCCTGGCGTCGCTCGTGACATCGCTATTTCTTCAAGAAACTCACTGTGATACAAACAACATGGAATACCCTAATGGAATACCCTATACATGAGAACCACTGACATCCTGTGCACCTATATGACTGGATACCTATATTATATATGTTATGATCTATGTTTATCTAGGTCCGTGGAGCTGTTGGAGATTTGTTCTCGATAAATGGCAATCTTAATGGGTAAAACAATTAATTTTCCAATCCATTGGAAGTTAGCCCATTCTCAGAGAGATCCCAAAATCCGATCATCAATTTCTAAGCCTTTCTGCTCAAAACTCACTGGCTTGGTGGGAGAAATCTCTCCAGATCTGCCTTTGCACCCCAGCTGGTGAACCAACCAGCCTGAAGCCGCACCCGATATCTGGCAGACTTTTGAGGCCGCATATGTTTTTGTATGTGAATAACATCTTGTGTCTTCTTGTGTACATAGATAGAATCTGATCATTATCCAATGTGTTGTCAAATCTTTCTGCCATTAAGTTTTCCGATTCGAATGATAATGACCATGATGATTTTCCAGACTCAAAGTCTTTGGGCAACCGGACATCAAAGTTTCCACTCTGAACATCTCGCCGTTCTTGGCAAGCGGAGATGGGGTTTGGTGATCCCTCCGAGTTGGGTCATGACCATGAGACATTCAACCTTGATCCAGGTGGTTTCAACCCGAATCTGAGTTTCATGGAACCCAAAAAGGATGGAAAAGATCTGAAACAGCCAGGGACACATCAGCCATGGATGCCCGTTTTTCCAACACATCGATCGGTCTGTGCTGAGAGTTCCACTTAGAGTCTCTTTCTCCAGAAATGGATGGGTACCTGAACGTTGATCATTTCACAGGCGACATGTGGTATGCATCCCAGGAAGTGGTTGATAAGCATATGCACCTCATATAATAAGGGTTTATCATGATCTATACCATTTGTAATTCCCTTAGCAACTATGCTCTTGGAGGTACCATCAAAGACTTGGGATTTTGAGTAGGACAAACAAGGATGTAGTGGGATTTTCCGCGGCTGGCACCTTGATACAGCATGAAGTAGAAGCAAATGCCCAGGGCCCAAATGTCCACGGGGAAGGAATAGCCCTTTCCTGGCGGCAGAATCCATGCAATTCTTTCGGGGGATCAAAAATCTAGTATCGTTATTTGCCATTGAAAATGGACAGTCGAATAGTAAATAACTTTGTTGGTTCATGGCGCTACCTCTTTGAGATATAGCCTTTGGAAAGCATGATCCAATGGGTGTCCAGGACTGATTGCGAATCTAAAACAGCAAGGTCATGCTCTAATATGCATCCCAGTAATGTAGTCAGTTCCTCGCAAGCACATCTCAATGTCCATCCGAATCATTTTTTCAGATCCTTTCATTAACCTCATATTAATTTCATAAAGTAGGGGGACTATCATTCCAATATCCAACATTCATTTAACAATATCCATCCCAATAGAATGATTCTATCTGGTAGATGTCATATTCCAAATGATGTCCATCCTTTCCAACCTCGAGGCAATTGATGGACTTCAGGTGCCCAGTAGCCAGGAGTTCCCATGGCCTCCTGCGGTTCCCATTAGCACTATTGATTTGTGCATCTGCCATCTTTATTGGAGAGCTCAAAATGCAACCAACAAACTATACACCATGACTTTTTTGGCTACGCCATTGCTAGTTCGCCTTGACATTTTGGTAGGTCAGATTTTCAATTACCAACCCATCTGCGCTTCGAGCTTGTTAGTCCAAAACCTCCATCAAATTTCGCCGTTGTCGGCAGTCAAACCTTCGATTTGTCATGGACAGAGATTACACATGTTTGTCATGATCGTCAGCAAGAAGTTGGGGTGAAATCCCAATGAAACCACTGGCAATAATTGCACAAGAACACTTCTCGGTTAAATCGACATATGAAACTCTCATTAAATCGCACCTTTCCAAAATCACACCACCAAACTTGAGCAGAACATCACATTTTTTTTCTAGTTACATCAAAGTTGTTCAATGTTTTTCATCATAAAAATCACCATTTTCATCATCAAAACCCAATTGAGCAGTGTTCAAAATCCCTCTGTCATTCCATTTCACTGGTTAAGAATGGTATTTCCAAATTGGATTCTAATTCTCAAGATGTAAGGGTAGTATCCCCGAACGAATCCTCAGGGGTTTAGCAGCCACATCTCCTCCAACATCACGCCTTCCGGCGCCATGGTGGCGCAACCGAAGTCCGCCAGTTTTACCTTGGAGCGATTGGTTCATAAATGGTGGATTAATTGTGGATTTATAGTTTCATAATGCCAAAAGATGCTTGACTAATGAACATTATGACATTATTATCGGAATCTCATAGAGTTTTACTGGGATTTTAGCCAACCAAAATGGCGATATCATCAAAACAATGCATTTATGAGAAGCATCAAGAATACAATACAAAAAATTGGATTGAATGAGGGTATACTAGGGCTTTAATGGAATCATGAATATTTGTTGTGGTTGGGGCTGTGTCTATGAATGAAAACAATGAGGAATGAAGTTCATAAATTGCGACCTTATTTAGTGGAAGCAAACCACGCCCAAAGGATTTTTGGTCAAAATTGGGGGTTCCTCCAATTCCGATGAACGCATCAAATGTCACTTTGGGGCATTCGTGCTTGGGCAAACACAAATATTGAATGAAGAACTAAAGGGGGGTTCATCAAAATGATATGGTTGATCTTATTCGGTTTACGGATTTGCCCCCAAAAGTCGGGTGTATCGCTGGTGTACTGGAAAGTGTTACAAAACATGATAGCCCATGGTTCAAGTGGGTATAGTTATTTAATTAACTGTTAGGGAAGGGACTGCTTCAATCCTGGATGGTGCCAGCCACCTGTTATTCACAACAAAAACTGATTAGTGGCTGCACTGGTTGCTATGGTTGGCGCGCGGCAGTCGCAAGCATTTTCAGCACTTGCTTTTGCTGCCACCAAATGCTCTGTCGATTTGTATTGACCAAGTGCCTGATGTTTGCGCAAAAGGTCTGCTCAAACTCAAAGGGGCAAGGCGGTGTTAACATGATTGCTTTGCCTGAGCATTTTGCATGGCAGCCACAGGCTCAGCAGGCCTTGGTTAATGGTATTGCTCGCTGTTTGCCAACAGGCCCCAACTCGCGACGCGTCAAACTCTTCAAGTACCCGAGCGTCTGCGGTCAAGGTGTAAAGCCGAAAAGGGTAGCCGTTGCATTTCTCAAAGCGATCACGGCCCGGGTCATGCGTGGTGTGGCATGGCCATTTATGGCCAATGTAGCCATCTCAACGGCCAGGTTCACTTAAATTTGCAGAGGTGAATCCGATCTCTATTGGACCTATTGGAACTCATCTTGTCATCCGATCTGATCGGTTTCTATCAAAGCCATGCCTATCACATCCTATCACACTATCAAGACAATTTCTCCCAGCTTCCATTGGGAAACATCAACTCAAGGGAGGCACCACTTCTTGCTCTGAGAAGAGAAGATTTCCAGGCCTCAGCTTGAGCTCAGCTGGAGGTGCCCAGGGGAACAAGAATGGATTTGTCTGAGAATTTTTGGCACCCCCAAATGTGAAGGGTTCTTATCACATTTTCAAGTGAAACAAGCATTTTGGAGTATACCCTGTTTAGGATAAGTCCATATCTGGTGCTGTATCGAGATATCTGATTGGCGCCACTCAACACCACATCTTGGTGGTTGGCATCAATCAACTATAATTGTCTCTTCGTCCCTATCTGCACCATGAACAGCAATGGGAACTGCCAGCCTTGAGATCCTTGTCATGGTTCGCATAAAAGGTTTCTCCTCCGTTTTGTAGGTTTGGTTCCAAGTCGTGTTGGTTGATAGTCCATGTTTGTTGTCCAATCAGTAGTTTACAATTTCTGTTGAGCCAGCCCCCGGGAAATCAACCATAATAGATCCTCAATTGCCAGCTTTGTTTAGCAAAGAGCAAACTTATGTTCGTCCCAAGCATGGTATCATAAGCTGTGACCTGTACCCTCACCGTTTTTCACGCTGGATATGGATTGGTCCCAAAAATTGGCACGCAGCATCCAGTGGCTTCAGAGATCTTGTCCACTGGTTTCAACCCCCATAAAAGATCTCTGAAGCCACCCACCGCTGCAATCCAATGGCTTAAAAACTTGATTGCCCCCTATCTAAATACCAACTTTCTCCCCATGTCGATGGTAAAATCCCATATCCCATGAAGATCAAATTTAGCCGTTGGGCTTCACGTCGCGATGCACCAGGTCATGTTCCTTCAGGAAGTCCAAGGCCTCGGGTTTCAGATATGGGGGATATCACTGAGAAATATGGGGAAACGATGGGGAAAATATCATTGATCAATGGTAGAAATAAGGAGCTTTAACGGCTTTAATATGCTTTAATGGCGCCAAATATGGATGATTCTGGGTGGGATTGTGTGAGTGATTTTGATGATCGTTATGGTTGATAAATTTTGGCTGATGACATTAAGTCTTGACTCTCACTGAAGGATGGCAGAAATTTCCAGCAAGTATCTGGTATACGTGGAAAACACATCCAAGGTGAGGGCTTAAAATTCAACAACATGAGCAAATCAAATCAAAAACAATGGTGCATAATTCCCACCGATTTCTATACTTTTTTGCGAAGAGACGTTTGGGGTGAGCGAAACCGAATGCCAACCATCGAACTTGCCAGATTGCATCGTGAGCAACTCAGGCCATCAAGCCATGCCGGGAGGGGCAAAAATAAATCCGCCCATATAATTATTAGTTGTACTTTTGTAAAATCAGGGGGGAACTAACTATGCTTATCTACCAAATTTCTATCATGAAGATTGGTTCCATCCTCCAAGCCTGATTGGTTTGCACCCCTGTTTTTGTTGCTTGAAAGGAACTACACTTTTGATGGCAATTATTTCTATGATGCGCAGGTTTCTCGCAGCAAAACTCGAATGAACATGGTGTGGCAGACCCAACAACCCAACGATATTTGTGAGACCAAAATTAAAAATGGTTCACTACTCGGTTTTTCCCACAGCCAGTACTCTGGTGAACACCAACATGGTAGACTGATGTGCATCCATGTACAAAAAAAGGTATCATAGGGTTCTAAACCATCTCCACATTGAAACCACTATCATCATCCTCATCATCCTCATCATCCTCATCATTCATTACAATGGGTAGAATTAACTCTGAACCAATCATCAACCAGTCATACCTCCAGTCGTTGACACATGTTATCACATGTTGAAACCCTTTAAAAACCAACAAATTTTGATTCTGGAATTTCGCCACACGAAACATGTTGGAACATAATTGTACGATTTTCGCCATGAATATTGATAATCTAATCCCAACATTTCTGAAATATGGCAGTGTGTCAAAACCTTGTACCCCTGGTGAACATCAAAATAGCTGGTAAATGGATGTTCATCCCACTAAAAATGGTATTAATAGGTATTGATCCATACCCAAATCATGGCAAAAAGCCATGAAAATACCAAGCTTCCGACGCTGGCGCCCTGACAGAGCAATTTGGCCACCAGGCGCTCGCCACCTGGTGATGGTGACATTGGATGAATTTCTCACTAGTGTTTTTAATATTAATTAATTGTAATGGTATTTTAATGAACCATGAAATATTATAATTGGATATTAGTGTCCATGAATTTTTTATTATTAATGGTGACATTGGATATTATTCCATTAATTATCCATGAATTTAGTATGGAATATCCATGGAATTTAATATGAAAAAATGGATAATATTCTAATGGAATAATATGGAATATGAATAGCTATAAATGGCACATTGGGTGAATGCCACTTCTTTCCATGGTGGAGAAGATTGTGGCTGTATGTGACTGTAGACGTATTTTCGCTTTCTATGACTGCAATCTTGACAAACTAAATAACCTTTGCTGGGTTTCTATTTTTTTGGAAGGTATGAAATCGTGAGACTGGGAAGGTCTTGTAATATGGGCTTGGGAATGCCATGCCCCTGATCAGGGTGTGAAAATACTACCAGCCAGACCGTGCTGCCAAGCCTCAGCCCGACGAAATCATGGAAAGTAACGTTGCCAAACCAAAAAACAAGCGCAAAACAAATTTGAGTTCATAGTCGGGTTCTTCAAAAAAAGTCTTTTTCCAGAACATGAGATTACCCAAAGAAATCCCAATGAAATCCCAAATATCACCCTGCGCCTGACTGGAACTTGCTGGAATGAACGACCTGGTCCAAACTGCCAAGGGGGCAGAACCTGAGGCGCCAAGATGCGATCTGATCAAAGTTCGCCCAAAGAGTTGATATAAATTTGGGTATATCTGGCATACTTGGGCTCAGCCATCGCCTCATTTCTTGGTCAAATCAAAAATCCCTAAAATGGTTACGTCCCATTCTTGACCAGTTTTGATGGTTCACAGCTTGCAGCACTGGTGGGATTAGATTCAGCACTGTCACTGTAGGATCATTGGGCTCCCCAAACTCGAAGATGAGATGAAGGCAGTCAAATTCCTCTCTACAGCGATGAAACAGTGAATTTACTCAGGGATTCCAAGCCAGACATGATGGGATGTTAATCAACAAGACTGACTGCCGATAGAGCCTAGAACAATGAGCAGCTGCTGCCACTTACCATTTATTTTTGTGTTGCAGCAGGTCTGACCAAAGGAAAGTGGCAAAATCAATGAAACACGAGGATGATACCAAGATTGATCTCAGAGAAATTTGCCGAATTGCCTTTGCTTTTACCATCCAGTTGGCTGTAGATTTTCCTGAAGATGACTCGGAGACAGAAACAGTCACACAAACGAATCATCCCTCCCTCAGAAGCCTTGCAAGCATATGGATGCTAGGGTCCCAGACTGTGAAACTGCAACCGAACCCACCAGTCTTAGCTGGCAGCGCACCCATCTGAATTTTCCCCATAGACTGAACCAATGGTAGGGACCTTGGGTGTTTCATGTCGGAGTCCTCGTAAAATTCGAAGAACTGCACGATGTTCGAATGCTTCCCAGAGACCATCTGCCCAATGGAGCAGGTGCAGGTTGAGTGAAGTGGATATTTTTCACCATGGGGCATAGGAGCTACATCCCAACCTATAAAGGTAGTGACCATTTCTCACTACAACTGCAACATCAATTATGAGCCCAAAACTGGGACAATACCGTGATTTATGGATTAGTTCTGGTCTACCCCAAGTCCCCTAGGCCGGTGGATTTCGCCTCCAAAAGCTCGATCTCTTCAAGGACCTCGATGATGGTGGTGGACCATGAAAAATCGGGGGTTTCGCCATGGTAAAAGCATGAAAAACACTGGTTTACCCAAGAAAAAAAGATAGGTAAATCAAAAATGTTTGAAACAAAGAACTGTAAGAAAACCACGAAAACCACGAACACATCTCCACAATTCTGAAACTCATCCCCCTACTCTTCAAGATCACCTGTAAATGGCCGATGGGGTGTAGCCTCTGGCAATCTCATTTTTCCATGAAAAACTGGAGTCTTTGTCCTCAAAAAGCTGGGCTTCCACGCATAGCCTCTGGTGAACCAGTCTTTCTTTGGAATGGTTTTCACCTGGCCATGGGTCATCCAGAGATTTTTGTCATCAATGACTTCATGGAAAACTGACCACCATTCTATTCACCTCAAAAGTGATGAGTGTAGATCAGTCCCATAAAAAAATGAACAAACTCATGAATACGTGGAAAACACAGAAAACCACTGAATAAACATACGAATCAGTCATGAATAATCACATGAATGAATCAATGAATAACTTCTTAATGAAATTGAACACACACATGTATACATATATGAATGTACATGTATACATATATATACATATATATATATGTTACATATATATATATATATATGAATGTATGTATGTGCCGATTCTTGGTGCATCTATCCCATTGCAAGTGTGTGTGTTGGCAATGCCACTATAAACATAGTTCGGATGCAACAATTCATATTGATTTTCACTGCTTGGGTTCTGCACCGCAAGTCGGTTGCTCCCTAGAAGCGAAGCCCCTGCAACCTGCACCAACAAATTTCTGCTCGAATTTCTGCCCTGTAGAATTTTCGAATCCCGCCAGCTGTATCTTGGAGGTTGCATCACAGGAATCGTAAGTGGGTAGCAAACCCCATTATACCTCCAGCTATTTGTGAAATATCCCACTTCCATATGGGGTTAAAATCAATTACTAATTGGGATGCACATCGAAGTAATTAGCTATGTCTACTAGTGTTTTGGTCACTACAATCCACATACCACAGGATTGCCAATTCCATCCTGTCGGCGCGCACGCATCGACTTTGGTGCGATCGGCGGTTGGTACACCTTGCCGGAACAGCAGCTTCAACTTCGAACTACAGCAAGTCCTACAGAGAGTTAAAAACAGATACTCTCCCTGTGTTTTTTCCCCCTAAAAAGCATGTCCTCCCAAATAGCCAATGCGTTTTAGTTTTTTTTTCTTTGTGATTAGAGGTTGACACCATGGCTATGTCGGTATAAACATGGCAGTTCTGCTCATCAATATCGTCTTGCAGCTCAGACAACTACCAAAACTTTGCCTGGGGCCCTCATCATTTTCGAACCTGCACATATCTCAAACCAAAATTGGTTTCATGGCTGTTATTGCTGGTGGTATCATCCTTTTTGCGAATATCTTGGAAACCATCATTTATATCCCCAGTAATTGTAGGTTCAAAAAAACAACAGTGACCATCAAGTAGTAACAATAATGAAACAGATGTATCATAACATGTAGTTATGAAAAGTATACCTGTTTGGAGGTTTCCTAAAATGGAAGTACCTCCAAATCATCCATTTCAATAGGATTTTCCATTATAAACCATCCATATTTGGGGTACCATCATTTTAGGAAAACCCTATTGATATATAGATAAACATATTATATACACACATATTTGTATACTTCCATATACCATCTGGTTATTTAACATAGCCATGGAAAATCACCATGCTATTAATAGGTAAAGCATCTATTTCTATGGGCAATTTTCCATGGCTATGTTAAATAACCAGAGGTAATTTCCCTGAGATGAAACAAATGTCATCGCCTTCGTACTTCACCAAAAGCGCCGGCTGCAACGTGGTCCTCCGCCTGGGGAAACTCATGGGAAAATCACCGCTGGATTTCCCAACAAAACATGGAAAGTCTCAAGTCGGCTTGCCGAGAGGAGTTTCAAATTTGTCATTCCATTCAAGTCAAAACAAAAACAGATCTGAAATTCTTACCAAATCATGCAGGCACATCCCAACCAAAATGACCAAAATGGCTCATCCCGCGACGAATTCTGCAGAGCTGCGTGCGCACGGATCAAGTAGTTCACATCATATTCGGACCTGATCCCAGCTGGAACTGGTAAATGGAGGTCATCCATAAAAACATGATTATTTACAGGTATTGATCCATAGCCATGTCTTCAAATGAGGTGAATGTGATGACAAGTGTCATATGACCAAATGCTTCATATCTTTAGAACTTTCTATCTTCTTTGAGGTTCACTCGGAAGTTTAGTCAAACCTACACCTTATCAGAATCAATTAAACCCACAAAAAGAGCCTGGGAGTTTGTTAATCCACAACTTGAAAAAATCAGCTTCAAAAAGTCACAGTGGATAAAATTGGAAACACAGAAACTTAACCCATTCCAGCCTTTTCTGGTACGCATTAGTCTCCACGGTAAAATGAGGAGATACCACATGATGACTGCTTAGCTCAACTGGCCAAATGCTGGCACACCCACTGGCCAAATGCTAGTCATGCAGTGTGATTTGAGATGGTACCGGAATGGTGGCAAGAGTAGTATCTATTTCTGCTTCACGGAGTTGTTTGATTCGAGTGGGCCTATTGCGATTTCCAGAGTGATGGCGACAAAAGAAACTACCAGTTTTAACCGCATGTAAACAGTTAAGTATGAAAATATGGTCGACTATCTTGGATGTTGTCTGGACACACAAAATGAAAGCGACAAGAGGGGCTACTGGAACTGCCAGAGAGATAAGTTTGATAGAGATAGGTTACGAGAGAGACAAGTTTGATTGAGGCATGTTTGACAGAGATAAGTTTTGATAGAGAAAATAAGGCAAATATTCGTTTTGATACAAACAAATTTGATCAAAACAAGTAATGATAGAGACGCGTTGGACAAAGATGCGGCGAGAGGCTGGAGAACGATATCCTTAAGCTGGGTTTAGTCACCAGAGAGCAGAACTCTAGTATATAAAAAACAAAACATGTATCAGTAGGTGAACTCACCCTTTTTGATAGCAAGATCCTTTTATTTGTCACACATCGCATCTTTAGCAGCAAGTTGCTTTCGATCTTAGCACTCAAAGCCCACCCAACTTCTCTGAGATTCCCCTGCTCAAGGAGACTGTAACCACCCACTGGGATGATGTGGCATTGACCCATCCCTCCTGGACAGACTCCCATGGTTCATCATCAGCCGTTCGGGAGATCGGTCCCATTGTGGAAACCACTTTACACCATTCACTGGTAGTTAGATACCATTTTTTTGGGGGTATATGTCATATATATGTCATATATGTCTCATTTTCAGATATCTCAATTGGGAACATCGTCATTGTCTCAGAGATGCGAACCAAAGAAGTCTCTGAAACCACAACTCGTGGCGGGATGGGAGGTCAGATCTGATCCCATCCCCGAAACTGACCCCATCCGTCCTGAGCGCTACGGCCACCGCGTCGGAGCAAAAAGTGGAGACTTTAGAAACACTCATAGTAACTTTGGGATGGAAAAAAATGTCAGGTTACCATTTCCAGAAATGGAACATGTCAGAAAGATCACAAGAATCCATGAACATCATGAACTACTTGTTTCATGTTGGAACCAGGACATGTTCACTTTCCAGTCTCGTTGCATTGAGTTTTTCCACGTCGCTTGAGCTCCAGGACTTACAAGCTGGGCCGGTGGATTCAGGGACATGGGCCACAATTCGAACTACAGATGTTTGGCAGTGTATATCCAGACAAATCGATATCTACATATCTATATCTGGATCAAAATCGTTGTATTTAATATCATGTAATCACATTTACACCTCTTTATATGTGTGTAATTGTGTATATAAAAGGAGAGACATACCGTATATACTCATCCAATGAGCTGTATCCTTGGTTCTCCGGAGAACTCCCTGCAGAGGGGTAGGGAATGGGATCACTTAGCAGCCAAGTTCACCAATAACACCACGATCTACCATCCAACTTGGATTTACCATCCAACTTGTTGATTTTTTGGGGAAGAATGCTGACCCATCCCCATATTTGGTGTGAGCTGATGCGGTTGGTGGCTTGTCATAGAGGAGGGTCCTGGTAAAAAGGAGCTTAGTATGGAACCCAAGAAGGCAATGTCACAATGAAGGGAATATCCACCGTTTCAGTGTAGGGAAATCTGTTTACCAACCATTGGGTGGTAACTTACCAACATATGACTTTACCAGGCATCGATACTTGTAATTCCGCATACATGGCCCTACGATCTTGATCAACTTCCAGATATCGGCTAAAACATGTTGGTAAACAAACAAATCGAATACGTATGAAGAAGCCATCATAATTGGATGGACGAGGTTTAACCACAAGCTGTGGCATGCAAGGTCAACTTCAGAGCTCACTCTCCAACAGGATGAGAGGACCCACTTTTTTTGGCGTGCCGGATGGCGATGTCTAACAACGCAGAACTGGGCTAAAGGACAATTTACAGGAGTCCTCCGAATTTTTATACTGAAAGCCATGCTCAATAGTCGTTCAACCCTCCTTAAAACATTTTAGTCAGTTGTGATCATCACCCCAAAAAGCGGGAAGGTCATTTGAAACAACCAGCCAGCATGGTCTCCTGTAAATTCTCATTTCAACCAACCTAGTGAGAACAGGAACCCTTGAGACACGGTCGTCAGTCAGTGGGAAGTTGCACTTGTGAATGGAAGTTGGAACTTGGACAACGACCTATTCACAACTTCGTGGGTATTTTTGAACATGGGGAATACCCGTCAAAAGAGCTTTTCAAAAGGGAACATGATGATAACATGCAAATTTTGTGTGTACCCTATATTTTCAGACAAACTTGCATCATAATGCATTTATAAGCCGACTATTCAATAAATCATGGTGTCATCCCCATTAAGTTGGTGTGCCTCGGACAAATCCATATGGCGACAATGCTGAGCTGGGACCCAATGGATGTTCCATATGTCATGAACGACCATTTTAGTACTGAAAGCCATGGTGACTTGGGGAACCCCCATTTTAAGCAGTTGGACACCCAACCCCCGTTCAGGAACAACACCCGACCGGCGGTCATCGTCCCAAGGGTTCAATCTAACAATCTGCAGTCCTCTATCCTGGTGCGCTGACGAGTGGATGTGGACCATAGGCCCATAACACACATCTATTAGCCTGGTTTAACATTTTACATCTATTCGTTTTGGGGTGTTCTTTCGATGTATAAACACATGGCCTCGGAGATGGCATTGAATCATTGAATCAAGGGCTATGCCAAAGGTCATTGATGCATATGTGCAACCAATTGAATCAACAAAGGCTATGAAAAATATCAAAATCCTGAACATTGCAAAAAAATCTTTGTAAAATCCCAATCCACCCTTGTTGCTGAACAAATCCCCAATGCATCGCAAGAAAAGTCCCATCGTCAGGTCACCAACTCACCGAAGCAGCTACACCAGGGATCTGCTGGGCATCGAACACTTTGGTCCGCTGGTGCTGAGGCGGTGTAGAGGTCTCGTGGATCAATCATATCACCGGGCAATTCTTGTACTTCACAAATGGAGAAATGGGTTTCTCTAAAAATAGGGTATCCCTAAATCCATTAATCATCATTTTCCATTAAAACGGCGTGTTTTTTGGGTATATCTCATTTTAAGACACATCCAAATAAACACTCTTCGAGATACTCCACCTTTACCAAGCATCATTTGTGGTGACCTCGTTGTGGTCCAAATGTGTTGTCCTGGGAATGAAGCATCCCTCGGCGGTAGTGTGTAACATCAAGGCAATCGTTAGCCTCCTGCACAATACTAAACAGCCGGCGCTAGCCATGGCAAAGGCTCGCTGGACCATGTGCTGTTGATCTTTTCCTGGAAAACTTGAAGCTGGCTTGGCATAGCCGCAGCCCCAATCAGAGATATATGGATGTACAGGTATCCCAAAAATCTGTGACCACATTGATATCAATGGGATCAAAGTGGTGATGGTATGATTTAAGAACTCCCTGCACGTGGATCCAACCCCAAAGAATGGGGAAACACTTCCATCCTATCACATACCTACCTCCTACTACATGATTTAAACCTGACCCCGAAAGAAACTTAGACACCCGCATCAAACATACAGTAAACCATTGTAGTATGCACAAAAACTCAGAGGTCCCTCAAAATGAGAAAACATAGAAACATGATAACACACACCAGAAATCATGGAGGGTTAGCCAAACCCTCCACTGCAGGTGACCCTCTGCCGACTCAGAACTGCCACCGTGGTTTTCCCTCTGCCGAGTTCAAGGAAGCGCCCTGTCAGCAAAAAGGCTTGATGTCAACGAATGGATGGGTTGACGTGGTGCATATATCCATAGTTGGATTGGTGAGAACCAAACCACACAGAATACAACTATCAAAATCAAACAAACTATGAAACTGGGCAGTGGTTTCCCTGACGGCATGGGTATATAAAACCTACATGTCAATATTATCTCATGATCTTGCACCCATCTAACAACCACATAAACCCACAGTATGGGCATACAATGAATATACCACACCATACGCATACTATATGAACCACAAACATGAAAGATATCACATACACCATAATGCACCATATGCATACTGATTTGATACCATACACCAATCCCGTGCCAGAAGAACCATATGCGATACATCAACCCAACCATATACATACCCAGATCATACTGTACTATACATATACTTCATATATGAGAATCCGGAACTACATCCTAAGTATCTATCAGTGCAGTATATATATATATGTTTTTTCCGATATTGTACCATGATCATATTAGTATATCGTCACCCTCATTCAAACATGGCAATGGAAAACCCTCATCAACGGAGGTTTTCATTGGAAAATCATCGAACTAATTGGGGCACCCCCCATTTTTAGATGACTTTCCCAGTAAAACCTCCATTTAGTTCGGGGATTTTTCAAAACCATAAACCGACCCACGTATTGGTATATCATTAGCTATCTACCGGATGATATCATTTTGCTCCTGGTTTATACGTAAATACAAAACAAATTAAACAATTAAATAGATAAACATATAAATATAAGCAGAAGTATAAGTATAAACATAAGTATATATATAAATATAGATATACTCCATGATATATAATGACATAAATAATGACACATATAATTACATATATATATGATATATGTATATATATATATATGATATATATATACATGTTCATACCAGTGTGATATGTACCATGACGATGTTGGTATATCATCCCGAATCCCACACCATCCGCCTGCGGGGAGGTGCTCCGGCGCCGCGGCAGCGGCCCAGGCACCCGGGTGGGCGCCCGCCGCGCATCGGACTCCAGGGATGTTGATGCCGGGCCTGTGCGGTGCCATGGAGAAACTTGGGAAAACATGGGATGAAACTGAGAGACTATGGAAAGTAACGATGGTTAATGGTAGCTTATGATGATTATTGATGATTAATGATGATTAATGATGGTTAATGATGATTAATGATGGCTAATGATGAATAATGTCACAATGTGATTTGAACATCTTTCATTCATTGGGACTGGGAACCAACATAGAATAGTATCAGCAATAATGTAATTCATATTATTAATCTTTCATGTGGTTGGAAACTGAATTCGTGGCTCCCTGGCTTCCGTTGTGAAAAGGGAATATGGATAGCCATGGCTCCTGCGCTTCCAAACCACTGGCCAGAAATACGCTTCAGATTGAGGAAACAAAGAAAACATATGAAAACATATGATTTAGTCTGTTTCAGATTGGGGCAAACATCAATTTTATGGCCGGCCGGTCCAAAATTAGATGGGCCCTGCAGCTCCGAGACAGGAATCCATCATGCCCAACTCCGATTGACAGACCGTCAGAAATTGGGAAGTTGGAATCTCGCTTGTACCTTGGAGCTGGGCCCATTATTGTTTTGTTCTCCCCTACATCAAGACTGCTAAACAAGGTGGATCTTTAGTGGAGGATGAGAGATTCTTCTGTGAAAACGGCTAAACATGCCCCTTCGAATCTCCAAGGATCCAAACATTGTCTGAAACAGATCTAAAAGCAAGCATTCCACCACAAAACACTGACCAAAACTTTCCTTTGCACTCGGTGGCAAACTGATCAAAATAGGTTGGTCAGAATGGGGAACCCATGTCTGTCACATAGCTAGGGCGAAATCGGCCCTTGTACACCTAGGACCTAATACCAGCTGGTTTCTTTCCTGTTGGATTCTTGGCCGTTTTGGTCCACTTACATCTTTCCATTTCTGCTTAGAGGTAGTTTAACTCCAGTATCTGGGAAAATCGTTGATAGCTGGGAATGATAATCCCAATGATTACCCTATACTTACTGTTGGGAATCTTACAGTATGTGAACTATTGAGTTATTCACTCCATTAATGAATAAATCCTCTGGCATTATCATCCTAGACTCCACTTCCTAAGCTGCGAGTTGCCAATCACAGCTCTGGCAAAAATACAATATTTTCTTTGGCGGGGAACAATTTCTTGCAGGTTCAATCCCAAAACTACATAAATCAACAGTTCTTATTATAAAATTCCAAGTGTTCCTTGTCATATCTAGACTCTTCAGGGAAAAAACAACATTTTCCATGTGGCCATTTCAATGTTTTTCTTAAATGTCTTCCTCACCTTTGCTGAAAATACCAGTCGTTTCCTCGTTCAATCTCCGGTTTTTGTTGGCTCGCCTTTGGGAGCTCGTCGTGCAGCGGCCTCGTCCCAGAGCCTTCTCGGATATACGTGATATCTATCTGGGAGATGTATGACAAGTCATGAATATATTGGTATATGTAAATCTGTAAATCTGTAAATCTATATATCTATAGATCTACAAATATGTATATATATATATATATCTATAAATCGAAAAATCTATATATATATATATATCTATAAATCTAAAAATATATATATATATATATCTATATATCTATATATCTACAAATCTGTATATATATATATCTCTATAAATCTAAAAATCTATATATATATATATCTATATATCTATAGATCTACAAATCTGTATATATATATAAATCTAAATATATATATATATCTATATATCTA
>Ga0126342_10001845_pt1 | contig 31376 bp, 32 predicted proteins | sample Cyp1metagenome_FD_92528 | JGI IMG/M metagenome (GOLD analysis project Ga0126342, IMG submission 92528) | Coral microbial communities from Lord Howe Island, Old Settlement Bay, Australia - Cyphastrea 1 metagenome | ecosystem: Host-associated > Invertebrates > Cnidaria > Coral ...
AGAGTCAGGAGAAAGAGTCAGGAGAAAGAGTCAGGAGAAAGAGTCAGGAGAAAGAGTCAGGAGAAAGAGTCAGGAGAAAGAGTCAGGAGAAAGAGTCAGGAGAAAGAGTCAGAAGAAAGAGTCAGAAGAAAGAGTCAGAAGAAAGAGTCAGAAGAAAGAAGGCGCAGGCGCGCGAAAAAGTAGAAAAGTCGCGAAACATTGTGTTTTTCCAATGATTTGTGGCTCCAGAGGGTCGAAAAGTAGGCTCGCTAAAGCGGCGGGCGCGGAGCCATCTAGCCAGATGAGAGATGATAAATTGCACGCCGTTGTGGCGCGAAGCACATTTCCAAGTCAAAATGTGCAAAACACCTCACGTTCGGACCGCTTTTGGCAGTTGAGATGGCAAAAAAGTGCACGCCGTTGTGGCGCGAAGCATATTTCCAAGTCAAATGTACAAAACACACCATGCTCGGGCCACTTTTGGACGTTGAGATGTCGAAAAAGTGCACGCCGTTGTGGCGCGAAGCACATGTGGAAGTCAAAAGTGTAAAGAACTGAGCGTCTCGGAACACTTTTTGAAGTCAAGATGTCGAAAAAGTGTGCGCCGTTGTGGCGTGAAGCACATGTCGAATTCAATATGTTAAAAACACACCACATTCAGACCGCTTTTGGACGTTTACAACACTACAACAACTACTACAGCTACAACTACAATTACAATTGTTACACTACACTACACCACAACTACAAGTACAACTACAAGTACACCTACATCTACAACTACAACCACAGCACATTGCATTCCACTACGCTAAGCACACTACACTACACTAGGCTACCCCACACCACACTGCACTACACTACACTACACGACACTACGCTACACTACGCTAGGCTACACTACACAAATACAAATATGCTACGCTACATTACACTACACTAACTGCCTACACTAATTACACTACACCACACCACACTGCACTACACTACTACAACTACAACTACAACTTGTGACTACAACTACAACTACACTAATTACACGCACAGAACCGGACGTTTGCCCGGAGCCTGTGTTTTCTCGCACGAAACGGCCCTTCTTTTCCACGGACCCCCACGAAGTCTGCGAAGGGTTGTTGCCGCAAATTGTTGTGAAACGAGCCATGAAGCAAATTTTGCGTCGTTTGCATGGCGAGGGGCCACGCCTAGTGTAGAACCGCGATGAAACATGTGTTAAAACTGTGGGAAAAATAGAGATGTTATGCCTTCATGGGCGAACGTTAGGTTCTGCGGGTACTTGCACTACGCTAGACTAATTACACTACACTACAACTACAGCTACAACTACACTACTTTACGCTACGCTAGACTACAGTACAGTACACTACACTACATTGCACTACACTAATTGCACCACACAACAACTACAACTGCAACTGCAACTGCGCTACACTAATTACACTACACTACAACTACAACTCCACTACGCTACACTACAACTACAACTACAACTGCACTATCCACACTACATCCAGCAGTTCTGGGTGAGGTGACCACTGCAACCACTGCAACCACTCCAAAAAACACAACTCCAACCACCTTTCGGTCCATCAGTCGATTCGCTCTGCCATTAATGCATCACAACAACTCACCTCTCCTAGAGTATCCTATCTTTGAAACTTCCGCCACCGCCTTGTGCGGTACTACTGGTAAGGACATATCATAGTTGTTAATAAATGATGATAATCCCCATCAACCATATAGTATAACTGTATCACCCCCTATAATAACCTATCAGCAGGGGTTCTGCTCACTGCTCAATTCTCAAAACCCTCGACTCAACCAAGCAACTGCTCAAGCTGGAACACTTTGCCAGCAGCACCGAGAACTTGTAATCGTCCTTTAAAATCTCTGGGCAGTAGAAGTCCGAGAGAAGGAAATTGATGCATCGCCCTCAAAAAACACAACTGACAATGACACCAAACCTTCAGCCAATCCCCTTTGAGGACACAGATTAAAAGAGAAAAAGTGCAGAGGAATGCGTGGTACAGAAAAACATTGGACCACACTGGCGCAATTCACTAGGAGACCAGCTATCGTGTACGTCTGTCACTCGTCCGCCATAGTTTGCCTGCTGTGCAGGAAGCCGGAGTATATGTTTGAACACGATGCGGGTAGTTTTCTGGAGCTTCTCTTCTTCTCTTGTGAAGGGAGTCGTTTGAATCCCACATTTATGTTGTTTACATATTATGTTTACATACTAACTGAAATCCTTCTGAAGCATATGGCTGACAAGGCTGATTCCCAGTGTCAGTATCAATCTGAAAAGCCACAAAAGGGGGAAAGCAGCTACGCGCCTCTGCAGCAGTGTATCTCAATGCTGCATATGGAACCGCATCGTTTTCTTCCAGAAACATCCTCACAACTCAGTGGCTTTGGCTCAAAAAAGTAGTCACAAACAGAAGAAATATGCTTTGCTGCTCCACTTTTCACATGTGGAGAATGCTCTGCACACTCAAAATTCCCACAGGGTCCTGAGCTGCATCATACAAATCTGTCTGTCTGGCTCAGAGAATTGGTACCTGGCGGGATCCCACACAGACTTCCTTGAAGACTTCCTTGACATCTATATATATATACATATATCTTTGCAAGTCTTTGCAAGCAGTCTTCAGACGGTATCAATCAAAGTTTATGATGGATACACAGTGACGTCATATTTGTAAAAGTAAACACATGACGGAGAGACGGAATGTTCCAACCCAGAGGGCCATATGTGCAACGTTCCTGACATCACGATAAGTTCGGGACGGCGATATTGTGCTGAAAAAGGCCAAGAACAGACATTGAGTACATGAGTTGTTGAAATATTTGAAATCAAAAGGAAAACCTGGATATAGCAGAGGGGGAAGAACGACACGCTTGGGATGGCAAGAGCAGAGGGGATCAAACAGTTTGCCTTTGCAGAAAAGAAGTACTGTATAAGGAAGTCCCAAGAGAACTCGTTGCAAATGCTATATATTCAAATGTTACAAAAAGAATGCAAAGGTATGCAAAGTGCAGTTCCTGAATCGACGCATGGAAAAAGCACAGCCCAAAGAGCATCTTCCTGGCACAAAATTCTGCGAAGGTGCGACAGCACAACTCCAAATCACCAGAGACTTTGCACAGCACTGCAGACTGCAGTTGTCGAAAATCCGAAAGGCCAAAGGCAGAAGCATTATGACATCATTATGACATCATTACCGAAGCATTTAAATTCCATTTAAAGCCAAAGAAAAATCACAGCGGTGCAACAGGCTATGCTCTGGCCGCAGCAAAAAAACAAGCACGGCAGTTTCCTGAAGGTGTGCTTGCACTCCGTATTCTTCGTGCAGGCTTCAGCAAACCTGCGGCTGGCAATGGATACCGTAGCATACATATTAGCTGCAATATGTTACAATAAAATAGAACATAGTAAATATATGTAATAATACCATAACCTACAAAACACCAACTGGACACAACATCGCATCGACTTCCCATATTAATCTCCCCCAACTAGGACGCATATTTTTTGAAAACGCTTCGACTTCCACACTGGGGTGTATTTTCTGAAACCAATACCACCTCAATAAATAGCGTGTTCCGGTCTCTTCTTTTGCTCAATACCTCAACAAGTTCGAAGCCAAGCTGAACTGAGCTGTTCACCAGTCGGGATCAATGGAGTTGAATGCTCGAAGTAGGTTCGACTTCAAGCCTCCAGCTGTGACAATGACACGCTCCACGTGCGCAGATGGCACCAATCGCATATGATTCGATGGTATCGTGATGTATAGTGTACTTCTCAGTGAACTCCGGTGCAACATCTAAGCTACAGACCTTTGGGAGGTTCTATGGTCATCTTCATTCCATTTTGCAGCACTGAGATTGGAAAGTCCGGTGAAGGCATTGCTGTCCTGGCTGAAACAGAAATGCACTGGCTGACCATCTTTGATCACTCGTGAAACTCTTCAGTGATCTTCATTGCAGGACAACATGGAGGAAAGTGTTTCTTACTGCTTCTTTATCGGAACCCTCTCAGTTGCCCGCAGCCACAGGCGAAACTGGTCTTGCACTCCCTCGGAAAACTATGTGTTGGGCACAGCGCAAGACACAGCAAGTACACCGGCAAAGCAAGTCTGTTCCATGTTCTGTGCTTACACAGTTTACGTTTACACTGACAGTCTTGCCTTGTCCGGGAGCTCTTCCACCATCACCTCCAAGGTAGGCATCCAAGAGGGTGCCAAGTGGCCTTGGTTTCTTTATATTTCTTTCCAGTCCCAGGCAAAGAGTTGAAATGTCGCTGCAATCATGTTGCGAGATGATCAACTTTTTGAGAACCTGACAATTTTGCAGGATGACCCACAATCCTTGTTCTGCGCCTTCCTTGATTGCCTTTTCGGCCTGCCCATTAAAGCTTTGATCAAGTTCAACATTGAAAACAGGGATACAAATGGATACGAGACCTAGAGAAAAGTGAGAGATTCCAAAAGCCCTTGCCTTTGGACCTTGTCCTTGACCCAGGGAGACCTGGCTCTTGAGTCATTCAGTGAATCATTGAGATGACCACAGAATTAGTTCAACAGCTTGTCGTGCCGTTGCTGCCGTGCAGTCTGCACGTCAAAAATGAGACAGGACCACCGTGATGTAGTGATCGTTCATTGCCATCTTTTGCGCCAAGCGTATCACTTCAACCTGGCAGGGGAATGGCCACAAGTGGATCTCAAGCATTGGTTGTTCTGGTCAAACATGCCAGTTTGACCATGGGGTCAGCACCAGAGGACAGCACAAAGATGAGCGGCTTGCAGTTAGAACCCGCGCTGTGAAAGGCCCTTCAGTGCCAAGAAAAACTTGGCCGGATCAGCAAGTGTCTGGCTATAGCAGCATTTCACTGCTTTGATAAGAAAGGCAGGACCACACTGAACTTGGCATCCGCGCTTTTCCAGGTTGAACCCTGGTGGCTCTAAGAAGCTCTTGCCCAGATTCGCAGCGATCACCTGCAAATCAGCTAATCATATCAAATTCACACCGGGCACACGGATGCATATGGACAGTTGCCCTGCGGGCCTCTTGCAATCCAGCTATGGTGCAATCAGTGCGAACCTTCGCTGAGCTGAATGCTGCACTCAATGCTGAGCTTTAGAAACAGCTCAGAAAGCCCAAAGCATCTGAGGCCAGTCTAATGCACAAAATGCATCGTGAGGCGCATTGAATCACTGGGCTGTGACGGCTGTGACGGCTGTGACGGCTGTGACGGCTGTGACGGCTGTGACGGCTGTGACGGCTGCGACAGACTTTTGCCAAGGGACTGCCAGAAGCACCAAGGCTCTCTGTAGGGTAGACATTTGCTCCTGGCGTAAACCGTAGAGCTGCTGTTCTTGACATATCACAGCTCTCGTCAAAAGGAGAGACTATCGGTTAGTGTTGTTTTCTGCTTTGGAATGGCCATGAAGGGAGGCACAGTTGTGCAGTATGGAGCACTGCTGCTTCAGGCTTTTCAATAGCTTCCAGTGCAATTGTGAGTCTGTATACAGTCCCAACCTGGCATCTCACATCCCTGAAAATAAACAAATCATGGTCTGATATTGTTTTAGAGTTGTTAGCTAATCAGCTAATCCACATGGAGTTAGCAATCTCCACGCATTCCTCCCGAGGTCTCCGCAGCACATCGTCCTTGCCGGGCCAATGCTCAGCCAACGGATTGTCAGAGTCGAAAACCACCCGCCATCTATCAATGTTATCCTGCCAGGAAGTGTCAAAGCTTGCCACTTGGGCCAGCGGAAGCTTCAAAGGCTAGCTGCCAGCTAGAGTCAAACAAGATAAAAATACACAAAAGTCTGACTGAGCCTTGAAGGAATTCGCAAATTTGTACCATGGGCCTTTGCCCAATTTGTCCAAGACGCAAATCCTGGCAGTTCGCCGAGGGACCCAATTTGGACCGATGATTCATGGGATGTATTCCCAGCTCCAAAGCTCCACAGCCTGCTCCACATCTTTTCGGTCAGCCACTCTGCAGAAGGTTTGGCTGTCTGGGCCGTGCCACCCCCTAGTGCCATGAGAAGCAAACGCCTGGCCAAATGGGATGCAATTTGATGCAACCATGGCACTTTCCAGCCAAAGAATCCCACTGCATTTAGTTCAGTCACATTTCTTTCATCTCCCACGCAATCAAACAAGGCATATGAAGCCAAGAGTTTCAATTGATAAACATGCCAGGCCAGGCTTCTCCTCCAAATTGATGTCATCATCTACCTGCTAAACATATCTGTACAGTAAATTCAAGTTCAAACTCTTTCATTCCACAAATGAAGATGTTCGCAGTGGCCTCCATGGACTTGAAGGCCAGCAGTAAGGACAGCATCAATTTGTCCTTGCAGGTGATTGCCTTGATTCTCCAAGTGCGAATGATGCGAGTGCTTGCAAATCCAATGAAGGACGGAATCCTGCCCAAAAGCCATTTAGACTCGGCGTAGAAGAAAAGAGAAGAATCCAAAGTATCTCATGTTTCATCGCTTTTTGAAATTGCATAGACAGAGCGCAAGTCCTTCTCAAACAGTGAATGACATGTCTGTTCCTCAGTAAATCAGCGACTGGAAATGGGAAGCTTTGGCATTCATGACCGTCGAAGAGTTGCACTGTTCCCGTGTAGCGTCTTGCGAAGAGCATGCCTTTCGCATCAAAAAACACGAAAGCACAGACTTCGCAAAGCTCGCAGTTGCAAAGCCTTTTTGGCTGCTCAGTTCCCCCCCTTCGGCAACAATCTGTGCCCATGGTTGAAGAATCAACCCACTGCACAACTTGAAGTTTGAAGCTGACAGTGGCTTTCAGCCTTTTTCGAGTAAAGCAGCTCAGAGTTGTGGAGTAGAACGGATCTTCGTACAGGACTTTCAGTTGCTTCTGAAATTTGGCTCAGCATGACAGCTTCGGCTTGAAGTTGGGATCTCCAACTCTACCAATCCACTATCTCCGTTTCACTTGAGGATTGTGGCGTTTCAGGCTTTGCAAGCAAGTGAACACTTCGAACGCTTCGCATATAGACTGCTACGAGGGAAATTCTATCATTCTCAACCATAAGGACTGCTTTTTTATATTTTTTGATGCTGTTCAGTGCACATTCGCGAAAAAACTGGGCTAACCCCCCCGCTTACTATTCGGCCACCCCAAGCCACCGGAAACCTATTGGGCAAAGACCCCAAAACGAACAGTTTTGGAGAAAATCAGCAGAATCAAACCTGCTGCTCTTCAGCAGTGATGCTAGGCTGTAATTAATCCTCTTGCAAACAGCTTTTCTCATCGTGCTGGAAGCACACAAACCACAGGGCAAACGGCGTCATAGAGGCCGAATGAAGCCCTTCCTAAGCAGCTGAGGTCGGGGAATAAAGGTGACGAAAAAATCATTCTTCTAAATATGTCCAAATACAAGCCGACTACAGAGCAGCGACTTAGAGTAACAGTAATGCATAATTCATCTCTTGGTCCAAGAGTCTTGAAGTCGTTCATGATGTCGCCTCGTGCTGCACCTTTTTCGATTGCAGCTGCAATGGTCTTGGCCGACTTGTATTTCCTGGGAATCTGTCCAGTTATCACAGATGAGAAGTGAGTATAAGGCCTTGAGTCGGGTACTCTTGAGTTCTTGGATGGAATGCTAAACATGTTGGCTTCTTGGATAAAATGATCAACATGTAATGTCCGATCAATGTTCAAAGGGGGCCCTTTGCAGTGGTTTTGTTACCACAGTGCTGCACTGATTGAAGTTCACAAGGCCATTTTGTGGCATACCACAGGTTGACTCATTCAAGCCAAATACTTGTAAACTTGAAGTATCCATTCACGCAAGACTTCAGCCATCTTCAGCCCAAGCTGCTCATACCGCTCGTACGCGGTTGTGCCAGACCTAGGCAAACTAAGTTGTCCTCATGGCTACCATCCAACCGTGACACCATATTCCTTATTATTCCTTCATATTGCGGATCATTTGACATTCAAAACAGAGGGGGAAAAAGTTGCCAGCTGAGCTGCCGTTTCGGATTCTCCGCCTGCGGGCTGCAGTTCTACAGCACACGTTCTGCGACGACAAGTCGCTGGAGTTGGTTCATATCACTTGAAAGCAGCTGACTATTTGCCAGCGAAATGGGTGAGGAAGACAAGCATTCAAAGTTGCAATTCAGGGAACATCATGGCAGAAACCAGTGCTGGGACCAGCAAAACAGGTTTTGCAGCTTTTGTATCTTTGGAGTTGGATTCCATTCTTGACAAACCTGGATTTGTTTGAGCAATTTTGAGCATCTATCATCATCTATCCAGTGTTGAGTCTTCCAGACTACATTGTATACATTTCAGCAAGCCCTCCCCAGTTCCTGGAATTCAACTGGGTCATCATCCCCTGGCAGGCTGCCGCCCAAATCCTCGGCCCGATCGGCAAATATGGCAAATCATGAAATCCATGTTGGAATATGTTGAAATATGTTGAAATGCCTCATGAATTTCAAAAACGAAAAGGAGAATGCATTCCACGCAATCAACGCATTCAAGATGCCGCCAGTGGTTTGGCATCCAGGTCCATCTTGGCTCCGTTCTGCCAAAATCCGCCGGTGAATGGTTGAAGCTGACACCGTACTTTCCAACGATGGCATTCACCCACTGTGCCTGGGCTTTTTCAGCCAACTGGGTTTGCTCTGGCGCTTTCTCAACTTTGGCTCGCTTTGGCCGTCGTTTTGCTGCAGTACCTGAATCACAAAGTACAAGACCTATCAAGACCTACCATTATCTGATTCACGCGCTTCACGTTGACTTGCACTTGATCAAGTCACGCACCTCACCTGTGCATGCAGCGCTGATTGAAACGTATTAAAGCAATAGCTGTGGGCCTCCTTCTGCCCACTCATCGCTGGCAGGTACAGAGGACCTCCGGTGGCACATGGCAAGAAGGATTTGCCCAGCCAATCGCTTCGGGGCTCTCTCTCTCTCTCTCTCTCTCTCATATCTTTTAATGGGCTAGGCTATGGTTCTTCTAAAAGTTCTAAAGTCTGCAGCCTTGGTCTAAGTCTCAGTGATGCAAGTGGATACCTCACATACATCAAATATGAAAAAAAAACTTTTCTTTCTGGCCCAAGGCGCAGTTCCACGGTGTCTTTCCATCCCAGTTGAGGAGGCCTCAGAATTTCTTCAGCAGGATCTGAAGAACAAAATCAACTGTACTGTGGCCAAAGTCTGTCTGCATCAGCTGCTAGACCTTTTGCCAGATCGGCAAACATTGACTTTTGTCAACTTAAGTTATTATTATTTATTGTTGTCATCATAACACAATATTATCATATATTATCATTATTCATTATCAAGTTCATTGTTATCATATGTTATCATGATGATTCCTTTGGGAGCTGAAGCATATTCCACTTGCAGATTGAGCAACGTCTTCTCCAGGTCCACCAAACATCCAGCTTCATCCAGGAAAAGAACTGCCTGCCCCGGCGCACGAGTTAAGGGCCTAAGTGGCCTGGGGCTTTAGGGACTTTAAGGAAAAAGGCAGGAAAATATAGGAAAACACTAAAAGATATCAGCGCTATCAGAGTGCATGAGTTGCTGTCTGATCATACGAATTTTCTCCAGCTAGTCTCTGTCTCGACTTCGGTTCAGAGCAAAGCTCGCCTCCTCCTCGACCCCATGAGCCTCGTGGAACCATGTTCAATCTCCAAGCACGTTTGTATCTCAAGACCCCTCGTGAATCTGTGGGAATGGTCTAGTGAGTCTAGTGTCCAACGATATCCTCTAGTTCGCAAAATGTCGTCACAGGCCCGGTGTTTCTTTAATGTCCTTGCCTCGGCCCACATGCGCTTCAAGGGCATGAGGTTTTGCTGCAAAGATAGACGACATTGCCAGCGGTAGCGCCTGAGAACAACTACAGGTGCCAAATCACTCAACTCGACTCAAGGAACCCAGGGCTACCCAGACCATGACAAAAAACGCGCACACGCAACTTTCATGAATTCCCAACTTCGATCCCTGGAATAAGCTCTAGTCCTGCGCTCTTCATCTTCGGCTGTGACCCTGACGATCACCTGTTTCACATTTGCCACAAGCGACTTGTAGTTTCATACGCTTGCAGCATCAAATGATACATCACGATCGCTCACCCTGCTTGTATCATTGATTTAACCATTTAACTTCACTGGCATTCCACATAGCTTTTGGGGCCTACTTACATGTTGAAATTGTACGAAGTCAGAGGTCATGGAAGGTTGATGTCCTGGCCTGGTCTTTCGTTCTACTTGCTTGCGTCATAGCTGTAATATCCAGTTGGGCAAAACCATGATGTGGTATGACGTGGTACTTGCTGGTTTACACTATCAGCGCTATCAACACACGGAAAAAGAAGCTCTGGATTGCTCAACTACTGGCATTTCGGTCAAATGCAAGAGCTCCAGAGCGTATTTCAGTGTCGGAGCCTATACTTGTGCTGCACTTCACTACTCTCATCAATGCAAATCCCTGCATGATTTGGTGCCACTCATGAGTTGCAGTCTTTTGCAATGCTCTATTACAAACAGCTGCAGTTCATTGAGGTCATTCAGCCCACACAGCCATCCATGAAATCACTGCTATGCATTGCTAAATCAGCTAAGAATCAGCTATAAATCCGCTATAAATCAGATATGAGTCTATAGGCTACAGTAGGCATTTCCTCTGAGGTCCCATCGAAAAGCAGCTCCAAGAATTTGCTCTGCAATGCTCCCAAGCGTTTCTGGATGTTGCGCTCGAACTTCTCTGCGGATACCTCAGTGGATGATCATTGTCAACATCTCACCTTCATTCACCTTCTACCAGATGCATCCAAATACCATGGTTTTACACTTTGCAAGAATATGCAAGCATGTGATTTACAGCTCTGCAGTCTATACTACTATACTATACATGTCCTCTTGTCAGAGTTTGAAATCACGCTTTTTATTCACCTGTGGGGGCCTAGCAATCGCGTTTTCATAGATGGTGTAGAACCTCAGCAGGTCCAAGTTCGACAACTCTGAGCAGGTCCAAACATCTGGTCCATCCATGTGCAAAATAAGAACAGAACCATTCAAGGCTGTACTGGTACATCGGCTCCACCTTACTGAACAAGGAGTTGGCACACAACAGAAATTATGGCGAAGCACTCAGGAGGTTTGAAAGGTGGAGAGCACAGGATGTTGTCACAATCTGAGACCAGTGCATTGCAGAGGTCTGCGATCACAAAGAAAAGGGCGCTAGCCTCAAAGACCAATTGCAGATGGAAGGGTTGGACAAAAAACCAAACATGCGTGCTTGCTGGCTCGCTCTTGAAGCCAACACAAATCTTGGCATGGCAAGTCTAGGCAGAGTCGAAGCTGCGAGCAATCTGATTCTGGTCCAACTCCAATGGTTGCCAGAAAAGCATTGATCGACAATGCAGCAATGCAACAATGTCAGTTCCTTAATATGACATCTCTGAAATAGATATGTTTTTTATGTTTGGACAGTTGTGCTGGTAGTGTTAGTCTTGACAAACCTAGAAATAAGTTGCTGGCGCGAACAGCCACCGGCACCTTCAAGCAAAAGACTCACTTGACGGAACTGACTCAAATTGAGAAGTGCAAATGACACTGGATAAAGTCCTTTGGACATTGCGATGCATTCCTTATCTCTCCTGTCTGCTCAGATGAAACTAGCTGAGGCGCAGATCCCACATTCATTCGAAATAGAATTGTTAAAAAGTTGTTTACGCCCGAACCTGTGAGTTCTTTATTTAGCTTTGCTAAACAAGGGCGAACATGGTGAGCTTAGCTCTGCACATAAGTTGCACGAGTCTCTTGCACTTGAGCCTGCGTCTTTTCCTGGTCATCTCAACGACATCAAAACCTGACCTCAAAACCTCAGTTGGTTAATGATGTTAATGTCAGTTAATGTCAGTTATGCATAAAACTCACGAAGTTGTGATAGTTATGCAGCAAACCATAGGCTTGCAGTAAAGACTTCTGTATTCTTCAACTCTACCAGTATGCTGCCATCCAGACAGCATTGAAGCGTTCAAATGGATTGACAGATCTTAATTGGAAAGCAAATTTCAGGCTATAACCACAATAGTCTCCACTCGGATTGTCACATCTCTTTGCAGCCGTCCTGTTCTGCAACACGCTCTTCAATTCTGAGAGAGGCCTCATTGGCAAAGTAGACCGCACAAGATCATTCTCAAGCACCGTAAACAAAGCTCCGTTCAACACAAAATAGAGGCTCTTGGAAATCCGCTTGTAAAGTTGTGCAATCTTGGTACTGGTCATTCGAGCATTCTATCCGACCTTTGAAACCACTGTGCTACTTGGGTGGTCACTGTCTTTGAGGTGGCGAGAGTATTGATGAGCTCCTTTGAGGCAGGCAAGGACCAAGGTGTGGCAACAACCAAAGTTGCGAAAACCAGAAAATCTGTGACGAGTCGAATTCCTCGTCATCCAAAATGTTGCCCTTTGAGTCTGAGAGCAGCTGCAAAATGCGATCCTGCGCCAAGATGCCAAAGGCAAAGAAAACGCTCAACTGTCTCAACTCTTGAGATGCGAAGTCTTGCGAAGTCTTGCGAAGTCTTGCGAAGTCTTGCGAAGTCTTGCGAAGTCTTGCGAAGTCTTGCGAAAGTGCATGTCCTCGATTTCTTTCAGCTGAGCTTTGCTTTGTGCCTAAGCTCAGACTTCACATCGATTCGGCCATCTGCGTGTGGCAAAGGCTCGCAATTCATCAACACACCTTCATGAGAATCATGAAACAAGTCCTGGGATCCTCACACTTTCCATGATCAGATTTTGCCGCTTCCGTTCCACTTCTGGCTCCTGTCTCAATCCACATCCAACAAGTGAGCTTGAATCAACATGATTCAACATGAATCAACATGAATATGAAATTCGAGAATTCAATTCTGCGAAGAAACTCTGAAGTTTGCAGATTCTTCCACGCCTCTTTAGCCACGAGGATGCCAAGCATCTGATCTTGAAGTCCATCGGGTGTTGCCATGAAGTTCAACAGAGTGACCTGTGAATCATCCAGGGAACTTGAAGTGACATGCAATATCATATAATAGCAATCTATCTGTGCCTTTGCTGTGTCAAAAATGCCAGCAATTTTACGCAACACCCCCACCTGCACACAAACCTCAGGTGAGTAGTGTGGATTTGGCAGCTTCGTGGTGATGTAGAAGCGGAAGTCCTGCGCTTTTGGTGCTTCTTTGGAGAAACAACAATTTAACAATCTCAAAAAACTGCAGCAAATTACAAAGGTGCCAAAGTTGTAGGAAATGTCCATTGCCGAAGTGCCGAAGTGCTCACAGGCCTTGTTGTACTCGCATGGCGAGTCACCCAGCCGGATCATCATCTTGGCAGGATCAAGGACCAAGGTGCGCAAAATATCAACCAACAGAGGAAGGCCCAAAGGTGGGGCACAGGTGCTTTTTGATGCTTTTTGCATGTAGTGCATGGACGGGGTTCAACATCCCTTCATATCGGATCATATTGGAGCTTCAGCGTTGCCCCTCTCTATCCACTTTTTGCATGACTGATCCAAGACCCCAAGTCTCTGGCCACACTGCCAGCTTTGAAGATCGCCTGCTGTTTGACTGAGATAGTCGATAGTATTCAGGATAAAGAGACTGCGCTGGTAAAGGGTGGCTCATGCACTGTTCCACACACAAAACGAACCTTCTGTAGGAGCGGCTCGAGCAGTGGGTCAAGCTGCTCCAACACCTCATTATTCAAGTTCAAGGATTTGAATGCTCATCAGGCACACAAACCAGCACTTGTCATGTCCTCTAATTTAGTTGCTTGAGGCGAATCTCAACATCTTCATCCGCCCAAAGCAAAAATCGATTCCATTTCTAGTCGTGTCTCACTCGTGGATGTCTGGCATCTGCATTTCTTTGCGACTGGGAACTCGGACATTTTCTAACAATGCCGGCTTGCCGTAGGCAATTGCACCTTGTTGCGGCAAACTCTGCCAGTGTTAAGGGGGTCGTTGAGGTCTGTCTGTAGTCTGTATGGGCATGGGTCATGTGTACCGTGTGTAGCGATGGGATGTCAAACAGGTTCAGGCCTTCGAGCTCGCGAGCATAGTTCTGAGTCAAACGAAGGATGCGAAGTTGTTCTCCTCTTCCTGACGCCATACGCCACACTCCAACACACAAAACGGAAACTTTGGGAAACTTCGGGAAGCTGCACCAATGGGAAATGGGGAAGACTTCAACACTTTTGGGAGAAGCACTTTTTTTTCCCCAGGCATTTCGTTACTGCAGGTTCAGTGGCAACAGAGCTTTGACTTTGGAGGTCCTGTGCATGCCTTTCGGATCCACTGATTGGCCTGGCGTGTTCGAGATTCGATCCAAATGACATATTCTTTCAACAGGCTCTAGGAGCATCTTCTTTACGACGTACAACCAGTGCATAGGCTATGTCGGCTATGTGCGAAATGGACCCAGGTACTTGTCTCCTGCCAATCAAATTCGTACGTTTGTACGTCGCGTGTGTCAATGTGAGCTGAAACACAGCTGCAACAGCCTGTAGCTGCGGGTCAATCATCAACGGCCATCTCCTCGACCTTGTCATCACTGCAATGTCAAGAAAATGATATGATGGACACAGTAAAGTTATGACTTGAGAGCAAGCTAGCCAACCGCACACACACCCTCGGACCATGTCATCATCACAAAAAAACAAACGGAAGCGAATTTATCGTGTGCATTCCAACGATGCTCCCTACCAGAGCAAATGGCCTCTGGATGATGATCGCATTCTCGACAGACACCTAGCATGCATATTATGCTAGCTGCTAGCCATGCACAAGCCTTTCCTTTGCAAAAGACTGCTTTGAGGCAGTCCGGATGGAACGCGCTACATTGCTGCGACAATGTCACCAGTCACCCCACCTGATCGTTTGGGAGCTTGTCTATCACCCACTGTCGAATCTGAACCTGTAGCAGCTTTGTGTACGAGGATGTGAGTCATGAAAGTTCTACCTGCATTGGTGTGGTGGAAACTTCCTAGCGCCCAGAAGTTGCCAGCAAACTGAATCACAACTGACCGCGAAATGATAAACACTTGGCCACTTGAAGCGGCGCCTCGTCACCAAGCACTGTACGCAAGGAGAACTCTTGCGCAGATGGAAGTTGATTGTCCTTCATGAGCTGCACCTTGTCGAGGGATGTCGAGGGGCACAGAGCTGAAACCATCGAGTGCGTTTTCACTTGACCGACTTAACCGCAGAGAGCTATGTCAGCTATGTCCCCAGCCCAACTTTTGACTGTGTCCACTCGGTAGCGACCAGTGAAGGTGCCCAAGTAAGCGATGATTCCTGAGCCAATGAGAACCTCGGATGTCACGGCCATCCACAACTGCAAATCGGAATGTTCAATGAGATGCAACAGCAGCTGCAGTGCTGGCAGCGCTCAATTTTGTGGCCTTGCCCATATCAAGTTCTCTCTTTTCCGTGAAACCAGATGAAACCAGTATCAACAGAACACTTTACAGTGCAGGAGACCCCGCCATTTGGCGGGCTCACCCTGCGCATCATCCTGGCCAGCCATCCTGGAATCCTAATCGGACCATATGCCACGCCTGATCCTAGGGATCCTACAAATCCTAGGGATATACTAGGGCCTGTTCTTCAGAACTGGATCGTCAATCTCTTTGACCACGTCCCTGCCGGCTTCCATGGCACGCTTCAGATCCTTCAGGCGGATGTCTCTTTCCCACGAGGCGATCAGCTCCCGTCCTTGCGATGCCAATCTGTTTCTCTCGTCCCGACGATCTTTTCTCGTTTTCTCCACATTCTCCTTGTACATTTCGATGGCCCTGTCATGGTGTTTCTTGATCTCCAAGTTGTGGAGAATTTGGTTGGTGGCCATTTGGTTGTCAAGCTCCCTCCTGAAATTTGCCTTTCGCTTCCTCTCATACTCTTCCACTTCTGGAAGAGATATGAAGGTCTCTGTGAAGAGTGGAAAAGAATGAGATGAGGCAGCTTCTATATATTCTCTTCGAGACTCTGCTCGTCTGGCCTTGTTATTCTCAATTTGAGAACAAAGCTGAGCTTGGTTTTTCTGGCAAAGGTTTTTCTTCTGTTGTTTCTCTACCTGCTCTTCATTCATCCATCCCTTCACTGTTTCCTGCCACACTCTTGCTTCAGTCACTGCTTTCTTTGCATCTACACGCAATGACTCAATATATCTGTCAAAGGCTGCATCCTGAACAGCTTTCTGCTGCTGCTCAAGGGTAAAGCCTTCCTCTTGAGCTTGACGACGAGAGCGGTGCTTCCGTTTGCTTCGAAGGCAGGCTTCACTTGAAGAACGAGATGGGCGAGAGCTGCTGTAGGCCGACATCTCACTGGCAGCATTCCGCACCGCAGAAGCCAGGTCTTTGTGTTCCATTGGCGAAGACGTCCTCAGCGCCCCTTTCAGGGCACGTCTTTCTGGGCCATTCGCACTGTAAGCCGATACAGCTGGAGTAGCTGCAAAGTATATCGCTGTGGGATGCAGATTCGAGAGAGTTTCCCTTTTCAGCCGTCCTTCACAGTTTCACCCATCTGCATTTTAAGATTCCTAAAATGATCTGCAACCCATTGAACTTAAGTTCAAACTTGCGATTCTTCCTTTCGTGACCCAGTGACCTACTAGTCACTTACTTAGTGTCCCCTGCTGAGGCAAGAGCATCTCCGGTGAGATTGGTGTGTTGTTCTCCCAAACTTTTGGAGGATTCCATCCACCGAGATTTCTCACCTGCAGATTTTAGGGATAACCGACCACCACAAACCTCTCCATGGAAAATCTCCACACCTCATGGCTCCAGTCTAGAACATGAAAAAAGGTCCTTGACAAAGACTAGTCATCGGGGCCTCCAAGGCCACTGATGAGTTTTTCGGCACGGACCAGTCGTTTGCTGCAGTCCTCCACCTTGCAAAGAGACATTGCTGATGGCCCAGTCATAAACACTCCGTCCATCAATCCCGAATCTTGATCAAAAAAAACAAAGTGGATGGAAAGCCGAGCATGTGAACCTTGTATAATATAAATCTGATCCAAATTGCCTGCACAGCCAGGTCATCTTTCTTCTTCCGTGCAGCTTCGAAGTCTGCCAGGAGCTGCGCCACGTTGTCCTACAGGGTGCCAGGATGGGTACATAGAGTGCCTTGCGTTCTTCATGCAGGCTGTAGATGTATTGCACACACTCTATGTGAGACAAGTTTCACACATCTACATTAAAGAGAGAGAGAGAGGTGAAATGATCATTAAAATGTCATCGATTAAGTTAAATATAGTTAAATAAGATCATTAAAGGTTCATATCGTCTTCAGGTCCTGCACTGCTTTCAACTCCCGTTTCTTCTCATCAAGGACGCCCATGACCTGCAAGGGAATGGGGGACATATGCGAGCCTTGCCACCTGTGGAGTTGAGGTTGCTGTGAAAGGTTGTCGTGAATTCAAAACCAGATGAACACAACTGACATGTCATGAAATATCATGGAACCCGTCACGAAATGAAGAGCTTCTCACGGCTCCAGCCTTGGCCAGCTCCTCCTGAGCTCCTGCAAGAGCCTGCATTCAACGTTGCTAACTTGGAAATCCCAGGAAGAGTTGGAAAGGTGTCGAAACGGAATCAAAGTAAAGGTAACGCCAAAACCTACGACAAGGAAATGTTCAATAGTTTTCTATAGTTTTTTTAATGGTTTTCTTTGATCTTTGCACTCTTTTTTGAAGTTCACATCAACAGAGTCAAGCCCGCCTCCTTTTTTGGCCCAACGACTTTGGCAACACCATCGTACACGATCATTGCCCTGACCTTCGCACAACAGGGTGTGGACAAATCAAACACCACCAAACCTTTCTGAAGAGAGCATTCTTCTCCAGTCCGTCATCCATGTGTGTGTGTGTGTACGTGTGTTTTCTTCCCATCTCTATTCTCTTTAAAGGGGTGACTATGTCAACTCTTCATGATCCACACCCTACATCAAAGCTCCTGGCCCACTTGCAGATCCCCATGGCAGCTGTAGATGCTTTTTTGATGACCTGCAACGCTCCTCTTTACACTGCACAAATGATATAGATCAGATTAGCTCATTCTCCGTGATTCTTCATGATTCTCCAGGTGGTCAAGCTACAGATGCTACAGGTGCTACAGGTGCTACAGGTGGTCACTGTTGCAATGAGCACATCATAGACTCCTAGGGTCCTAGACTGCTGTCTGCTGTCTTCCCAAGCCTCTGGGTCAAACTCTGGATCATCCTCAAGGGGCTTCAGCTTCTCAATCACTTCGACCTGTGCCGGGAAATCCACATGCTGTGGCATTCAACTGCAGAAGCCAACTGATTTACGGAAGGGCTCATTCCCCTTTTCTTGCTACACCTTACATCTTAGCTGTTTAGCTTGGGCTTTTTGTAGTGCAAATAGGAGAAACGATGTCCGCTAAGCTGTTGGCTGGAATGTGATCCTTGTCATATCCTCAGCTTGGAATTGTCAACACGTCTAGGCATCTCAAGCACGGGTAAGATAGCTGCGAGCATCGCGAATGGGAAAACAAAACATAGCAGCACGTCACTTCAGGATTCCCGGCCAAGCAATCTGTCCAGCATCTTCGAATCCTGGGCCATGCCATAGACTGAAATCTCAGAGCTTGATTCGAGCCACCATTTCCAGCATTAAACTCAAACAATCCTCCTCACCAACAACGCATTGTGAGGCATGCAAAAAGGCGACTGTAAATGACTCCAAATCACAAAATCGTGAATCAGTTGCAACAGCAATCGAAAGCACAGGCTCTGACCCCCCAAAGGCTCTTCTTTGATGGCTCCCAATAGTCGTCAATCTGGCAAAGTCAGCCAAGATTCATGGGAAGATTCATGGGAAGGATGTGCCATATGCCGGCCATATGCAAATCTTTCGGGTTCAAACAGGTTCTGGCCATGACCGCTGGTGAGAATTTGGCCTTCGTTCTGCCATCCTCTGCGGTGACCTTCTTGGGTTTCACGTCAAACCTTAGCAGGTCGATTGCGACATCATGCAATTTCTGTCGTGAAAGCCTTGCATACACCAAAGCCAAGTTGCATCCAACAGAGTGCCTTGGACACCGTAATGACTCCTTCGGGTGGAGATTTCATGTTTTTCACCTGGCAGGCTGATTAGTTCCAATAAACAGATCTATTGAATCTGTTTACATACCCTATCCCTTCAACGACATCTAGGCTTTCCACAAGAGTTCCTGACAGGCAAAAAACACAAAACTCTGTACATCATGACGGGCCTCCACAATGTCACCTGCACACAAAAATGCTGATTGCCGCTCGATTGCATGAAATCTGCAAAGTTTGCTCTCCATCTCCACTCCAGATTGCAAGTTGCAAAACTCCAAGACTCATGTGTAAGTGGGATCTTTATATATATATATATGTATGTGTATGTATATATATACAGTAATTTGTTCCTATTTTTTGCAGCTGGTACAGGCTTTCAAAATGGATGGAAGGACGACGTGGTATGGTGCCTGGTGCAATTTCAAGAGGCTCTACCGTATCTTGTCAATCGTACATGTCCAGTCCAAATAAATGTTGTCTTCATCGCGGGTTTACGTGGGTTTACAAAAAGCAGTACAAGAGCAGTATTCATTCCCTCCAGGTAACGAGCCTTTCTTCAAGCTCTTCAAAGCATCAAGAGCTGCATTCAAAGCAGGCAAAGCCTGTGCATATCTTGGATTTGCAAGAGTTGCAGAACAAAAATAAGCTTGGTCGGGGCGTTCTACGGACTACGCCAACCCCTCTCAGTACATCTCCAAGAGCTGCAGGTGCATTAGCTAACTTGTCAGTTTATAGTTTCTAGCAAACTTAGCTAACCAGACATAGCTAGGCTATTTTATGATTTTTTTAACAACGACATCCTCTATGGTGCCTTGTCCAGGTCAGCTTGGCATTCTTCCTTCATGGTGCGAGAAGCTTCTGCCTTTCCCAGCTGTGCAGCTGATGCATTTCAGCCAATGAAGAGAAGTTGAATGCATTGGTTCACCAACTAATTAATCTGTTGGTGGACAAAAAAGATGTGAAAGCATATAAAGATAATTATGTAAAGAATGGCTGAGGGAATGAAACCAGTTTGAGATCTTTTGAAAACTCTTGAAAACTCTTGGCTGATTGCACCCTCAATTCCTGCGCCTGTTGCGAAGCTGCTTCTTCCTCCTTGGCCACGCTCGCCTGCGTCGCTGAAGCCTGCCAGTAGGAAACGGCTCAGAGGACGTGAGTTCCGGGGGTAGCATCTTCCAGCATTTTCCAACTGCATCGTTCAGTCATGTTTAAAGATTCGCGACATGTTCTAATGTTCCCAGCTTTGAAATTGACATCAATTCCGTAGCAGTCGGTTGAAGCACCTCTTCCTGCTTGTGCTCAATTACAGTCATCAGCTCGGCAGTCTCTGCCGAAGTCTGCTTCAGAACCTCGAAGAATCGAAAACATGGAATATTACTTTTAGAATCTCAGCACGCAGCCGCACGAGGTCAATTGAGCAGTTGCATTGAGCAGTTGCACAATCAAAAGTGAAGCCCTGCAGTTGCATAGACAATGGAAGCAAAACGAGTTGGTGCCCAGCCGGTCGGAGCTCTTCAAGCTGTATGGACATAGTCTTCACCTGGCCCATCCAGTGACCACACATTCAGGAAAGTCTCTGGCTGGTCTGGGCCAAGGAAAACCCCGTTGCTTTTTGGATCTTTTTGGACCTTTTTCAGTTTGATAATTTGTCAGCTTTTTGGCAGATTCTTTCGAACAGATTCTCTGGATATCTCTTGATCTTGTCATGTTCTCTCTCTCGAGAAGTTTCCATCTGACCTGCTCCTCGGTGGAGATCACCTTCTCCAAGCCATCATCGTACCGTCGCTTTGCACTTGAGACCTCGTCGCGCTTTGAGGCCAACACCTCAGACGCAAGACATGTCAGAAGGTGCATGTTATTAATATTGATCAATATCTATTTGAATAGATATTTATGAAATTTTATGAATATTGATGAAGCATGTTTAACTGTGCTTCGTTGGTCTTTGGCATGCTACTTTGGATTCTGTAGTTCCGCATTTCCGGTCTGCTCGATATGCCGAACGCATCAAGGCCACTGGATTTATGGCAGAAAGCCATTCAGGATACCAAGGGCAGAACGTCCTTGAAAGAGTTGATCAGCTCCAAGTATGACGTAGGAGTGACCTTCGGATGGAAGCAGAAAAGGCTTGGCTTAGCAGGTATATGCAGGTTTAGAACAAATTTGGACTCTTGGATTGCTCCACGTATGTCCATCTTTGCTGCCGATGACAGTCTCTGCGTCGTGCATTTCATGTTCCTGAGTCAACATGTTGCAAACTTTTGACGTCCTGAGCTCGCTGCATAGTAGTGGCGCTGGACCTCGTGAAATGTGTGCAGCGAAGAAATGCACGCAGTGACCAATGCATACATACCACAGCATACCACATATCCAAAAGTTGGTATGTGCAGTTCCTGCTGCGAATTGCTGCGATACAAGGGTTTAGGAAGACCTGGGACCAGAACATAGAAGGTGAGCAAATATATACGTATATACAAACACTTTCACAAACTATTCACAGTACACTCCACCATCACTCCACCCCCATGTTGCCCATCACACCTCTGAGCGGAATCGATTCGCGAGTACAAATACCGACTCCTGCATCTGGACGCAAATCCTTGGTGGTTTCATCACTGCCCGCAGCAATGTTAGCAAAATATTGCAAAATAACATTTATAGTCTATAGAAAAGTTGTGAAAGGATGTGAAAGGTTCTTTCCTAATTTTCCTGCGTTGCTTCAGAACTTTTGCGAAAACCTGCCAGCTGGGGCCGCGGCTCCACAACTCCTGCAAAGACTCCATCTTTGAGGTCCACCTGAGAAATGGGAAGCAACTCATCCGCGCCCATTCCAGCTGGGGTGTTCCAGGTGTTCCGGCCTTCTGCAAGAAGTGTTGCGCCACACTGCGCAAAGCTTCCTGGGGCCACTCCATGAACCAGTCCTCAGATCATCTCCACTGACTTAGTTGCTATAAGCCACTTGTCAGCCACTTGTCAGCCACTTGTCAGCCACTTACCATCTCTTCCAGGTTGCACCGCCTGTACTTCGTCAAACTAGCTTTTTTTGAGCCCCATACGATGGTGCAGCAGTTGACGATAGCAGGAAACATCCGCACTCGTCGTCGGAAGGCCTTTGGGCATGGAGGTGCAAAGTCACCCACAACTTGGACAACTAAGAAAACAACTAGGCAAGGCATGGCAAGGCATAGCAAGGCATAGCAAGGCGGCTAGACGACTCTTGACTCGTGACGTCTTCCATCCTGACCTCTCCAATGGGAGAAAGCGCCAGGATCAGGTGAAGGTTCTTGCCTCAAAGCTCTTGCAGTCTCTTCAAAGTTGACATTGCAATGCAACCAATTCTGCCAACATCTGCCAACTGTTAAAAGTAGAACCCCTTGTTTGTCGATCTGCCTGTGCTTGTATTGAGGCTGATACGGCACTGCTCAGTGAAAAAGGCCAGAGTCTGCAGAAGGATCGAGCACTGTGAAGTAAGAAACAAGCATGTCTTGATACGGTCGAGCTGCCAAGAACGATACCAAATAACCAAAGAGTAAACAGGCAAAGTAAGGATCGCACAATTTACATCAAAAAACTGGTTGAATGTGTATAAATATGTTGTCCAAATGATCCTGTGTTACACCTCTTGGAGTCTGCTGGCCTCAGCTTGACCATTGCAGCCTGCTGCTTGGGCTGCAGCACCACAGCCCTGGAAATGGATTCAACCGTCTTCAAGTCGCGGCTAGTTATCTACAGATGTCTACAGTGTCTACTGCAGGTCCACGATAACATGGATTCAACAGGTGTTCATTCTTTCTCAGTTGTATTCTACCAACATACCAACGTAAATTCCCATGCCTCCATGATCGCAGTCTTGTCTTCCGCATTGAAGAGATTGGGAACCTTAGGCACACAGAATCGATGGTTACCAAGTTGTATCGTGCGTTAGAGACAGAGATGGGCATTCAACAACACACGAACGTGCCGCCTACCATTGATCCGAGAAATGATTCAAACATGCACAGCTTCCGGCTCTTTTTTGCAAGCTCAGTTTGCACGCTGCTTCTGTCCGCTGAAGAGACCACTACGAGTGTCATCAAGGCCATCTCTGTCATGAACGTACTCAAGTCGCTTGTCGCAAGTTCGCTCAAACTCCTCAACTTCTTTGATACATCTGGAGATATCTCCAGTGTTTTCTTCAATGCAGAGGCGCAGCGGTCTCATTGTACAAACAATGTGACTCTTCTTCAGCTTTGCAGGGTTGGACTGAATCAGCCCACCACCGGATCCACTGGCCATCGACATGGCGGCGACAGTTGAACAGCAAGAGATCCAGCTGATTCGGATGCTTCCACGGCTTTCCCACAGGTACACACCTGTTCTGACTGCACCTCCTATGATCCTGAACGGCTTGAGTCACAAATGCCAAACGGCGGTAAGTTCTTTGATCATCTGCTGCATCATGTTTCATCGAACTGTTCAATTTTTGACCCAAAAAACTGGTTTTCAGCTGCTAGCATAATATCAAATAATATCAAGAGCTTGTTCAACCCTTGGGCCCTTGGGACGGGACTTCACCATTGTTCAGCAAGCTGGAGGTGTCTTCCAGAAATGACTCCTCTCACAACCAGATTTTTGAGGAAGCTGACATCCTTTGCAAAAAATCCCATGTCGAATTGCGTGCATCGTCTACTCACTCTATTCAGCAAGTGTCCGATCCCAAGACCGGCTTTGCACACCTCTTTTAACACTATTTGGAGAACAATGTTTTGGATCCCAAGCCGCAGAAATGTGAACGTTGGAGGTCCTTGGGGATCTGGGTGTCAGCGAGGAGGAATGTTGTCTGGCATCGCAAATCCACCCACTGGATGCTTTGGCTTTTTATGAATCTCATCGGGTGTTTCTCAGTTTCTCATTGTCATTAAGCACCGGCTTTAAGCACCTGTCTCCACAGGACCTGTCAATTTCTGACATAGCCTGGGACTGGTGTGAGAGTTTCCCCAAACGGATCGTGCCTGCACTGGTGCCTCTTGACTACCGCCACCAACAGACATCAGGAGGCGCTTGATCTCAGGGCTTTCTGCGGTTTCTTGTCAACTGAGTCAACTGTGACGTTTCATGATGTTTGGCACAAGACACCATGTGATTGCAGGCGGTCACTGCACTTTTTCCTGATTTTCCTGAGGTGGCAACATCATCATGCCAGTCGGTGACTTGGTAGTTTTTGGTGATTTCAATGCTGAAGTGGTCGTACTCCGCCACAAAGGTAGCCAAAGTTGCCAGACTCTTGCGGCCACTACCTCCAACACCCACCAGCAAGGCATTGCCCATGGGCGTTTTCAGGACACGAACCTTGGGAGATCTTGGGAAAGCCAGAGCAACATAGAAGGACTGTCAGGATAATGGAGCAATGTGATTCATATATATAATTTAATATATATGATATGTATGTATGTGTATATATATATATATATATGTGTGGCTTTATGTGTGGCTTATGTCAGCGTGAGCAGCTGAACACTCGAACAATCCCAATTACTTCGCTGGCTCCGCTCTTCTTGGTATCGGTGTCGGTATGCAGCTGTAAGTGCCCAGCCATGCGGCAAATATGCTGCGCTGCTGACCTTGGAGTGACTAAGATGTGACTCTCCCATCGCCCATTGCATCGAACATCTAAACCCCTCTGAACTCAAAAATGAGTTTATAATAGTTTATATATTTATATATTTAGTTTGTATGCTACGCATATAGAGTCTAGAGTTTACATCACTGGGGTTCAGACGTAAAAAGCACCAATTCCATTCCCCGCTTTGCCATTGAGTTGTAATCCATCAGCCGGTTCTTCCTGTATCGTGTCCGAACACCTTTTCTAGGCGTTGGAACCGCTAAGAAGTTCGATCTTGCCCCACGACATGACGGGTTGACATAAATTTGTGTACTTAGACACGTGCTTCAACAAGCTGGATCTCAACACATGCCAGGAATGCAGCACATCATCAAGCTGCTCCAGATTTGTAACTTGCTGATAGTACAAAGCTTTGCCTTGGACACAAGAAGGTGCCAGCGAATAAATGTGGCGGGCAGCGGCATGAACATTTAAGGGAAGCCTTAAGGCCCAGGCTGTCTGCAAAATCAACAAAAATAATTGGCTCCTGCGGTAGAATGGCAATTCCTTGAGGCCTTGAAGTAGATGGTCTTAACTAGACACCGAGCTTCACCTCCAGTTACGTCACCAACAAGCTTAATTTTCCCATCACAAGGACCCAGTTGCCATCTGGATAAGGCGGCGTCTTTGCAAGCTGTCAACCCTCTGGGCAGCACATGCTTGACAAGCACGGAATGTGGAGGTTCAACTCCTCCCTGGGTCGATTAGGTATCTTACTTCTGTCATCTTTCAACCCAAATGATAAATTATCTGGAGGATAGCGGCCGTCAGATTTCGCCACTTCCAAGTAGCGAAGCAGTCCTGCTTGATGATGGCTTTCCATTGCTTTTTGAAGTGTTCCTCGATAATGTGCGGCGCCGTGTCCATGCACTGATCAACGGAAATGCACTACTGGCATGAATGCCAAAGAATTTGCAAACACCCTCCACGGTACCTGCATCTTCTCTTGCAGAAGGTGTACGAACCAGGCCTCAGTTGTTTGATACCCCCCTTTAAAAACGAATGTGACCATGGTCAAATAGTTTGGCAGGGAGGGAGGCATCCTGCTTTGATAGAAAACTTGAGGCCAAAGACAATGTTCATAAGCATTAGAAATCTTAGGACAGGGACGAAGACAATAATGTGAAGAGGCTTGAGACTCTCTCAATTCCTGCCAAGATTCATGATCTTCTTCACTTGCCAGACGATCCTGCTTTCCAGGTGAAACAACAAACATGCTGGTTGCAGGTGTGAAAATCTCAGTTTATTGCATACTTTGTGGCTAGGCTAAACCACTTTTTTCACCACTCAACCAGATCAGATCTTTGGAGATCCAAAACATCTTTGGAGGGGCCTGGAAGACTCGTTGACATTCATGGGCCCAGCACTTGATGAAGTCATCCGCAGTGGGAAGCGATTCTTTGCTGCAAAGGCAGATGCCTTGATTGACCTAAGCAGTTTCGCGCTCAAAGTTACAACATCGACAACACCATGTTAATAATACGTATATCTATACACATACTGTGCATATATACTCCTTCGTACGGTCAGAATATAATGAATATATGCATTTACGATATGAGTTTGTTTTTGCAACAAAACCAGCCAACTGGCCTTGGCGAGGTCCCGCAAGTTGAATGTGTAGTGTGACCTGGATTCAGGACAGGAAAGAAAATAACAGTGTCTAATACCAGAACATACCAGGACAACTTATTCTGGTATGGTGATAGTCCTTGTGGGCCGCCGTCACCCTGCTAGTCTTGAATCACAACCACAGTTAGTACTGTACGTGTTGCGTCGCGCCAGACAAATGAGGCATCTGTGAGGTTCTTAGTTGGAAGCTGGATTATACAAGTAAATACAAGTAAGATATAGTAAGACGTGTACAAAGTCCACTGATGACTGAGATACCCACTTTGCTGGAGTTGGCAGCATGTTCTCCGAAATTGTGTTGTACACATCGACCTTGCAGAAGGTAAAACTTCAGTGGTCCAGTCTTGAATCCTCAAAGTCCCTTTAAGTACAAACTGGGAGTCAGAACTGTCGCTCGAACCACGGTCCCACTCAAACCACTGACCTGCAGGACGCAAGAAATGTTTGGAGTTGGACACACTTGTTCAAGCTTCCTGATGTTTCATGCACACCTTTCTTCCAAAAACAGAAAAAATGATTTGAAGGAAGTGTTGCACACTTTACATTGGGATTGATGAAACCGTACTTGTACAAACCCATCATCGGTCATTTCATGTCATGTGTCCCTGCCAGAAAAGCTGGCCTGACCAGGGAACTTGCCCAGAAACCACTGCCTTGAAAGTGAAGGAGTTTGAAGCAGCTCATAGACCGACTCTAACCAACTCTAGTTCTAAACTGGAATCCAGGCTGGAAATGCAGGCTACATAGACCTTCATTGAGCTTGTGACATAATGGTTTGAAAAATGCGTTGAAGGCTTTCACCCTGAAATGCGAGCAGGTAGAAGTAGTTGTAGTGCCTGGAGGGTGTTTAACCAGTGGTCAGTAGACTCAGTAGATAGTAGACACGGAATTCTCCAAAACTGTGGAAGTAACTGAAGTGACTTTTTGAACACTTTCCTCGCTTGGCCTCTGGTAGCGGCCAGTGATTTGTGGCCGACCAGCGCTTGGAGTCATGGCTGCAATGAAGTTGAGATCCACCAACTGACGGAACCTTTGAGCAGATTCACTGGATCTGGCTTTGCCGACACGGGTTGTTGGAAAAAAACAAAAAAGTTCAATTCAAACGGAATAGAGTCTATTAGAGAGTCAAGAAATGTCAAGAACTCCGGTATGAGTCCTGAATGCACTCCAAGGCTGTACTGAATACTTCATGCCTCTTGCTCAGGGATTGACTCGCAGGTCTTCCGCTCGTACCAGCCACTTGTGTCCATCCATTGCCTGCAATTGTTTGTCTGGATCTTGGCTGGAGGATTTTGCTTCAACAAGTGCCTGGACTGGATTTCTAGTGGTTTATGACAGTTTCCAAAGAGAAATGAAAAGCACAACTCAGCCTCAAGAGCTCAATGGGCGGTTGGGCACCGTACTTCTCCTGCTCCCAAACAGAAAAGGGCAGATCCCCGCTTAAAAGATTGCATTCAAGGACAAATCCGTGCTTATGCCTCACCCTTCTAGTCGGAATGCTTTATTGATACGAAAAGTCTTACTTGTCCAAACGGCATCGATACTGCGGAATGAAGAGCGAATGTCAGAAAACGAGATTGTATATAGAATGATCACAGATCATTGTAGTCACATGTGTGCACTGAATGGTCCAGCTGTATCCTTGGCTGGCATGTTGAGGTCGTCAACGAAGATGAGGCAACGCTTTCCAAAAGGTGGGCCGTAACAACCTTTCTTCCTTGGAGTCCAGGTTTCCATTGACAAAACTACAAAACCAACCGAACCGGACCGGACCTCCGGACCCAACAAGCACGAGTTGTTTGCCCTTCGCCAGAGGTCTTCCGCAACCTGAGAAACTGGGAGCCAGGCCGCTTGTCCAGCTTTCCATCAATAACATCCTGGAAGAATCTGGGAGAGACCAATTTGACAATACGACCAAATGAAAATTTGAGCTGAAAGATCCAGAATACTCTCGAAAGCGCTGAAACACGCCATTCGTCATGGAAACATAATGGTATCATCTCCTGCGTCTGATTTGCACTTGACTGGGCGCTGAAGGCAAATGCAAAAGCGCTGTATTTCCTTGGATCAAGCTCCGGTGTGTGGTTGAATGTGGTTGACAAGATTTCAAAATCTGGCAATGCTGGCAAGTGCAAATTTGCCTTGGAGGCGATAATTGAGACCTGTTGCTTGCACCATCTGAGGTAGAAACTCTTTGTCGAAGCCCTTTAAGAGCTGCTGTTGGACGACAACAGTCTTGCCAGTCCCTGTAGGTCCTGCCATGGATCTTGAGAGGATGCTTATTTGCTGTACTGGTCTGAGTTTCAACTGGAAACAGGCCTGCAAAGAGCACGTGGAACTCTGCTCGCACCAACATCTGTAACAAGAAAGCGTTCCTGCACAGGACTAGAAGGATTTACTTGTGTCCACCCCACAAACACATCAATACTCGTTTTGTGTTTAGTGAAACCAGTTTGCATGTGAAGTGCAAGAGCTTGGGACAGCAGCCTTACAGTGTCCGATGTCGGTATGATCAGGGAGTGAGCCTGGGGCAAAAGTTAGTTGCACCCAGTAGGTTGTCGCAAAATGCTACAAAAACTGTCAAAATCAGCCTTTTGAAGTTCCATCATTGGATAGCGAGCTATTGGAAAGCACGCACCTCTGCATCCTTCGGAATCTCAAAGGATCCGATCTTTTTGCTCCACAGTTCCCACCTGGAGGTTTTCTCCCCCCAGTATGCCAGAAGTTGAGGTTGCATAAGTTTTCAATATTGCCGAAGTACAGTGTGAGTGGTCATCAAGCTGGGTAACGGGCTTGTTGCCAGCACCAGGAAAGTAGTCAAAGACACTCCCTTCATCGGGAAACCCACTGGACCTAGGATGAGGAGATATGAAAAGTGAAGAAAAGTGAAAAGATATGACCCACGTCGCAGATGTCGCAGAATCATCAAGCTTTCACAGCGGTCGATTCAGCATCCACGTCTGAGCCGGTGGCCCACGAGGCGTGCGTGACAAGGGCCTCGGATCATCTCGGATCATCCAAGGGAAACGTGGTCGATTCATGTTGCAGTCTTAGAAGGTTTCGTGAAGAACACGTTGTTGTTGTTGTTGTTCCTTACCATTTGGGAGACTCGTTCCCGCCATTCACTTTCAGTCAGGTCTGGAATTCGTTGCAAGGACTCTTGTGTACTTGAAACTTGATGCAGTGTTGCGCAAGCATCGATAGACGTCAAACAAGGTTTGTTAGGGTCTGGCTCATCTCCAAGAAGTTGGAAGTCCTCCTTCAAGCCTAAACTCTGTCCTGCAGGAATGATGTCACAATATGTCACAATTGTTGTTCGCACCACCAAAAAAAGATCTCGTGCTCAGAGTGCGCTAACTTAGAAAGACATTGGACATCATTGGACGATGGTAAACCATGGTTTTTTCAACCTGGCTCCTGAGGATAGTCGCCGGAAAAATGGATCCAAAACACCTCGGCCCTCGCCGTCCGTGACGCATCCGAAGCTCCAGACCAAACCTGGCACCAGAATGCCCCCAAGATCATCCTTGATTCATCCTTGATCTATAATCCATAGTATATAATTATATAATCATAATATCTAGATATATCTAGTATGATCAAGGATCTATTATATTATGCTATGGATTATAGAGTTTTGTATATTCAAATAAACAAAGAATTGAATAAGACCCTAGCGAATAGAAAAGACCATACAAACAATGTGGTTACATGGTTCGTAAATGACCACGATACTTGAATCTTCCAAGCACGGGCATTAGAGTGTTGTTCTGCTGTCTGTTGTTTTTGACACCATGGCATTGCGGAGTCTTGTCATGTCTTGTCTCTTCTTGTGTCGATGCTTGCCTTGATAACTTAAAGCCTGGGCCCACCAGACATCAAGCTCTGCACTTGACATGTTGTCCGCATGTGCATGTCCCTTAAACAGTGCTTGCATATGCTTGCATGGCATCTGTCATTTGCAAATGAGCTTCTTGATTCTGAACAGATCTGAACAGATCTGAACAGATCTGAACAGTATATCTAAGTATGATGTACTGTACATTACTGTACTATCTGTACTTCCAACCTTGGGCATGGCTAAGATCGGGCTCTGAGCGATACACTGACGATATCACTGATACATCTGAAAAGCTGCGCCAGGCAACAATTCGACGTCAAAATGAAGACCGGCCAAAACCAGCTGCTTTTGGAAACGGACAATTCTGGTCGCTCAAGCATGCTCAAGCTCTGCAGCAAACATGGCAGGAATGCTCAGCCAATACAGCGCCTGGCGAGTCTTCCAATGTGTTTCTCCAGTTCATCATGCTATGCATCATGGAATCGAGTTGCATGGGGCTGCAAGGGATTTATGAATGCGTTCCAGTTTGAGGCCCTTTTGCGCCACTCTTCGCTGTACTTCTGACCGAATTTGTTCTTCATGGCCAGTTCCAATCCTTGGTCACGAACGACACACGGGCGGAATCAAAATAAGAACTGACTTTTCACGACTGTGGTGGGTATCGTGCTTCGGTCTGCTTCTCAAAATTACATAATCTTACATACAAACGTAATCAGGAAGTGTTCATGGTGGGGGCCGCCTTATACTGGGTTATTTCGCCTCTCGACAGGAAGTATCCGACTGGTCTTGAGGTTTCGTAAACTCTTAGACTTATAACAGTGGAAGGAAACGGTGCACTGTACATAACTTTTGTACATAGTCATTGTGCATAACTCGTTGTTTCGCGTAGCATGATCCTCGCTGCAGGTGCCAGAGGTCTTGGTTTCTTCCATGATGCCCTTGCTTGTGGTGGCGGGAAATGTGGATGACAAACATGATGAAACGTGACTTGTATCAGATACTATCAAATATACGTATGTTTTATTTATATTTATAATACAGTAATCCGCCGACCCCGGCAGACGCAAGGGGGAGTGCGTAAGGGAAAAAGAGTTTATGACACAGCTGCCAGGAAAGAATAATAATAATTCGCTGACCCCGGCCGATGCAAGGGGGAGCGCGTAA
>Ga0126342_10001846_pt1 | contig 31360 bp, 22 predicted proteins | sample Cyp1metagenome_FD_92528 | JGI IMG/M metagenome (GOLD analysis project Ga0126342, IMG submission 92528) | Coral microbial communities from Lord Howe Island, Old Settlement Bay, Australia - Cyphastrea 1 metagenome | ecosystem: Host-associated > Invertebrates > Cnidaria > Coral ...
AAAGCTACCAAAATGACCCAAAATTCCATTTCAATACCCTCTTGCGCTCAGACACCCAAAAATCCTCGAAAAATGTCGAAAACACCACCGTATTCTGGTCTCGGTGCGAAACCGTTTTTTGGGCCCCCCCCCAGGCTAAAGCTGATATAGCGACTGCAATATTAACAAATGTCATTGAGCATTTAGTGTTGCTGTTGCCCCCCAATAAGCACGCCTTCACCGCCAAAGCGGTGTGGGCGGATTTAGATTTTCCATCATTTTCCCCAGTCAAACTACTCATTTTAGCCACCACTTTGTAGTGATCCACCAACCCCTGGGGGTTTCCATAAGTCGGTTCCAGCTCCCGAGGATCGTAGTAGATTCAGCTGAGAATGTCACTGGGGACCTGCTTTCGGAAGGATCTCGAGTCGCGAGTATGGGAAGACTAGAAAAATCGTGAGCTCACTTCTACGGACTACGGACTTCTACGTCTGTTTCCAGCTTTCTTTTGAAGCATAGTAAAAGCCACATTTCATTGAGAAAAACAGCTGCAAACACATTTTTTTGACATGGGTTACACAAACACAGCCAGATCCGGTGCCCAAAAAAACCCCCATGGGGATGTCCCTGTACCATTTAGGGAGTTCCATTGCTGGCTGCATCCTTGGATGTGCATATCATCGAATTAAGTGGGCCATATCATTTCATCCATTTTCCATAGCCACATTAAGTTACCCTCTGGTAAACTAACATAACTATGGAAAATCACAATTTTTAATGGGACAATCCACTATAAATGGTCATTTTCAATAGCTACGTTAAATTACCAGAGGGTATAGTTTATAGTCATGATTTGTTGACACAGTATTGTAGCATATCATGATATCCCACAGATGCAAAGAACAGTAACCCTCCACTGACACTTCCCAGGATAGCCCAACTATCAACCAACTTAGTAAAATAGGTGGTATCACTTTGTGGTTTCCAATCATATAAATAGAGACTACAAAACATATATGTCGTATCCCATGTTGCTTAAATCCACGTTTTTACCACAAACCAGTTCGGGTTGGTGGTTTCAAACCTGTTTTATTTTTCCAGATGTTGGGAATGTCATCATCCCAACTGACGAACTCATATTTTTCAGAGGGGTAGGGCTCAACCACCAACCAGCAGTTGTTTCGCACAACAACCAGAAGCTCGGGTGTTTTTGCGTCGGATATAAAAATTAGGAAAGGATATGAAATAAAGTTAAACAACAATTTAAACTTTTAATTGCATGAAAACTAGGATAAGTATTTTTGTGTGAAACATATATGGGTATGGGTCAATACCTATAGATACATTTTTAGTGGGTTATTCACATCCATTTTAACCCAGCTATTTTGATGTGAACTACAGGGGTACAAGGTTTTGACACACTGCCATATATAAAAACCGTCATTCTCAGCATAGCACTCGTCACAAAGTGGACGCGATGCCATGATGGTCCGAAAAAAAAACAATAGGGACCTGGTGATGCTCGGAATCTGAGCAAACATGGGAATGAACCAAGCATAAAGGGGGATGTAGTGGGGACACAATGGGATAATATATGTATATATAAATGCATATATATGTATATATAAAAAATATAATATATATATATATATATATATGTATTATAAATAAATAAATAAGTAAATAAATAAGTAAATAAATATATATATATATATACATATGTATATATAAAAATACATATATATATATATATACATATTGTATATATATACCTATATATATATACATATATATATATATATACATATATATATACATATATATATACATACTGTATATATATATATACAATCCCTTCCCCCTGATATTAAACACCACACAGAAACCATGGTTTAGTGAGGGATTTTACACATGTTTGGGACCATTTAGGAGGTGTTTCATATTAGGAGGATGGGACTAGTAAGGACTAGTAATCCTTTTGTAGTGGGGCTCCGTATTTTGAGACCAATTATTGACCACCAATTTAGATGTTGATACTAAAAGCAACCCATTCGGCTGGTCCGTAGGTTCCTACTAGACCAAACATTCGAATCCCGCTAACTTATACTTACCCTCCCCGAACAAAGGAACCCAAAATTCATGGATCTGATTTGAAGCCAGAGTTTCGTTCTGAAAAATGGAAGGAATGGCATATTTAATGTGTGGAGGTATTTAATGATCACCAGGAGATGCAGAAAGATAGAACCAGGACCAGTCTTGGGACAATCTGTGAACATGGGGCTAAATAAGCCTCTGGTTACTTTCACGGTTTGCTATGGCAAATCACCATTAAAATAATAGGTCAATCATCATGTTTAATGTCAACCCTGGATTAATAAACCCCAAACGGCTGTTTAATTGGGGGGATACCATTTATGTATCATTAATTCCAGTGTATTCTGACTATTTGGATGGTACCCCCACAATTAGTACCCTCTGGTAAATTAACATAGACCCTGGCAGTCATCGGGGTTGGAAGATGAGTTTCCATTAAAACTAGGCTATTTTCAGGGTCAACATGTTAATTTCCCAGAGGGTAAACCATGGTTTTAACCATCCGGAGTTTTAACCATTCAAACCATGGCCATCATGGTTCACCAATCTTTCGCCGTTCGGAGCTAAAGGATCGATGGGGGTATCCATATTACCAATGGAGCCAGTCGGAGCTGGAGCGAGTTTCCCAGTCGCTGGAGCCACTGTTATTGGTTGAACTTTATGGCTCCATTTTTCATGGGGAGTGTTTTATGATGAACTCTAGACTAGTGGATTTTAAATGGAAGTTATGGAAGTTATGGAAGTTATGGAAGTTATGGAAGTTATGGAAGTTATGGAATCCTGGCTCTTGGGACGCATGTTAGCTGGAGAAAAAAGCAGTATGCATTTGGAATACAAAAAGGGCCAGCCAGTTTGAGTTTTGCCTGTTTCTAATGATGAACTACATCTACTATATATATATATCTTTCCTGCGTCCTTAAGAACTGTTAGCCTACTAAACGACTGACCCATCGTTTGGTTGCCCCCTTCGAGCTTCGGAGATTCGGCGGATTTGATCACGAATGGTACCCTTTATGGGACTTGACTCGTAGTTTTCAATGGGTTTTGTTGAATTCCAACAGTTTGAAAACTAAGTAAATTCCAACATAAGTCCAAAAGTTACATAACTTAACTTGAATTCCAACTGTAAATACATTCAACATAAGTCCAACAGTTTGCCTAGTTACCAACTTAGCTGTCTTGGGGGCCGTGCACAGTGAACGGTGCTGATGGTGCTGGCCGCCGCCGTGCTGGCTCTAAGCTCTCACATTGAGACATCGATTCTGAGAGGTTGGATTGCATGGGTAAACCTTGGGTAAACCTTGGGTAAATCTGGGTAGTGTCAGCTGCAAAGATGGGTAGTGTCAGCTGCAAAGATGGAGCTTTAGAATCATTAAACATATATGAATCGATAGGTACAGCATCCTATCCGAAGTGATTGGCGGTTTCAGATCCTATCCGAATTTATCCAAGGATTCTGCATGTCGATAAGCCGCTCAATAAGCCGATAAGACCTCCATGGCACTATCCCAACCTTAGTGACACGAAATGCTCAAATCCTTAAATGGTTCTCTTCCAACGTTGCTACATCTTCCATGTCCTCAAAATTCAGTGATTCATTCTCATTTTCCCTAGTCGTTGGGCCATTTTGGGCATGAAACGGCCCTTGACCGCCTTCAGTGAGCAGCCACTGGGTTGGATCGTCGTCATGGGGAAAATTGCTGTTAGCAGTTCATTGAGATACCAGGGATCCGCTGTGAAAGAATGGGTCATTTCAGGCACCCTGTGTCAACACATGAAAACCATCCCTATGTGTGGCCAAAAATGACGGGATCATTCCTTTTTTCCACTGGTTGGTGGTTTGGAACATGTTTTTTTTCCATTCAGTTGGGAATGTCATCATCCCAACTGACGAAGTCCATCATATTTCAGAGGGGTAGGGCGAAAAACCACCAACCAGTTTGCCATTATATATTAGCCATTATTAACCATTATGAACCATTATGAACCACTATTAACCACTATTAATATGGATTATCCCATTATTAACCATTATTAACCACTATTAACCACTATTAACCTCTATTTTCACCACTATTCATCATCCCAGTCGTCAATGGTATAGCCAGTGGTTCATCAAGCCTCAGTTCGGGAACGGAAAGCGATCTGAAAAAAGTTCAAACTCATAACCATCACTTTTGGATAACCAAACTTACTGTTTTTTGGTGGTAAACCCAATGTCATAAACCATCCCCCTAAATCAGCCTATTTATGGCTTGTTTTTGAACTTTTTGAACCATCCCAAAATAGTACGTTTATGATCGGGGACATTTAGGTACTTGTACTTTGGGTCATGGGAAGAATGTGAAGCTCCAAAGCCTTATTGCATTCGACTTTGAGCTTTTCTTTGACTTTTTGCTTTTCACCAATTACTGTACATATATATATATTATAATTGTAGTTATATATATATATACACATATAATTATATATATATTATAGCTATATATATATAACCATTGTTATTTATTGTAATACCCATGGTCGGATGGTAAATTTATACATAACCACTACGACCCTCCGGAACTGTGGCCTTGTGGCCAAGGCGTAAGGCGCGGCTGCGACCGAGGCACAACTGCGAACCTTTTGGCAGTTGCTTTGAGATTTCACCGGGAAATAATGTTTTTTTGGTTATATGACAGTATATGACAGTATATATATAGATAAACATAATATGATATGATATGATATTATATAATATGATATGATATGATATAATATAAATATATGTATTGTACATGGGTGATTCACAACTTATTAGTTGGGATGCTCCCCCAAGCACAAGAACATGTTAGAATGTAATTATGATATCATATGAATTCAGATGACTGTCGTGGGGGGATTGTTGCACCCAAGTATGAGAATCTAATCTACTGTCCGGTGTCCGAAAAAACGTGGCAATTGAGAATCCTGTATGTATGTATATATATATGGATGTTTATAGCTGGGGAAATCATGTGCAAACGGCAGATTTTCCAGCCTGAGCCACTTTACACAAAATTATCCAGAAAAAGACATCCGCAAAAGGTGAAGCATCAGCAATTAGGGACATATATATATATATATATATCAGTATCAGCTGATAATATCATCAATTTTTTGAATATATCATTAATTTTGGGATATGTCTATATAATGTGGTTAAAACAATAATAAACCACACCATCTTTGATGGTCTATACCACCCAGTTTTGGTGATTTTGGGGATGGTTTATTATTGTTTTAACATGTTTTAACCACATTACGCAAAGTGGTGATATAATTATCAGCAATTTGGGATGATCATTGTGTGCTCAACTCCCATTCTCATCTACATAGTGTCTGGACACTGGTCAGTTGGCAAAACAACGTTTCAGGAAAAGAAGCATCTAGAATTTCTACTGATTTCTGCCAGTTTACAGGGAAGTTTCACCCGGTGAGATCTTTTGCCAATCCATTTCTGAATTGAAATTGCAGCGAGAAAAATCATTCACATCCCATTGATATTGATGAATGGTTCATGGCTCAAGGATTACTGGCTTAATAATCTGATCTTTATGATGATATGATGGCTACCCTTTGGTAAACTAACATAACTATGGAGAATCACCATTTTTAATGGGTAAATCAACTATAAACGGCCATTTTCAATAGCTATGTTAGTTTACCCGAGGGTAATGACATTTCAATCATATCCCCAATTTCGCGACAACAGCCGGTGACATTTCCCTTGCTCAGGGCGGGTGCTTTGCCCGTGGTGCTCACGGGTCGGAGCAACAGAAGTGACAGGCAGTGCGCGGTGATTGATTTACCAAACCATGGTGTATTAATAAGGGGGTACTCCTCCAATAGTCATTATCTGATACTTTTTTTTTTTAAATGGTACCCTCCCAATTAAACAGCCGTTTGGGGTTAAAAAAAATCCAGGGTTGACATTAGATATAGTAAAATGGTGATAGCTTTCCCGACAGATAAAAGTATATTCATGGATATTCATATATTACTATATATCACTATAGATTAAAACATATCATATTATTTTCTTACTATGTATTACTATAAACATACATTCGTTTTTTTTTTTGAATCACTTGTAACATGTTCAAAGATTGTGATTCTATAGACAGACACTCCTTGACAAACGTGACCCCGAATTTCTGCGTAGGAATGATATCAAGACGTGGGATTTTCATCAATGAAATGATGTGGTTAATAATGGGATAATCTATATTATTAATAGTGGTTAATAGTGGTTAATAATGGTTGATAATGATAATCAATGATTAATATATCTGGTTGGTGGTGCTTTGGAACCATGGAATTTTACATGACTTTCCAGAAACAGTTGGGAATGTAATTTCATCCCAACTGACGAGTTGTCCATCATTTTTCAGAGGGGTAGGGCGAAAAACCACCAACCAGATGAACATTTGGGAAAACGTTGATGGTACTGATAGTTACTATCTAATCGCCATTTTGAGGGGCAACCAGCGAAAGAGAACATGTAGGGCAACTTGGGTATCTAAGATTGGCCACCAGACATGATTCAGTATGATTCTCAAGTAATCCAACATGGCAATCAGATCTTAGACTCTTAGACTGCCTCAGGGGAAGGTTCAAATCCACTGGTCTTCCCAGTTTCCCCCGAAATTCTTCAGAAAAAAGACAAGCTCTCAGACGAGGGTACTGTTGATCAGGATTTTTCTTGACCGTCATCTTTGTTTGCCAATTGTTATCCAAGATACCGCTCCATCTACGTGGTTTAACGCATTGTCCATCTATTTCAGTATCTATGTTATATCATATATATATAAGGGCTGGTTTATAACGGAGAATCCTATTAAAACGGATGCATATGCGAACCGTATATACACATAAGCATGCAAACTTGTACCCTGCATGATCCACAGATGTAGCTTCCGAAGCTGCAAATTCTTCGAACAATTAGTGCAGTGGCTTTTGGATTGCATCTGGGTGCCTTCGAGGTTTTTTTATCGAGATTTGCTGGTTGGATATCAGTTTTGTCCCCAGAATCCAATCTCCTGTGTCTTCCAAGCAACCCGTGAGGCGTGAAGCGCGTGAAGCGCGTGAAGCGCGTGAAGCGCGTGAAGCGCGTGAAGCGCGTGAAGCGCGTGAAACGCGTGACGCGCAGGCGAAGCCGCGTAGCCGGGACGATTTCAGAGCTGGATGCAGATTGGAGGTTGTTTCAAGGAATCCCTTTTTGTGAGATCAATGGGAATTTCAGGATCCTAAAATAGAGGTACTGTACCATTTTTTAGGCCATATTTTCTGGGGGTATTCCCTTAAATTCAGGCCTAAAAAATAGGCCTTAAAAATTAATGGAATCGGTACCTCCAATCAATCGGTTCCTGAAATTCCCTTTTTGATGAGAGGTCTGATAGCTTAATAGCAACCAACTGGTACTACTTGATTAACAAATTGACCATGTGAAGTTGTTGCCGCGGCCTAGTTTCATTGGTCCTATGGGTTTTTTGAGTGAGGCTTGGAACTTGCGAACTTGGCTACGTGAAAGCTAGCTATCCCCTCGTGCTAAGCAGAAAGTGAAGTGCCTTGGACACCTGAATCCATCACTGGTTTTTTCGATGATTTTTGGAAGTTTGCAGGTCTCTGCCATTGTTGATGGGTTGCGGGGGTGCGTCGATTGTTGACCAGGTTCATTCGGTTTACCATGTGCTCTATGAATGTTTATACTAATAGGTATTTATCCACATTTGCCAAACATATGACCGATTTGTGCAGGCAAATACATGAGCAAAATGAAACACATGCCATTTATTTGGGTTTCTATCCCCTGTTGATTAATGCCACATTTGAGCAGTGCTATCTGTATCTCTATCATCCATACATGTCCTTTTTCCACCTGGCAAGCCCAATTCTTAACCCTCCATTCTAGGTAAATGATGGCCATGATTCATATGAGCAGTGTTCACAACCCTGGTTGATGATTTTTTTATTGGGATAAAAAACTACCCAAAAAAAAATTGGGGATTTCAGTAATCCACTAGGGGAATGCCTATTAACCAACCAGTATTTCATGGAATTTTCGGTATTTTGACTGATCTTTATTGATTTGATCCGATGGAAGAATTCCATGTTTCTTTCTCGCCATTTTTTTCATTTTTGTTTATATAATCAATGGATTGGTTTAAGGGAAAATTTATAGGAACACCCCATATTTAATGGGAACATCTATGTTTTCCGGTTTCGATTTTCCCTTAAACCAATCCATTGATATAATGGATTCCAATATCTGTTGGACAACAATTTCTTTTGGACAGTTTCTGTTTGATGAATTTTCCAATTTTCTGTTGGACAATTTCAATTTCAGTTTGTGTTGGTATTGTTTCTAAGACATGTACGTTCAATATCCTCTGGTAAACTAACATAACTATGGAAAATCACAATTTTTAATGGGAAAATTCACTATAAATAGTGATTTTACATCGTTTTTTGTAGGTTTACCCGAGGGTAAACCCTGGACGCAGCATCAAACACGAGGTATGATTCACGGCCCCCATGATGTTTGGATTTCCAGTATCGGACGGATGACCATGGTCATTTTCTGTGGATCTTCCCTTGACGGATGGTCATCAATCACCGCTCTAATTCCGTTCATGACCATAATCCATATCATATCCGATACTGTTTGTTTTATCCAAGATATTTACAGATATTTCAATTTCCATGTATTATTCATCTATTACTAAAAAACATCTCGATAAAATCGTTCATCATATCCCATATGGCAAATATCAGTCATATCAGCTTTTGATGTCCCCATATTCTATCCATTATTGTGACTTTTTTCACGCAATTCCCCATGTACTCCCCATTTCCACATAACTTGACCATGGCACATCCCATACTTGGGAGTGCAATTCCAGTTCTAAGTGGATTAATAATATATAATGATATATAACCATATTATATTAATCATCATATATCATTATATTAACTACATCACATATCATCAATGAGAACATATCATAATAACCATATTATATCTATAGCCCAGCCCTCTGGTAAACTAACATAACTATGGACAATCACCATTTTTAATGGGTAAATCAACTATTTCGACTGGGCCATTTTCAATAGCAAACTGTTTGTTTACCAGATGGTATCCCCAGTTACTGGGATATCAAAAACAACCATGTTTTTTCCAGTGGGATGTCTCACTGGAACAGCATGGCAGGTGGAGCCGCTCCGTCCCAGTCGTCGCGTCTTTACAGGGTCCGGGGGCGAAGTCGTTGATCTGGGTTGGGTAGCTTCATGAACCAAGATAAATGCTGATAGATGTGGTTTCTACGCAAAAAATGATGACACATATGGTGATTATACCAACCAATTAAGGATTGTACCTGGGAAACGTAGGTATTTGATGGGATGAACCAGCAACATGACATTGTTTTAGCTGGGTATCGCATATTTGCCATGTGAAACCTATAGAGCGTACTACCGTACTATTAGAAATTATCCAGATGACGGTCACAAAATGAGAGGTTTTTTCATCCAACATGTTGATAATGAGAGGGATAAGCCTCCTGACATCTGCGTTGATTTCAACTGCGAGAAATTGGAAGGTCGGATTAAGCCAGAGTAATTACCCTCTGGTTATGACTAACATCGCCATGGAAAATCACCATGCTTTTAAACCATCTATTTCTATGGGCCATCTATACCATGGCTATGTTAGTCATAACCAGAGGGTAACTCCCAGTTGATGTGGCACTGTAGACATTTTCTGGTCAACTTCACCTGATCACGACGATTGGGAATGGGTTCTTTTTGGGTTTACCATGTTGATGTGGAAGCAGCAGACTACATTTCCGGATGTGGGAAATGATCTTCTTGACCCACTGTCTTCTCGCGTTCCATATGAACCACAAACAATTTGAGGGAAACAGTACAGTGTTTATTTTGCCTTATATTACCCAGTGAATGATCCCATACCCCCAATATCAGACACTTCCTGAATGGTCCGAAATATGTGATTTCATCGACTACTAAACCATGGTTTCTGGAGGGTGTTGAACATTGGGAAGGGATAATCAGATTTCTTCAAGGTCTTTTGAAATCTTGTTGGGATGTAATGTGCAAATAACCCTCGGCAGTACTTGATGAGCCAGGAATGGGAAGCGGGTAGCCGCGTAGCCAGCGGATTGGAAGTTGGCGAGTCCCACTGAAAACAAGGGAACTAACCATGGTTCTTCTCCAGATACCGGTATCTCCAGCATTCATTGGTTCAATGGGAATTTCAGGATCCTATACATGGAGGTACTTTACTGTACCATTTTTTAGGCCATATGAATTCTGGGGATATTCCCTGAAATTCAGGCCTAAAAAATAGGCCCTATATTAATGGAATCGGTACCTCCAATCAATCGGTTCCTGAGTCATGGCCATTGATTTGTGGATTTCTCCATGTGTTTTTTCAGGTCAAAGTCAGCCTTGTTACTGGGGCCACTACCGATCTGATTGCCTACAGATGCCTAGCTAAGGTAGGTAAGGTGAAACCCAACTGAGAAGAAGGTTATAGGAACATATATCAGGGGTGTGGCCAGTTGTGTAGGACTTGAACTTTGAACTTTGGCATTTTTTTTGGGCACATGAGCGATGGTCAACTGATGATGATGATGATGATGATGATGGTGGTGGTGGCAGTGACTTTGGCGGTGACGGTGATTGTGATGAATATCACGTTTCTTATTTTCACCACCGTTTTTTTTTGCATTTGCAAGGTTATTTGGAAGGCATGACTAAAAGCAAGATGACTGAGTAGATAGTCAAGAACCATGGGAAGATCGCGAACAACATCCGCCAAACAAAAATCCAAATAAGATTTGAGATACGGACCAGGTATTTCTGTATTCCTGGAGTAATGATCCCAAGTAGGGCCCAATTTCATTAACCACACATTGGAGATGGTTTAGGCATCTGTGGATGCCTCATTAGTTGATTTATTTGGTCAAGAATCTCCCATTACAAACAGCTTTACTAGTTGATTTACTGCAGGTGGATTTATATAGCATCTAATCGTGAGACTCGTTCATGGATCTGCTTATTTTTTTTGGATCAATTGATGGATCAACAAACCCACAATTCCCCCATTATTCATTATTCCCCATTGTTATGTAGGATGCATAAAAAATATATATATATCTTCACCATATTATTTCCATAAATAGATCATATCCCATAAATATCTTACAAACAAAACAGTTGTTGATACCCTATGGTTATTTAACATAGCCATGGTATAGATGGCTCATTTATAGTTGGTTTACCTATTAATAGCATGCTGATTTTCCATGGCGAACTGTTAGTCATAACCAGTTGATAAATCCACCAGTGGTACTTTATGGATCCTGCATTGCCTCCAAGGGAGCCGCCGGTGGAGGAAGAGGCGCCGCGGCGTCGTTTTTCGTCGTGTCACCGTGGTTTATCCGTTTCGACGCCAAGGGGGAGAATCCAGGGGTTTTTTATTTCGAAAGACACAGTAATTGGTAACATGTGGTAACTTATGAAGGTGATTATAGGTTATGAAGCTTATGATAGGTTAATCAATTACTGATTAATATATGAAAGGTGAATCAATTACTGATTATAGGTTATGATAGCTAACTTATTATAGTTTATTTTCTAGGTTATGATAAATGGATAACCAATGGTGAAATAAACCAACATCATCCATATGGTGAGGACTGGGGAACTTGTGGTTTTATGATGTCTGGTGAATATTGGTGAATATATAACGAATGCAAGTGAAATCACTTGTATACAGGCTTCGCAGTTCCACGCTCATCCGAAGCTTTGGAGTACAAAAAGGAGTGCCGGCCAACCCATCTTGCATCGCCAGATCTGTGAGCCATAGTCCTCCTTGTGTGTGCAATCTCCGTTTCAGCTTGGGCATCCCTACCATTGCACTTGCATGGTAGCGGAGCCTCACAGAGGCTCGTGAGAAAAGAGAAGATCCAGGGGAACCACCTTCGCTACGCCAGGGTGGATGACGAGTGCAGGGGAATTGCCAAGAACCAAGGATGGAGTACCAGTTTGGGACGGAGAAGCAGCCAGCTTCCAAGCCTACGAGGAGTTGGCCCTGCAATGGGAGCAGGGAATTGCATGGCACAAGAGGTATCTTTGTGGACCTCGCCTAGTCAGTGAACTCACTGGCACGGCCCGCCGATTCATCATCGGTAAGAGGCCATCATGGGTGTCCTTCAATGGTGGCGTCCAGTACCTCCTGGAGCACTTACGTGGAGCCCTGGGCAGGCCTCAGATCAGTGACATGACGGACCACCTCAACCGCTACTTCAAGGCCACCAAGCGGAAGAAGCTGGAAAGCATGAATGAGTATGTCACTCGAAAGACTGAGGCTTACGCAAGGGCCCGACAGGCCTACACCAGGGTGGCGGAGCAGTATGACCGCCAGACATGGAGGAACTGGTCATGGAGGAGCAACCATGATAGCTGGCAGAGTTGGACTGAGTCAGCCCGAGGAGAAGAAGAGGAAGAGTACCACTCCGGAGTGGATGAGACTCCAGAAGGAGCTGAACAAGACCCTTGGGCCCAGTTTGACCATCACGCCTCAAGCAGGGGAACTCATTCCGTGACTGAGGACGAGCACTGGAAGCGTGATGGCCATGAACTACTACCAGACTTCTTGCAGGGATGGTACTTGCTGCAAGACGCATCGCTCGATGGGAATGAGCGGAACATGGTCCAAACGGCCTTGCAAGGGGACTTCAGTCTTCACCGAGTAGCCCAGGAGCTACGGGTTCAATGGCCAGAAGATGAACTTCGCCGACGAGATCAGGGCAGTCGTGCCGGAGCAAACTGGAGCGATGAAGCCCTATATGGAGAAGAAGAATGGGAACCTGAAGGTGGCTACTGGAGTCATCAAGATCTACAAGGACTCAACGACGAGGGCCGAGAGATCATGTGGTCAGCTGAAGAAGAAGCCGAGGGAGCCTATGCTATGTTCGACCAGGCAAGACGCACTTTGCGCGATGCCAGGGAGAAGCAGAAGATGGTCAAGATGTCAAGGCAGTACTACAAGACCAACACCTATCGACCGAGGTCATGGGAAAAAGGAGGCAAGGGCGCTGGGAAGAGTCAAAGTGCCAGCAGCTGGACTTGTCTGAGGTGTGGGGGAACACATCGCACGGGCCAATGTCCAGACAAGCAGGCACCGACTTCAAAGGCAATGGCCTCCGAAGAGGCGCCATTTGTCTGCTATGTGGAGAAGGAGCTCAACTACCAGACCGATGACCCAGAAGCTCTTGCGGCAATGGGAGCCACTGGATGCTTGAGCACCCAAGAGGCTATCGAGGCCGGCATGGGCATCATTGATGGGGGTGCCACGAAAACCTTGGCATCGGTGCACGCAATTGAGAAACTCATGGAGGTGAACAATCAGAAGCATGGCGACACCAGAGTCATGGACGTCAACCTGGAAGAGCAGCCCACCTTTGGCTTTGGCAACTCGTCCAAAGATACATGCGTCTCAACGGCAAAGATGGGCATCCAGGCCAATCAGAAACCAGGCATGCTGAAGATCCACGCTCTTGACAAGGGCCAGGGACCCATCCTCATCTCCGTGGACACACTGAGAACCCTAGGAGCAGTGATCGACTTTGAACATGACTTAGCAGTGTTTCGTAGGTTGGATGATCAAAAAGTCATCCAGCTCCAGCGCTCTGCGTCAGGCCACCAGTTGATCTCACTGTCTGACGACTTGTACAGCCAGGCCAAGGACTGCACCAGGCCGGTCCCCAGCCTCGCTGAGTTTTGCTAGGGACAGCACCTTTCTTCTTTGGAGCCTGCCAGAGAAAGAAAGGGCCAAACAAGTAGTCAGGCATCAGAGGTAGGAGGGAAGTGGAAAACTTCCAATGAGAACAATGGAGATGAGATCAGGGTTGAGAGTTTTGAGAAACAAAGTGTTTTTCCAAAGGGTCATGAGCATGAGTGCACACCTCCACAACACACACATGTGCATGGACCGCAGCCATTTTGTGAAGACTCCGACATAGCCCAACGTCCATCAGCCACCGCTGAGACTCATGGCGCCCAAGACCAAGAAGGACTTTGTGGCAGAGATGATGCAGCTGGGAGAGGTACCTCCCGAGAAGTGGGGGATCACAGAACTCAAAGTGCGCTTGGCAGAGCTGCGAGAGGAACGTGGTCTGAACCAGAAGAATCCACAGCAGACAGATCTGCAACAGTGGGTGCTGCTTCTGAACCGGGCCTCCCGCAAGAAAGCCGACCTCCAGAAGTTCAACCACGACCAACTGCAACTTGCAGTAGCCGAGAATGCCACCATAGCTCAGCTGCAAAAGCAGGCCATGGAGCGCATCTACCAGATGAGCAAAGCAGACCCAACGGATCCTGTGGGCTTTGGGGAGCACAGTGCCCTCTCTTACCAGGAGATCCTGGTAAACCAGCCCGCCTACTGCAAGTGGGTGATCCAGACCAGCTCAGAAGGACAGTGCTGTGCCCGTCTGGCACGACTGGCAACATGGCTTCTGGCCCAGAAGGACAAACCGGTGCCTATGCCCGTGCCGGTGGCCATGCCAACCAAGAAGGGCAGCAGTGCCAGCTCCGATATGACTGCGAGCAGTACGGCTGCTTTGGTCGGTGTGATGCAGCAGATGATGGTGAAAATGGACGAGATGAAGGAAGAGATCGACGAGATCCGGGGGCGCCCACACAAGAAGGCAGTGAAGAGCGAAGAGATGGACGATCAGAGCTCATGGAGTCCTCTGACGGAGACCTGAGAGGCCCCAACAGTGAGAGAGGCTTAGATATGAACGTCAGCAGCTCGGCCTGCCAATTGACACAGCAGGAAGGTAAGTTTCTGACTCCGGAGGCCAAACGTTTTTTTCAACATGTTGATAGGGATTTGGCTGCTGTTGCTTTTGACCAATTGTCACAAGAGAGTGAAACCATTCTCTTGGAGGTGGCCTGCAGTCCGGAGAGTAGGTTGGCTAGTGCCGTGCAACTGGCTGCTGGGCGAGAAAATGCAGCTGTCCGCTGCTCTCACTGGAATGGGTGCGATCTTGGAACGGATGCTGGAGTCCGCTTGGTCATGTCACAGGTGAACCGGTTGAAACCAAAACATGTTTATATTTCCCCCGAATGTGGTCCTTATTCCCCAGTTCAAAACATGAATCAAAGAAGTGAACAACAAAAGAAAGAGTTGGAAGAGAAAAGACGGATGGTGTTGAAACAATATGTTGGGGCTTGTTGTGTTTACCAACATTGTATTCAAATTGGGGTTCATGTGACATGGGAATGGTCTGAACGTTGTCAGGGCTGGAGGTTACCCATCATGCAGAACTTGCAACAAAAATATGGTCTTTTCACTGCGGTTGTTCATGGATGCCAAGTCAACTTGAGACACCACCAAAAAGGGGAACTCATGAAAAAGGGCTGGAAACTTATGACTACTCATAGAAGGGTTGCTGAATACATGAACTTGCCATGTAGGTGTCCACGGCAGTACAAGCATGCGGTGTGCGAAGGAGACATGACACGGAAAACAGCATACTATACACCTGAGTATGTCAATAGGTTTCTGGCTGCCATCAAATATGAGATGACTCAAAGTCAGTTGGCGGAAGAACTCCAAGGGTCCACTCATAGGTTGCCACGAATGTTTGGAGCCGGGTCCATGTGCTACTGTAAAGAGGTTCATGTTCATGGGGTTCGAATGACTTGCGGCAGTTGTCATGTGGAGCCAGTGGAAAACACATGTGAACATGAAACAAACGGAGAAACGTCAGGACTTTCCCAAAGGCATGAAGTGTTTGTTCATGAGGGTTCTACAGGGAATTCCCTTAGTGATGGTATGTTGCAAAAACAGCTGTACCTGTTACACTCAGCCACTGGGCACAGTAGCGTAAGGAACATGGTAGTAGCACTCCAAAAACGGGGAGCCAGCCAGCGGGTTTTGGATGCAGCGAAAAAGTTCACTTGCGCTGTGTGCGCAGAGCGTCAGAAACTCAACACCAAACATGTGGCATCACTTGAAGCCTTGCCACCCAAGTGGGCAACTGTGTGTGCGGATGGAGGAACTTGGACACATGTGGGAACCAAAGAAACGGTTGGTTTTGCGGTTTTGATTGATGAAGGTAGTCGGTTTAGGGCTGCTAGGATTCTTAGCCGGGGTCGAAAACAAACCATGAGCGCTTCACAATTTCTTCATTACTTCAAAGAGGGTTGGGTCCAGTACTTCGGTAAGCCAAATACCTTAAGACTTGATCCTGCCGGAGCCTTTCGGTCCAATGAAGTTGAAGCGTTTTGCGATGCTGAATCCATTTTCTTAGATTTCATACCAGCAGAGGCTCACTGGAAATTTGGAATCTGCGAACAAGCCATCAGGGGTATCAAGGAGGTGATGAACAAGTTAGTCGAAGAGGATCCCAACATCATCCCAGAAGATGCCCTGACCGTAGCTGTCCGCACTTTCAATCACCGTGAAATCACCAGAGGTTTCTCCCCAGTGCAGCACGCGCTAGGTTTGGCGCCAGATGAAACAGGCCGCTTCATCAACAGTTTGGAGGGCCGAGGCCATGAAGAACTGGTCAGAAATCCAACTGGTGAGTTCCAAGAAAGTATCGAACGAATGAAAACAGCAGAACAAGCTCACTCAGAATGGATAGCAAAAGAGAGGATCAGTCGTGCCCTCAACAGCCGGGCCCAACGTACCAATCACTATCAGCCAGGTGATTTGGTATACTACTGGCGGAACCAACTCCCAAAAAGTATGACCGCTTCCAAAACCGGAGGTTTTCTGGGACCAGCAAGAGTGCTAGTAACAGAAACCAAGAGGGAAGCCGATGGTCAACTACGAGCAGGCAGCACAGTTTGGGTAGTGAGGGGCAGGCGACTTCTCAAGTGTTGTGTGGAACAGTTGAGACCAGCCACTCATCGAGAGGAGCTCATCGAACACATGACCACCGATGAGGACAAGAAGGCTCCCTGGACCATACCACGGCTTGTGGATCAGTTAGGTAGTCATGAATATGAAGATGTGTCAGATCAAGCACCAAGTCAACAGCAGTGGCAGCAAGCTCAAGAGGATCCACCGGATGAGGATCCACCGGATCAGCCTATGGCAGAGCCAGCAACACCTCGAGTGAGACACTGGACAAAGCGACCATTGGCCACAACCGCGGCAGATCCCACAGGAGGAGAAGCACCACCAGTGAGAGCAAAAGGAACAGCCTCAAGCAGTTCAGGGTTTGAAGCTGAGACTTGGTGGTCGCAGGTGCATTTTTCAGATGCGTCCGAAGAGTCCACAGCCTTTTGGAATGATCCAGATGCAGCAATGGAGATAGCCATTGACATGCCTACCAGTCAGCGAGGCTGGAAACACCTGGAGGGAGATATGACAAGTTATTTCCTGGCGGCAATGCGGAAGCGGGCAGTAGAACTGAATGAGAAGAAGATGGACGCAGAAACCCGAGCTCAGTTTGAAGGAGCAAAGGGGATTGAGGTGAAGAACTTCATAGCAGCCAAGGCCTTCGAGACCATACCAGTCCATCTCCAACCACCACGTGAACAAGCCATAGGAATGAGATGGATTTTGACATGGAAAGTGAAGGACGACGGAAGCTGTAAACCAAAAGCTCGAGCAATCCTCCTTGGCTACCAAGACCCAGCCTACGAACACCGAGCAACTACAACGCCAGTGATGACGAAGCAAAGCCGTCAGATGCTTCTTCAGGTTGCAGCCATAAAACAGTGGCTGACTCAAAAAGGTGATGTCTCTGGAGCGTTTTTGCAGGGGAGAGAATATCCCAGTGACTTGTTTTGTGTTCCATGTCCTGAGATTTGTAAAGCAATGGGAATTAGCGAAGACAGCATAACCCGCGTAAAACGTGGTTGTTATGGCCTGGTTGATGCACCCATAGAATGGTACCGTAGCGTTTCCAGTTACTTTGAAAGTCTAGGACTGATCAAAACATGGGCTGATCCTTGCATGTGGCTTTGGAAACCCCAAGGAAAACTCCGAGGGATGATTAGCTGTCATGTAGATGATTTTCTATTCACCGGTGGCAGGGATGATCCTGAATGGGAAAACTTGCTCACCAAAATTCGAAACCAGTATGCCTGGGGTTCATGGGAGACAGGGAAGTTTGTACAGTGTGGAGTTTTAATAGAAGAACAACCTGACAATAGCTATCACCTGTCACAACCCAGCTACATGGAGAAGGTGAATGAAATTCCAATCAGCTCAAGCCGAAGAAAGGAACAGCAAAGTGAACTGACTAGCCGAGAACAAACACAACTCAGGGCTGCACTTGGCTCAGTAAGTTGGCATGCCCAACAAGTGGCACCACACTTTTCAGCTGAGGTAGGTTTGTTACTGTCTGAGATCGCCCATGGATCAGTGGAAACAATAATCAAGACTAACAAACTAATCTATGCTGCACGACAGAGGAAGGATCACAAAATGATCATTCACCACTTTCCACAAAACGTGGAAGTGGGGCTTTTCGTGTGGGCCGACGCAGCGGGACAAAACAGAAAAGACGGCAGCAGCACCCAGGGTTTATTCTTAGGGCTTGCACCAGTGTCACTTTTGGATGGAAACATGGAAAAGGTTTCTCCTATATGTTGGCATGCCAACAAAATCGAAAGGGTCGTGAGGAGTCCGGGTGCAGCAGAAGCCGCAGCCGTAGTAAATGGGGAAGATGTTCTTTTTCATGCGAGGTACCAGTGGGGGGAAATTCTTGGTCCTGCGGTTGATGTGTTTGACATTAATACTACTGTGAACATGGTGGTAGGTGGTGTCATCTCTGATTCACGCAATGTGTATGACCGGTTACAGACTGAAGAGTTCAACACCCATGGAGCCGAACGAAGGACTAGCTTAGAACTCATGTGTGTCAAGCATGCTCAGAGGCATAACCATGTTCACTTGAGATGGGTTCACTCTGAAGCACAGTTGGGAAACGCACTTACAAAACCGAATGCCAAGGAGCTCGAGCATTTTTATCAATTAGGAAGTAGATGGCGGATAGTTAGCGATGACGAGATGCGATCCGCGCGAAAGCGAAAGCAAACTGGCATGGAGATTTTGGAAAATCAACAGCGTGCACCGAACGTACCTGCACAACGTGCTACCTTTGGAAAACAGGGGTCTGAACAGTGAAATGTTTTTCCATTTCCGGAGGGGGACCAATGCAAGTGAAATCACTTGTATACAGGCTTCGCAGTTCCACGCTCATCCGAAGCTTTGGAGTACAAAAAGGAGTGTCGGCCAACCCATCTTGCATCGCCAGATCTGTGAGCCATAGTCCTCCTTGTGTGTGCAATCTCCGTTTCAGCTTGTGCATCCCTACCATTGCACTTGCAACGAATATATGTAACTGGTCACTTCTTAGTGCAACTGGTTTATGACTGGTTTTTATATTCTTAATGACTGCGTTGTAATTCTCGAGTCGACTGAATGTTGTTCGAGTCGCTTGGTTGAGACTGGTGGATGATCCCAAGTGACGAGCATATGATGGTTTTCTGGTTTATGAATCAGTTAATAGGTGATAGACGCTATTGATGTTTGTCTGTATCATAGGATAATTAACATATCATTGTTGATGATATCTATATACACACCAATTGTTATCTATCATTACTATCTATACCTCTATAACAGATTATCTATGATATATGTACAATAGACAATATACATAGGATCATATATGACATACATATAAAGGATATCATTGTTGACAATATCTATACACACACGATATAAACCGTTATAATGGCCATATAAATCAATATACATCCACATTGAGAACTATATTCTATAGTATAGATAGGATAGTATACTACACAAACACACACACACACATATATGTATATATATGTATATATAAAGATATATGTACGTATATATATATATATATACCATTTATAAACAATGTTATTCATAGTACTAAACCACAGATACATCACATTATTCACATCCCGCGATCATTCCCTATGTGTTCACCATATAAACCATAACAATGGCTACATAAGTCTATATATCGAACCATATATACGCCATCTATATATCCGTAGGTATGTCCATAGGTATTATATATATATATAGTAACATATATCTTATGTATATATACAGATATTAGATAGGATAATATAATACACATAGGATAATACACTACATTATATACTACATTTCTATTATATATTAGATAGGCTAATATACCCTTTATAAACCACCCATTGGACCTATATAATAGATCTAATAAAAGTGTATAGATACTAAATATACTAAACCACCTATTAGAGAACGGATAGAACATATATAATACATATATATATATATTAGATAGACTATGGAACATATATATATATGTTCCATAGAACATACACACACATATACATATATATATATATGTTCAATAGAACACACACACATATGTATATATAGATACATACATATACACATATCCTACAAACCATAAGCACCATAAACACCAGCCATTTTCTTCGTGCAGGGCCCGCTGCTGGTGCAGCGCATTGCCTCCTCGGCTCCACCGCCACCGCCGCCCTTCGACGAGGCGGGCGAGGAGGCGCAGCGGCGCAGCAGTGCAGCGCACGGTGGTGATACGGGCATTCGGTGGCGGTTCTTTTAAACGTTTAAAGGAGGCTTTAAGTGGAAGATCAATGGGATCATCTAAATGATGATGTTTGACTCATAATTCACTGAGTTTATAACTATCATTATGAGTTACAAATGAGTTTAACTCCATTGTTTTTTTTGAGTTTATAATGATAGTTTTTCACTGGGACAAGTCATAAAAAACATGTGATTCATCTTGGTTGCCATGGGATAATCATAACATACGAATGAGCACGGGATGTGACAATTAGAATCATTTATCTTCTGGTAATTTAACGTAGCTATTGAAAATGGCCATTCATAGTGGATTTTCCCATTAAAAATGGTGATTTTCCATAGCTATGTTAAATTACCAGAGGGTATGGGATGGTGCATGGGACCGTTTCATAATGTTTGGGGAAAAAGGTGGATGTATGGCCATTTCATTGAGAAAAGCTGGAGAATTGTCGCATTAAAAATTGGGATATGAAGGGGGGTTGATAGGATACAAACTGAGAATGGAATGAAAAGGGGATTTATGACCTACCCTCTGGTGAACTAACATAGCTATTGAAAATGGCCATTTATAGTGGATTTACCCATTAAATATAGTGATTTTCCATAGCTATGTTAGTTTACCAGAGGGTAATTAAATATGGGGATGTGAGTGGGAATCTAGTTGGATGTGATCGAACGCCTCATAAAAATTTGGGAAATTGTTGGAAAATAAACATTATGGTTATCTAATTGCTGAAAACTGAAGGTATAAAGGGGTTTGAACGGGAATGCACACGCAGATTTGACTACAATGTGGATTTGAAAATTCACCAAACAAATCAATGTATGTACACACAGAACTGAATTTAATCCATCCTTAACTCCATTGTTCTTTTCTTTCTTGGCTTCAATGGGAACAAACAGGTGAATTTAAGCTATTTACTGGGATCTGAATGGGGATTTGTAGTTTGATATTTAGATAAATCTTGGGATTTAAGTAGGACCCTAAGTAGGAGCGTATCTATAGCTATATAACTGGGACATGGATGGGGATATATATATATACATATATACATATATATATATATACATATATATATATACATATATATATATACATACATATATATATAGAGATATATAATAATATATATATATGTGAATACGCATAGACATGACATACATTTTGTTGTACCTGAATATATGGGAAACAATTGGGTATCTAAAACGACGGTTACTACTTATTTGTGGGTTTATTGGGAATGGGGAAATCCCCAATCGACAATATATATATATATAAAGGATTGGGGATTGTGAGAGACTTTTCATCATGGTGTTTCACTTGTTTTTTGATTATCAGATGGGGAATATACCATGGGAAAATATGTGGGGAATGCCCGTCATTGTCATTTCAGGCTGGAAGTACGTTCATTTCTTCTTAGTCACATCCTGTTCCGCTGCCTGCATCCCCTGACTCTGCCCGTTCCTTCCCCCTTTTTCTTGGTGAAATTTGCCAATGACATTTGTTCCGCTTGTTCTGTTTTTGTTGATCCAACTGATTGTTCTTTACTACTTCTGTATGTAACCCGAAAAGAGCTCACTCCTTAAATGCTTTGCCCCCAGTTCAAAGTTGACTTATAGATATAAACCCAGCCATAGATCCACCACAAACCCCAGCCTGGGTATACATAAACCCACTCAGCTACATAAGATGGTGCAAGGATTTCCTCCACAGTCTCCTTATCCATAGGAATCGGGACCCATGATGCGCTGCCGATCACATCAGATCCTCATCCGTTGAGATTTTCAGAGATTTCGATTGATGGGACTATTCCCAGAGGTTTCCCATACTGCTTGGGTTTCAACCAAGGTAGTGCTATGGGAAGCAACCCTCTTCCAGGGTCCCACTTGATTGCGGGCTTCCAAAAGCCCATCAAATTTTGGGTTGGTCATGTGTCCCAATGATGAGGGTAGGCCCCAGTTCAAACGCAACAACTAAACCCTTCAGTAAAGTCGCCATGGAAAAACATTGGAAAAATCCACCATTTTTGGATCATTTCCCGGGTTTCCACCATGGATCTCCATACTTCTCGTGGGTTTAGAGGGTAAATCAGAGGTGCCACTATGGGTGACTTCGTTTACCACCCCCAAATAGGTACTTTTAATCTCCGGGATATTAATCATCTGGTTGGTGGTTTGGAACATTTTTTATTTTCCATAATATATGGGATAATCCTTCCCATTGACGTTCATATTTTTCAAGATGGTTGAAACCACCAACCAGTCATCATTAGGGTCCCCCAGATCTCATGCTGGGAGGCTGCTCGAAGACATTGTGTCTTTTTTCACAATGCGCCCACGCGCGTCAGCGAGGCAATGGATCCAAATGATCGGGCTGCATCCCAGATAACCCATTTATATGTGGAAGATCCCCGGTGCAATGGATTAATGAATTAGATGAAACTGGGTTAGAGCAACATGGGTTAGATGAATGGGTTATGTAAGTTATGTAATTTTACAGAATATTATACATATGGATTAGATGAATTGGGTTAGATGAATGGGGTAAGTTATGTATACACATGGTTTGCATATCTGCGTTGCTTCAGGTTGCAGACCACTTACAAAATGGTGAAACGATGCACATCCTGAATGATATACATAAACGTATAAACCATCCCTTTTTTGGATTAAAAGGCAGGGTTGCCCACATGAAACACATCGTATTACACTCTGGTAAACTAACATAACTATGGAAAATCACAATTTTTAATAGATAAATCATCTATAAATGGGCAATTTTCAATAGCTATGTATGTTAAATTACTGGGGAGTAACCACTTGGATCATTATTGGACCTGCCATGTGGGTAGTTGATGCAATCCCTATTTTTCACCCTTAAGGAGACCCTTCAACAGTGCAGTACGATTGCGGAAAGACTGTGAGAAAGTAGTGTCCCTTTTTCCGGTGTGGTGGTTTTCCATTATGACTTACCAAGTCGGATGATGCTGCAAGTAAGGAATGTTTTGAGAATGATGGCGGGCATCAGCAAAAATCAGGAACCAGGGAACTAACAGGAAGAGTACATTTTTAGCGCTGTGGGTGCAGCAAACATAATGAGATGGCTGAAATTTATTCGAGGCTGCTGGGATAGCCTCCAGTAAACAAAGATGAGAATGGGAAATCCATTGTTTCTACATGATTGGACAGAAAAAAACAACATTTGCTGGGGGAGTTATCTTGAGGATAGCAAAACCACAATGAAATAGACAGTTCGTCCTGGAACTGCCGCAATGACTCTTCCTTGGTGGTGATATGCTTCCCCACCTTAGTTTCACAAAACGGACTTGAGAGAAAAAATGCAGAAGAGCCTCCCAAAGGGTGGCACATGTGGATTTCGAAAAAGACTTGGGTTTCCTATCTTACTTGTATTCAGTACACTCTGGTAAACTAACATAACTATGGAAAATCACAATTTTTAATGGGTAAATCCACTATAAATGGCCATTTTCAATAGCTATGTTAAATTACCAGAGGGTATCCCTTCAGCGCAGCCTCAAAATACTTCAGGCCGCGTTGAAGCGCTTCTTCGAGCGGGCCGGGAATGTGCGAAGGCGGGGGATGAAGTGGGGACTTGGGGGATGAAGATGAAGAGAATGTCCAGCGAAAAATTTCGACTTCAACGGTATTAATGATGGTACCCTCCAGTAAATTAACAGTTCGACCCTGCCAGATAGGGGTTGAAAGATGAGTTTCCTCTAAAAATTGGTGATTTTCAGGGTCTATGTTAATTTTCCAGAGGGTATATGGATGGTTACCATTGCCATGATTACCCTCTGGTTATGTCAACAGTTTGCTATTGAAAATGACCCAGTCGAAACAATTGATTTACCCATTAATAGCATGGTGGGTCTTTCCAGTTCGCTATGTAAACGTTTACCAGAGGGTATAACATATTATAACTATAACTAGCTATTGATACTTGAAGGACTTGGGATGTGCATCCCAGTTTCACCCATTTTTTAAATCGGAATCTGTCTGAGCATTCCAGTATCAGTAACCACTGTTAATCAAGCAGGGTTTGCTGGAAGTTTCCCCTATTTACTTCGATGTTTTTCCTATAAAATCTGTAAATGCACATTTACTTCGGGGATTTCCCAACTAATTAACCATGTTTTTTTTTGGACGCCGGAGGGCAACCACTAGCCTCCGGTTATTTTACACGTGGCTAGCTGGGAAATTCAGCAAGCCAGGTTTGACATTGGAGGATTAAATTTCCGTTAATCCCATGTCCCATATCCCATGGCATGATATTCCTATCGATTTCCATACTGATCATGATATTCCTAACATTCCAAAAAATATTTTCCTAGAGATTTCCCATGAAAAATATGAAACATCCCCTATGATCATAGGTTTTTCACGGAGGACACCGCAGGTTTTTTTTGTGCCGCCGCATATGACGAAATCGCGAGGCTGCGCATTTTCCAGGAGAATGGCATGTCCAGAGGGATGGGTCCGGAGCTCCAGACATGATGTCTACAGTAATGTATATGTATATATATATATATACACACCATCTGGTTATGACTGACATAGCCATGGAAAATCACCAGTAAATTAACATAGACCCATAGCTATGGAAAATCACCATTTTTAATGGGAAAATCAATGAAAATCAACTATAAATGGGTAAATTTTCACATAGACCCTGAAAATCACCAATTTTTAGTGGAAACTAACCTTCCAACCCCTATCTGGCAGGGTCGAACTGTTAATTTACTTCAGGATATATATATATATTACATACACATTTTCAAAACTGGGATTTATATATGGTGATTATAAACCATTACAACTATATATTTAGATATAGTTAGATGATATACTGGTTGGTGGTTTGGAACATATACTGTATTGGGATTACTAAGCCCAACTGACGAAGTCCATCATTTTTCAGAGGGGTTCTAACCACCAACCAGTATATTACATACACATTTTTTTCATTCTCATTATTGTTACTCTAGTATAGTATAGTTATATATTGTTATCCATGATTGTTATTGTCATTTTGATCAATACTATGTTTTTTTAGTGTTGTTATTATATATTTTTTTTGAATGAAGTTGACTAGCCAGATATCTGTGGATGTTTTTCAACAATTTCACCAAGCGGCGTCTTTTGAACAGATCTTGGTGAGTGCTCCCGTAGGCTTCCCCCAGGCTTTCCCCAGGAGAATACAGCTACAGGTCAGACCGATACCCTGATACATCTTTATTATGCTCGCATGTTCAACATGTTCCCCTTCCAGAAAGATCAGAATCAGGCAAGGATTCTGTTGGAATGTGAATACCTCATTCTTGGGGATGCCTTGATTCCTTGCTCCGATTTGAACAGATTTCCAAGGCACGACACCAGCTATGCTTATCTAACAAAAAATCATCGGATGGGTTTGTTCCGCAAGAAACCAGGGTTTTTGCCATGAAATCATTGTGTTTTCATCATTTTCTACCAATCCAATTTCATCAACCTGATCGAGGATGATTGGATAGGGATCCCCAAAGATTTCCCCTTGATGAGTATAGGAAATTATAGGAGACCCAACATCTTGGGGATCACACTTCATTCTGGGAAGTCCTATTCATTTTGACGTGTTTTTCATGATTCTCACGTTTGGGTTGTTGAACTCATGGCCGATCCCAGCTGAGGTTTGTGTGAGTACATGACCCCTGAAGCTGCACTGGCATCCTGTCGCGAGTTCGGGATAGGGAGATGTTTTTCGCTGGGACAAGTATCCATGTGGGCAAGCCAATAGTAAAACTACCTTTCAGGGATGGTTTACCCTCTAGGAAACATACAAAAAACTATGGAAAATCACAATTTTTATTGGGACAACTCACTATTTCTATGGCCATTTTCAATAGCTTTTTGTATGTTTACCAGAGGGTATATCATCTAAATGTGGTAATTTTGAGGATGGTTTCTTCTTGGGTTTACCACTAAGTGGTGACATTGAGTGACATTCACAACGACCCTCCCACAAATAATGGTTCGTAGATTTCCGATATATCAATCACGATCCTTAAATTCTCATCTAGTTTATAGTTTATCATCTATGGTTGACTTTCTAACTTTCTGGTAGACATTTGCCCAGATGGGAAGGTAGATAATGGCCCCATTAGAGCTACCCGTGTTGTCCTGCAAGGCCAGCAGACTCGAAACGGGTTGTGAGGCCTCAAATTTTGTTTGTGCACTTTAGCTCAAGATCCAATGGTTCGTTATAGATGTCCCTATTCTTGCATGTCATAGATTGCCAATAGCAGAGACTGATTTTTTTTTGCGTTTCTGTCTGTCTGGCTTTGGGAGTGGCGCTTTTCGTTTTTTGGAAGCTGCTGGGTCGCGCAACTGGGTTCAAATTACCATGGTGCTGGTTGATTATAGAAAGTATAGCATTGTATCATTGTGCGGTTTCAAGAATCCCGGCTATGATTGTAGGGTTATACTTCAACATTGGGGATCATCATAAACCATGAGCAGGGATTTCCAATCGATTTTGTTTTGGGGACTTCCTAATACGTTTCCAATTGTTGGTTCCATGTATATGTAACATTAATATAGATGCATTCCATCATTATACTTCACTATATCCTCATCATTTTGCCATTATATGTTCTAGATTCTAGATGGTATATACTTCACTATATATCCTCATCATTTTGCCATTTTCCATTAAATACTTCATTACCCTCTGGTAATTTAACATAGCTATTGAAAATGGCCATTTATAGTGAGTTTTCCCATGAAAAAAGGTGATTTTCCATAGTTAAGTTAGTTTACCAGAGGGTATATCCTCACCATATCATTTTTTCATCACCCGATTAAAAAAAATCCCCACTGTGAGTGATGGTCCCCGATCGTCATCTCGCAGGTCATATCCTCATCTGAAGTTCATGTTTCTCCATTGAACTGGCGATAATTTCCCATATCCCATTTGAATGGTTATTAATGATAGCTAATAATATATATATATACATGCACATATACATACATATATATATATATATGTATCCACCTTTAATTATTTAATGGTTGGGTTTCTCATCAATTACGTTATCATTATTTCATATACAGACACCTATATCCGGTTGTATTCTGGGTGACATCATTTTCCCATCATAATCCACAATATCCCCTGTATATCACCGTTGTATCCCGATGAATGGTTGGTTACATCACCTTCAGTTTCTGGTTTCTCTGTATTTGTTGGGGATTCTCCAACAGCTAAAACCTTGCCGCTTGGCCGCGCGGTCCATGACCTTCGGGTCCAAGAGGGTCGCGTTCTCCCATTGGGATCGGGCCGTATTCCGACGCAGCTCGGCGCAGTCTCGTCACCGCGAAACATGGGGAAAAGGGCAGAAAGTCAAGGGAAAACGGAGGATTTCCAGGTACCAGGGGGTAGTATCTAGTTACTAGTTGCAAAGGTAACTGAGGTTCTAAAGTCCCCAAAATGTGTGTCTCTGTAATTAACTGGTTATCATTATACGAAAAACAACGTACTAACTTGCATCCTGATGGGACTAACCTTCCCATCAGGTTTCTCATGGGGAAACTGCCATGGCTTTCCAATGGAAAAAAACGACCGCCCAAGTATTTGGGGTCAAGATTTTTTTGTCCGAAACTGGCTATGAATCTGGATCTCATGTTCAATTTTTAGGGTTCCGTCTATTCCATTTTATCCCATTGTTTTCCCAGTAGATGCGAGAAAATCTCCCAGTATATCCCAGAACTTCCCCAAAAAACATCCCCATAATCCCATCATAGTCTTATGAAATACCCATCATAGTCTCCCCATGATTTCTGCCCTCAGCAGTATTCAGCAGTATTCACTGAAAAAAATATCCAGCTGGCATCCCCCATGGTTGATGATATCTCCATTCAGTCCATTCACATTATATTCATTACCCCCTGGTAAACGTTTACATAGCGAACTGGAAAATCATCATGTTTAATGGGAAAATCCACTATTTCGACTGGGTCATTTTCAATAGCGAACTGTTAAATTACCAGAGGGTATATTCCATCCTATTCCTATGATATCCCCAGTTCCCCAGTATATCACCGTGATGGTTGGCTATGGCTCAACAATTTCAGCCAAATGTTGGCTATGAGTTGCACTAATCTCCCAGGCGATGGTGCAGAGATGATACAGACGCATGATGTAAAAAATGTCACGGGGACGAGGGGCTCAGCCTATCACATGTCATGGTGGTACATTACTGTATACCCAAATGCCCCAGACATATCCCTGACATATCCCTGACATATCCCTGGCCGAGGATGGTTTGTAAAAGGATGTTCATTTCTCTGTTGTCCCTGTTTGCTCCTTGGCACTGGGTTAGATCAAGTTAGATCACTGCCCAGTCGTGATCTGAGGATTTACTACAGAACTCTAGTGAATTTATGGATATGTTATGGAGACTTGCTAGGGGTTTAATTGGGTTTAACTGGGAGTAACTGTTTTTTTTCATGATCAACTTCAACAGGGATCATCTGACAGTGATTTGTGATTGTGTTTCTTAGAATTTTTAGGCACCCCAAAATCATCATTGATGTCCCCCATGACCAATACCTTTGATCATAACTTGGGGTCTTTCTGTATGAACTGCATTTGCCTAGACTACTCAAGCTTGTTCAGCTGATCGAGGATTTTTCCGGGAAAACATCATGAACAACCGGGACCTATTTCCAGGTTAGGAACTCATGACATTTGCCGCGGATAGATAGAGACAGATGTCCTTTCCATCCTTTTCCTACTCATTTGGTTGATTATTGTTTTTTTTCTCCTTTTTTGATTATTGGAAAAAACTCACTCCTTTTCCGTGGAAACATGAGAATTGTACTCATGGTGTCCTACTCCAAAACATAATTTTCCATCTATTGTTCTATCTATATATCTATATTGGACTATGATATTATTGGGACTCTATCTAAATTCCATGATACTGTAGATAATTGCCTACTAATTATGATAATGTATCTATGTATTTACTATATTTACTATCCGTGGATCATGGTGTCCTACTCCAAAACATCGTTGTGAAGTCATTTTCCATTAGCGATGGTCACAATGGGAACTCAATGGTTCATCCCTACAAGATGGCCCTCAAATCGTTGCTTCGAAAAAAAATGGTGAAGTATAGGTATACCAAGTATAGTTATATTATATATGGTTAATAGTTATATCAAATATAGTTAACTATAGTCAACTATAGTTAATTATAGTTATATCCCCTATAAACCAGAGTTAAGCGCGTTATAAATCAACTCAGCTCTCATAAACGGGTGCCTCACCCTGTATGGTCTAATGCTAAGTTTCAGTTTTTATTGGGAAGCCCCATGGTGGGGGTACAGAATCAACCACAATGATATAATGATATATGTATACTGCATATTGTACATATATATATATATAAATACATATATATATAACACATTACGGAAGATGATGGGATACTCAATATAACCAACCATGGGATAACCATGGGAATTCTAAGGGCATTTTAAGCCATTTCTAAGGGCACCATCGTTGGCGTCGAGGTAGTGAGGCCCCATCTGGCCTATCGGATACAGACGGTCTCCAAGTTCTGGCAGGACTTTCAACCAGACGGAAGAGTGATTTCCGACTTCTTTTAGTGTCATTGTAGTTGTATATATATATAGTTAGGTATATATATAGTTATGTATATATATATAGTTATGTATATATATATATATAGTTATGTGTGTGTATATATATATGTATACGTAGATCCTTGAGAAGGTTTTCACCACCCAGATAATGAGCAGCAAAACCAAAAATGGGATTCATGAGATTTGGAATGGGATTCATGAGATTTAGTATGAGAAATGCTTTGAATCCATCGGTGTTTTCCATTAGGTTTTGAATCCAAAAATTAGGATTTTCCAGAAGGGTGTTGTTTGATAGGGGTGACCACCCATGTTGATTCATAGGGAGGGAACAACAAACTTAACATTCAAAAACAAGTGGGTAAGTGGGAAAAATCAACACAATAATATCGGTTTGTTGTTTGATTGTGGGGTTCTACTACCTATTCGATCTATTGGCCATTGAAAAGTGGTATGAATCAGAAAATCTCATAGAAAGCAATTTCAATAGAAATTCAGTGATATTCTGATGACAATCGATCTATTGGCCTTAAAGAAAAAACAATGAATGCCCTTAAAGAATTTCTTATTGAAAAGGGATCTGCCAGGGTCTGCTGGAATCGCTGACAAACGCTGGGTTTGTGGAAACTCCACACATTAACAAAGAATCATGGCCATGTTACCAGAGGAAACGTGGCAATGGATACCCTCCGGTATCATCAAACGTGGCAATGGAAAATTCCGAAAAAAAAAACTCTGGTAAACGTTTACATAGCTATTGAAAATGGCTCAGTCGAAATAGTTGGAATTTACCCAGCTACATAGCATGGTGGATCTTTCCAGTTCGCAAACTGTAAACGTTTACCAGAGGGTAAATGAAATCATCATTAATCACCATCATTAACCATCATTAACCATCATTAACCATCATTAACCATCATTAACCATCATTAACCATCATTAACCATC
>Ga0126342_10001847_pt1 | contig 31358 bp, 28 predicted proteins | sample Cyp1metagenome_FD_92528 | JGI IMG/M metagenome (GOLD analysis project Ga0126342, IMG submission 92528) | Coral microbial communities from Lord Howe Island, Old Settlement Bay, Australia - Cyphastrea 1 metagenome | ecosystem: Host-associated > Invertebrates > Cnidaria > Coral ...
GTGGAGCGGCGCAGCGGCTATGGCAAGGTGCAAGGATCGGTAAAGGCTCCGGTGCCACTGAAAATGCACAGGTGCAACCTGTTGCAGATGCAAGGCGCCCTTTTGCCTTTGACGTCGGAACCAGAATGGCTTAGGCCTGCGGTCACACATTCAAAGTGTCCTGTACATGCAAGCAGGCGAAATGACATGCCAAGGGTTCTGATGCAATGCTCAAACTTTCTCATATATATGATAGATATTATAAAGTGGAATTTGGCACGGGAAACCTATGGCTTCGGAGTATCTTCCCCATGTTGCTACGTATGCTGGTCAAAACTTGCTACAATATCATACAATCTCTATATCAAAGCTGAAAGCGAAAAAGGATGGTCGAAAGGCACCTGCAATTCGAGGTCCACGAGAGTTGGCTCATAACCATCCCGGCTTCGCTGCCACCGCGCGTCAGCTTCACACCTCAACACCATGCCCTTGTCTGCTTTGCGAAAGTCTGCGAGACGTTTATTGCATTCTATTGCAGTATCCAGTACAGTATCAATCTTTATCGCATTTCTCTTCTTCGATTCATTAACATTTTTTGAGCCATTTCAGAAGCTGTCAGAGCTGAGGAGCCAACAACTTCTGTCTGGTCGTTTCAGTTTCGTGAAATTTGTCCTTCAAACAAAGAAACGACAATACAAAATATTACAAACGAATGGGACTTGTTGACATGCTGAGGCTCACCTAAATATAGCCCTCGTGGCCTCCACTTTGGTTCGGAGAGTCCGGCCTCGCTGGAGCAAGTGATGGACTATAGCGGACAGTTGATTGGGAAAATCATTCAGTTTGACCCAGTTGAAAATTGAAACTGTACATTCCCATGCCATCATCCCAAATGCTGATTTTACTCCATCAAAAATCAGCCGCATTTCTTCCATCTGACAGCCTTGTGGTCCCCAGTAGACACCAAGAACTGAGGAATCTGCACTGTTTCTCGAGGCGCGGAAGCATCATTCTGGGTTGCTCAACCCATTGGCCCTCCAGCACCTGGCGGTTATGAAATAATGGTCAACCAATGATGATTATTATACATATCATATATATGTATATACGTGTATATATGTATGTGTATATATATATATATATCACATAAAACATGACGATGTACATTTTAAAAAAATAAGTGTCAGACTTAAGCTTCAAAGGCTGAACACTCGTGATCACTTATCATAAACGTGACAGGATTACTCTGCATTTCCGTTTCAACTTGGTCATTGCACGTCTGATCTCCAGTAAAATGCCCCTCTCGCTGGATAGGTCTCGGATGCAGAGTTTTTGGGTGGGGTTGATGACCTACACGCAATGGGAGACATCCTAACCATTGGTTTCCTCTCTAAAACAAACAACCCTATGACCCTATGATATGAGAACTAGCCACCGGACAAATCTACAGAAACACAAGCAATTATAATTAAAGCAATGTTCATTTGTTTGTCATCACATGTTGTGTATGGAAACGCATGCACTTGCCAAGCGACCACAAGCCCATCAGGAAATCACCCATGGACTTGTGTGGTCTCGTTACTGGTTGCTGTTATCTTTTTATATATCCAGCTGTGCAGCCAAACTGTTCCCGCCCGATTTGGTGTCATGCAACAGTTCAGTGTTTTACGAAGGCCGTAAGCACTACTGATCTGTTCCATGTGTTTCTTGATACTTAGGCCCTGGCCCTGCTCCTGTTCAAAGGCTGTGAAAATGAAGGAACAAACACATCCGAACATGTTCAAACTGCTCATGAAGCGATGACAAAAACAGAGCAAACTGATTCATAAAGCTGAAAAATTGTGTCCATCATCTTCCCCAAAGGCCTGCTCGCTTCGCATCGATATGACAGATTGGAAGGCCTGCACAAACACACAGAGCACAAACACGCACGCACTGCATCCAAAAAATATGTACGACGAGCTCAAAGAATGTACCCTGATCCACAAAATCTTGCTGCAAATCCAAATGAGTTTGCTTTGCTTGAAATGTGTGGTTGCCGCACACCAACTGATGCATCTTCCTTCCCCCACAATCGAATTGTGTTTTTCGTCAAGATAAGAGCTGAAAATTATCTAAAACATATATCTTGAAATATATCGGATCTAATCTAGGGTGCTCATACTCGAATCTATCTAATCTATGTATTCTGTTCAAATTTTAGTCTACTGTATTTTACTCTGTTCTCTAGTCTATTCTAATTCTATTCTGTCATTCTGTTCTGTATCTCTCCCTCTCTATCTCTTGCCCCCTTCTTGAACCCTTCTTGCATATTTCGTTGCACCAACACGTTCCCACGCTTCACATCGGCGCCTCCAGAGACATCGAAGACCGCACCGACTTCCTGGTGGACATGCTCTGCAGGCCTTGCCATCGAAATCTGGGAGATCAGAGATGGGAAAATTTATGGAAAACGATCATCCCTATGGAATGGGGATATAATCCCATAGTACATACATTACATTACATTACATTACATTGCATTACATTACATTACCATACATTACATTACATTGCATTACGTTACATTACATTACCATGCATTGCATTACATTGCATTACATTGCATTACATTACATTACATTGCATTGCATTAAATTACATTACATTACCATCCATTATATTACATTGCATTACATTACATTACATTGCATTACGTTACATTACCATACATTACATTACATTGCATTACGTTACATTACATTACCATGCATTACATTACATTGCATTACATTGCATTACATTACATTGCATTGCATTACATTACATTACATTACCATACATTACATTACATTGCATTGCGTTACATTACATTACCATGCATTACATTACATTGCATTACATTGCATTACATTACATTACATTACATTACATTACCTTACATCACATCACATCACATTACATTAAATTACAGTACCATACATTACATTACATTACATTACATTACATTACATTACCAAACATTACATTACATTACATTACATTACATTACCATACATTACATTACATTGCATTACATTGCATTACATTACATTACCATACATTACATTACATTGCATTACATTGCATTACATTACATTACCATACATTACAGCACATTGCATTACATTACATTACCTTACATTACAGTAATTTGCATTACCATACATTACAGTACATTGCATTACATTGCATTGCATTACATTACCTTACCATACATTACATTACATTAAATTACATTACATTACATTACCTTACCATACATTACATTACATTACCTTACCATACATTACATTACATTACCTTACATTACAGTACATTGCATTACATTACATTACAACACATTACATTACATTACCATACGTTACAGTCATTTGCATTACCATACATTACAGTACATTGCATTACATTGCATTACATTGCATTACATTACATTACATTGCCATACATTATACAGTACATTACAGTACATTGCATTACATTACATTACATTACCATACATTACATTACATTACATTACATTGCATTACATTACATTACATTACATTTGCATTACATTACATTGCATTACATTAGATTCACAGTACATTTACATTACATTAGATTCAAACTACAATTACAATACATTACATTACATTACCATACATTACAGTACATTACACTGCATTACATTACATTACCATACACTACATTACATTACATTAGATTAGATTCAAATTACATTTACATTACATTACATTACCATACATTACATTACATTACATTGCATTACACCACATTACTTTACATTACAGTACATTACATGACCATACATTACATTACATTACATTACCTTACATCACATCACATCACATTACATTAAATTACAGTACCATACATTACATTACATTACATTACATTACATTACATTACATTACATTACCAAACATTAGGTTACACTACGTTACATTACAACACATTACATTACATTACATTCACATTCCCATTCACATTACATTACATTACAGGACTTTGCATTACATTACATTACATTACCATACATTACATTACATTAATTACATTACATTGCATTACCAAACATTAGATTACATTACATTACATTACATTTCATTGCAACACATTACATTTCATTACATTCACATTACATACATTACATTACATTACATTACGTTACATTACATTACATTACTTCACAGTACATTACATTACATGTACATTACATTAGGTTACCATGCATTAAATTACATTACATTACATTTACACTACTTTACATTGCAGTACATTACCATACATTGCATTACATTACAGTACATTACCTTGCATTTACATTACTTTGCATTACATCACGTTACATTCCATAAATTAAATTACACTACACTACATTTCATTACATTACCATCCACTACCAAACTTAACATAACATAACAGAACAACACATAACATAACATGCCATGACTTAACATAACAAAACATGACATGACACAACAAACCATAACATAGCATAACATAACATAACATTACATACATACATACATTTATTTATATACATAGATAGATGCATAGATAAAAAGATACATACATACATGCATACATACGTACATACATACACACACAAACAGTACTTACATGCATACATACGTACAAACATACATACATACATACATAAAGAAACACACACATACATACATACATGCATACATGCATTTATGCATGCATACATACATACATACACACATACACACATACACACATACACACATACATACATACATACATACACAAACATACATACATACATGCATGCATGCATACATACATACGTACAGACAGACAGGCAGACATACATACATACATACACACCTTAATTACAGTAAATCCCAAACATTACATTACATTACATTACATCACATTACATTACATTACATGACATGACATTACGTTACACGCATACATATTTATACATATGTGTGTGTTATTGTATATTTATATATCATAATATATATATATATATGTATTTACTATATACATACATATATATATATATATATATACATACATATTTACATATGTTTATATTTAATAAAAATAAATAAATATCTATATATATATCCGCCGACCCCGCTTGCAGCAGGGGAGCGCGTCAGAGAAGACATTACAAGCAGCCAACAAACTGTAAGAGCCAGAGAGAGAGAGAGAGAGAGAGAAGCAGACAGCAAAAGAGATAAGGAAGACGAAAGCAAGGCGACGGACAGCAGCAAGTTGCAAGAGCACGGAGACAAGAGCGCAGCAAGACGAAAGTGCGCCGGAGGCAAAAAGACAGCTAGTGCCTTGTAGCTGCAGAAACCAACGTTAGGCACTACAGGCTGTCGCCCGGAGGTGGACCCTACATTTTTTCAAATATACGGATGTATGGTTTGCAGGGGGTACCAACGACTAACTTAGCAAGATGTATAAAATGAATTTTCCAAAAAGGATGTGCTTGTCGTCTACCCAACCCCCCTAAACTACTTTTTCCCCAAACGGTGTACTGTTAGGGGTTCTTAATGCTTTCTTAAGGTGTCCTCCTTGGTGTTGGATGGTGTGTCCGCCTTCCCGAGGCCCTTGTTTCCCCTTGTCTCCCCTTGTCTCCCCTTGTCTCCCCTTGTCTCCCCTTGTCTCCCCTTGTCTCCCTTCTCGTTTCCCTTTGTTGGATGGTGTGTCCGCCTTCCCGGGGGTCTTGTCTCCCCTTGTCTCCCCTTGTCTCCCCTTGTGTCCCCTTGTCTCCCCTTGTTTCCCCTTGTCTCCCTTCTTGTTTCCCTTTGTTGGATGGTGCCCGAGGCCCTTGTCTCACCTTGTCTCCCGTTGTCTTTCCTTGTCTCCCCTTGTCTCCCCTTGTCTCCCTTCTTGTTTCCCTTGTCTCCCCTTGTCTCCCCTTGTCGCCCTTGTCTCCCCTTGTCTCCCCTTGTCTCCCCTTGTCTCCCCTTGTCTCCCCTTGTCTCCCCTTGTCTCCCTTCTTGTTTCCCTTTGTCGGATGATTTGTCCGCCTTCTTGTCTTCCCTTCTCTCCCCTTGTCTCTTCTTGTTTCCCTTTGTTGGATGGTGTGTCCGCCTTGCCGAGGGCCTTGTCTCTCCTTGTCTCCCTTCTTGTTTCCCTTTGTTGGATGGTGTGTCCGCCTTCCCGAGGGTCTTGTCTCCCCTTGACTCCCCTTGTCTCCCCTTGTCTCCCTTCTTGCTTCCCTTTGTCGGATGGTGTGTCCGCCTTCCCAAGGGTCTTTTCTCTTCTTGTCTTCCTTTGTCTCCCCTTGTCTCCCCTTGTGTCCCCTTGTCTCCCCTTGTGTCCCCTTGTCTCCCCTTGTATCCCTTCTTGTTTCCCTTTGTTGGATGGTGTGTCCACCTTCCCGAGGGTCTTGTCTCCCCTTGTCTCCCCTTGTCTCCCCTTGTCTCCCCTTGTCTCCCTTTTTGTTTCCCTTTGTCGGATGATTTGTCCGCCTTCCCGAGGGTCTTGTTTTCCCTTGTCTCCCCTTCTCTCCCCTTGTCTCCCCTTGTCTCCCCTTGTCTCCCCGTGTCTCCCCTTGTCTCCCCTTGTCTCCCTTCTTGTTTCCCTTCTTGTTTCTCTTTGTTGGATGGTGTGTCCGCCTTCCCGAGGGTCTTGTCTCCTCTTGTCTCCCCTTGTCTCCCTTTGTCTCCCCTTGTCTCCCCTTGCCTCCCTTCTTGTTCCACAAGCAGTGTACTGTTAGGGGTTCTTAGTGCTTTCTTAAGGTGTCCGCCTTGGTGTTGGATGGTGTGTCCGCCTTCCCGAGGGTCTTGTCCCCCTTTGTCTCCCACTGTACCCCTTCTTGTTTCCCTTTGTTGGATAATGTGTCCGCCTTCCGGCGGATCTTGTTTGCCCTTGCCTCCCCCTTCTTGTTTCCCTTTGTTGCATGGTGTGTCCGCCTTCCCGAGGGTCTGGTCTCCCTTTGTCTCCCATTATTTCCCCTTGTTGGATGATTTGTCCGCCTTCCCGCGGGTCTTGTCTTCCCTTGTCTCCCATGGTACCCCTTATTGTTTCCCTTTGTTGGATGGTGTGTATGACTTTCCGAGGGTCTTGTCTCCCCTTGTCTGCGATTGCACACCTTCTTGCTTCCCTTTTCTGGATGGTGTGTCCACCTTTCCAAGGATCTTGTCTCCCTTTGTCTCCCTTTGTCTCCCGTACCCCTTCTTGTTTCTCTTTGTTGGATGCTGAGTCCGACTTTCCTTCCGAGGGTCTTGTGTGCCCTTGTCTCCCAGTGTACCCCTTATTGTTTCCCTTTGTTGGGTGGTGTGCCCGCCGTCTCCAGGGTCTTTTCTCCGCTTGTCTCCAATGGTACCCCTTCTTGATTCCCTTTGTTGGATGGTGTGTCCCGCCTTCCCGAGGGTCTGGTCTCCCATTGTCTCCCATTGTACCCCTTCTTGTTTCCCTTTGTTGGATGGTGTGTCTCCCCTTGTCTCCCATTGTACCCCTTCTTGTTTCCCTTTGTTGGATAGCGTGTCCGCCTTCCCGAGGTCTTGTCTCCCCTTGTCTCCCATTGTACTCCTTCTTGTTTCCCTTTGTTGGATGGTGTGTCCGCCTTTCCGACCGTCTTGTCTCCCCCTTTCTCCCATTGTACCCCTTCTTGTTTCCCTTTGTTGGATGGTGTGTCCACCTTCCCGAGGGTCTTGTCTCCCCTTGTCTCCCATTGTACCCCTTATTGTTTCCCTTTGTTGGATGGTGTGTCCGCTTTTCTGACGGTCTTGTCTCCCTTTGTCTCTGACTGTACCCCTTCTTGTTTGCCTTTGTTGGATGGTGCGTCCGCCTTCCCGAGGGTCTTGTCTCCCCTTGTCTCCAATTGTACGCCTTCTTGTTTCCTTTTGCCGAGGGTCTTGTCTCCCTCTGTCTCCCATAGTACTCCTTCCTGTTTCCCTTTGTTGGATGGTGTGTCCGTCTTTCTGAACATCTTGTCTCCCCTTCTCTCATCTTCTCTCTCCACATTATCTCCAGTCTTGTTCCCCAAACAGTGTACTGCTCTAAGGGTTCTTAACGCATTCTTAAGGTGTCCGCCTTGGTCTTGTCTCCCTTCGTCTCCCAGTGTCTCCCTTCTTGTTTCCTTTTTGTTGGTTGGTGTGTCCGCCTTCCCGGCACCTTGTCTCCACTTGTCTCCCGTTGTCTCCCCACATGTGTGTCTGTGTTGGGTGGCGCATCCGCCTTCCTGACGTCTTGTCTCCCATTGCCCTCCATTGTCTCTCATTCTGTCCCCACATGTGTGCTTGTGTTGGATGGTGTGTCCACCTTCCCGAGGTCTTGTCTCCCCTTCTTTTCCATTGAGCCCATTGTCTCCCATTGCCTCCACACACATGTGCCTGTGTTGGATGGCGCGTCCGCCTTTTCGACGTCTTGTCTGCCCTTTTTGTCTCCCATTGTCTCCCCACATGTGTGCCTGTGTTGGATGGGGGTCTTGTCTTGTCTGCCTGTGTTGGACGGTGTGTCCACCTTCCCGAGGTCTTGTCTCCCCTTGTCCCATTGTCTCCCATTGTCTCCCATTGTCTCCCATTGTCTCCCATTGTCTCCCATTGTCTCCCCATACGTGTGCCTGTGTTGGATGGTGTGTCCGCCTTCCCGACGTCTTGTCTCCCCTTTTTGTCTCCCATTCTCGCCTCACATGTGTGCCTGCATCTTTTGGATGGTGTGTTTGCCTTCCCGAGCTGAGGTTCTGAAACTTCCCCTGCACTGCATCCCGAAGTATCACCATAGCCCTCTCAGCGTCGCTCTTCACAACCCCAAACTGAACTCCAAGCACCTTGGCCGACTTCTCCATCTTGGCTAGGTTGTACTGACGTCCCAAGCCTTTGCTCGGCAGAGTCACTGAAAAACATCTCTGCGAGAAGGTCTTGTCTCCCCACACGTGTGCCGATGTTGGATGGTGCGTCCGCCTTCCCGACGTCTTGTCTCCCCTTTTTCTCCCATTGTCTCCCCACATGTGTGCCTGTGATGGTATGTCTGCCTTCTCTGGTCCTTGGACCCGAGCTGTGCCAGACGAAAGCCAGCTGCAAGACGTAGCAAGTTGGAAGCTGGCAGGGCAGAACAGCAGGTAAAGGCAAGGTTTGGAGCTAGTTTCTAGTCACTTCAGAAAGTCATGTTTGACAGTGGCAACTTGATGCATCAGGAAAATGATGCGAGAACCATGGGACCATGGAGCTGTGACAGGAGTTAAACACAAACGCTTGGTGTGAAGACAGCTGCGCAAACATGCTGGACTAGCCCATAAATATCCATAAATCAATTCACGGAGACACACTTCAAAACAAGTAAGGAAAAAACTCGATCCATATATGATCATATCCACCAGCAAAACCAATGCCAGCCTCTGGGGTCAGCGGCAGGGGGCGTAGTGCAGTAGCCCAAGATGGCTCAACATGGGCCAACATAGGCCCAACATAGGCCAACATAGGCCCAACATAGGGCCAACATGGTACCAAGATTTCTTGGCCGGCACCCGGCTGTCAGGCGTAAGCCTTTAAATCTAGAATCTAGAATGTGGATGGGCAGCTTTTGGGAGGCGACTTGGGACGGGGATGTCAGATTTGGTGAGGAGGACCACGGCAGGTGTTGTTCGAGGCAGGGAGGGGTGAACTGCCACAACTCACATTGACATGTCGGCAAGGTTGAGGTTTAGAAATCTCTCCAAGCTTAGAAGCTGCGTGCCCGAGCGCTTGGTTTTTTTTAGCGCATTGGCACCTCAGAGAAGATGCACATAGAGCATGCACAAACTGGCAACTCCTATCCAATGTGATTCAGGGTGTCAACAGATACAGATGCCACACCGATGCCACCTGCATGTCCCTGTATGATCTGTGACGGAACCAGAATTTCTGAGTTGTCTACGTTGCAGCTTCCAGAATTCCTCAGCAAGTTGGCGCCTCTCAGCCATATTGTTGATACAGAATCCTGGCAGGGCCGCTGCAAGCACTCTCCACACCAGCACCCTGCCGCCCCCTTGGCTGCACCTTTCTGAATGAACCAGCGCTGAAGCATCATGTCAACAAACTCCGGATTGTCCATCTGATTTTCTCGCACCTGCGCCATTGCTTACGGCACACATGCCATGCGCATCTCTGCATCGGTGTTCGTCAAAGATCCATAGACTCTGGATGGAACACCAAGGGAAGACAGGGAATGTGGGCAGGGCCGTCAAAGATGTGCACCTTTCTGGTTTCTGCGCTGGAAAACCCGACATCCTATCCTCTTGTCTCAGGACCAAGCACTGATCTCCTTTTCGTAAGCACTCAGCTCCTCTTGCTGAGCAAAAAGGCCGCCCTGAGCCACAAAGGCAATGGAAGGGAAGTTGCCAAAGCAGCCACTGGCCCGAGAAGGATGTAGAAAAATCAACATAGCACGCTGGACATTGATTTGAACCCATTGCAACGATTTTAGTTAGTGGGGCAAATCATGCTAGGTAAGGATCGAAATAGAAAAAAGCTGAAACCATCGCTCAAACAAAAGATCTTGGTTTCGGCACAAAGCGCCAGGTTCGTGCACAACTAAGGCTGCAACACCGGGTCCTGAATTCAGGCGTGCCTCTAAGGAATCCTCACAACTTTTGGCAATGCACCCAGGTGGAACCATTCCGAATTGATCCAACCACGCAGCCGTTTGACGTGTCAGCGTGTCGGCTTGTCGGCTTCTGGTTTTGTGTCAGTCCTTCAGCACTCTCACTGGATCACTCTCCAGTAGTGAGTGGAAGGTGCCTGGCTACAGAGATAATGAATATTTGCAGACAATATATCAAAAGATTAGGACATAGAATGAAATAATAGTTAAAACTATGACTATGGCGACTATGGATCGGTTCGTCAGCAGCCCATGCCAGGACTACTTCCCAGGAACTTTTTGGATTGCATGATCATCTGCAAGAGATGCCTCAGCCGCATTCAGCCGCTCAATCAACGGCTGAGGCTGCGAAATGTCGCTGAGGAGTCCACCGAGATTCCTCAGATAATCTCCTCTCTTCGTCGCCTCCAAGGGCCTACAGGAAGATCGAATTGCAGCCATGCGATTTGGCGAGTGAGTATGCCTGTTTCTAAACCAGAGTTTTGGAGATTCTTTGGCTCCTTCAGTTTCGTAGGCGCTTGTGTAGTTCCAAGTGTTTGATAATTGGTACATCCCTAGCAGCAGCCTTTTCCGTGTTTACCCGTTGTTGAGACAAGTACCAGTACAAGTATGGTACATATCTGAGGGCCTCCCGTCTAGCCTGTCTAGCCCGTCGCCTCGTTAAGGAGTCTTGCTTTGGACATTGGTACAACCTGCCATGGCTGTGGCTCTGTGGCTGGCTCCACCGAGTGCTGTGACCCCCCTGCCTGGTCGACTTTGGTTAAGACGAAGGCGAGCTTGCCGGCGATCTCGCCCCAGGACTTCTGAAACAGGGAGACGTGTGACAAGTGTCAGCCATTCATGTCGAAAGTCGCAGATCCTACGCAGATCCTGTGGACAGAGACGCTATATAGTGAAAGGTTACATGGAAGCCAGGCAAGCAAGAGTTCTTTAACAAACTGCGACTGTTCAAAGCCGAGCTACAGGTATTGCAAAGGAATGTGGTTGGATGTGGTTGGCTCTTAGGCGACGGTAGAAATCTGACCATGGCTGTGGCCTGAAGATCACTTTCCTTCTTGGACTTATCTCGACTGGCCGATCAGCCAGGCACCAATCTCTGAGTTGGTGGCTTGGTCAGGACTGTTTGGTCTTGACTTAATTTCTATTCATTTCTGTCATTTGTCCCAGCAATCCTCGTTGATTAAGTCTTCTGCACTCATCCCCTCATGGAGTCCAAGTGCCACTTTGTGGCAAACTTGCCAGTGAGGCCCAAGACCCAATGCAAGGGTTTCGAAGCCGGCCTCGCAAGGCTGACTACGCTTAAGATTTCCCATGGATTCACTTCGGCAGAATTTGCGACATGCTGCCAGTTCAGAGCTGGTTCCTCTTTTGTATTGAGTTGTAGCCACAACACAAACGATCACCCGGCTATTTCGCTATTCTTCTCTCGTTGGTCCTGCCAAAGTCTTCAAACAGCACTTCTCAAGCAGGGCATGTGAGACCCACACAGGGCATCACAGGAATATCATAGGGCCATATTTATCATATTTCAATTGAGCACTCTCGGTCAACAGATTCCTGGAATGCACACGAGCAGCGAATCTGGGATCTCCCAGCAATGTTGGAGTTGAGCTTTGCTCTGCCATGGCTATCCTTAAAGTTCGAGCGCCTTGGTTCAACTCACGTGAAGTTGGCAATTGAAATAGGCATGGGCTTGCTAAGAAGGCGTGCTAAATTCATCCTTGTATCAAACAGTCTGGATGCTCGTGTTCCATCTTCATATGCTCTTAATTAACTTAATTTGCTTAAGATCTTCATATGCTCGTCCATCTTCTGAGATCAAGTCTGGGTACGCTTGGCAACACTTTCCTCTCCTGCACATGCTGAGGACAACAATGATTTGCAAAGGATCTGTATCAAAACTGCCTTGATACGCAACCCTAGCGATTCTCTTAGAGAATGTGTCCTTTATTTTCTCTACATTTAGGTCTTCAATTGTGATACCCGACTTTATGTTGTGATTTGTACAAGTCAGTATTCAAATCTGTTAAATCTAAAAATCTAAACACATTGTGATCATAGCACCGTTGCTTCAGGTAGCCTGCTTCGTGACCGTCTCCTTCAGGGAACCTCGGGTCAACAGAAGTCATGGACAACATGCAGCAGAAAACATCATGGAATGACTCAAAATGATCCATCACCCTTCAAATGGACGGTTGAATCATGCTCAAATGCAGTTCAACATGGTGATATAGATGCTAAAAATATCTAAAAATGACCAACCTTTTGTGGTTCCAAAGTGGACCCCATTTTTTGGACCTAAACCCAAAGCCCGTCTAAAAATTAATCTTGGGCACTTCAGCAGCGTTCGCAGTGATGGCACTCGCGAGAGCTCAGGCTCCTTCACTGCAAGGCGGACTCTTCATATGTGGCTATGGATCCCTGATGATCCCTGGTGCCCAATTTTCTCCAAATAAAAGGCGTTTCAACGGATGTGAATCCCACATAATCCCACCAAAATATCCTATACGTCCTATCGGTTATGTTTGATTGCTTCCCTATTTGGCTGTAGGTCCAATTGTGGATCCAATGAAACCGCGCAGTCGCCAGATTTTGGGCTTTAGATCTTGACCCAGGTAGAATGGGGCATCCCACCGTCGGGGATTCCCAAACAGCTGTGGGTATACTAAGCCAAATTAATGGTGCGATGACCATCCCCTTTTGTGGGAAAATAAATCATGTCTCGGCCGTGGCACATAGGGAAGAGAACTGGAACTTCCAGCAAACCTGGTAACCTGATCTTCGTTCTTGTCAGACTGGACGGTGCAAGCGTCATGAGCGCAGAAGGGCTTGGAAAGGCAGAAAGGTGTACAAGTCCCATAGAACACTCGAAAGTCTCTTTGCAAGGCAAGCATCATTCAACATCTTAAATATGAGTCAATACTAGCAAATCCATGCAAATCCCATAAACTCCCTGATGGGTTGGCCTGTCTCAACCTGCACGGCATGATTTTCCCAATTGCCTGACCCCGACCACCAGCAGTTGTCAAGCATGCCCATCCAGTTTGTCCTGATCTGATTTGTCGGGAGATGCAGGGGCAGTTACCTGAGCTGTCGCACTCATGTTGAATGTTGCTTTAGCTGCTTCCACTTGGAAGGAGGCCTAAAATCAAACTATTGCTAAATGGCCAACTGTGTAACCAGAACCTGAGGAGTGTGCATTTGTGGCAAGGGCTGCGCGTGGGCCTGTGACAAGTAGCCCAAAGCAGAAGCTACACATCAGTTCCAGTTATTCCAGTTCCTGTGCCTTGTTTACGCGTTTTGCAGGGATGTTTGGAAGGTTGTGAGAAGGCTTGGTCTGTTGTACGTTAGCATTGCACAACACTGGATCAATCCTTGGATGTGTCATTGTGACCACCACAGAGTAAGTTCAAGTCAACAGCAAATTACAGCTGGATTCCAGCAACCGTTGAAGTTGGTTTGTTGTTTTCATATGCTTTCATATCTTTCAATGCAAACAACTGTATGTTTAGCAGGCTCACAAGTCACCTGTGGCCCTTGCGCCACTCAGCTATCCATGTGAAAGCGACATAGCAGTGCTGAAGAGGTACAGACAAACGCATCAAACAGAAGCGCCTGGTGGCTGTACAGCATGAAGCGAGTACTGTAGCACATCCACAAGACCGCTCACCTTCGAAGCCAACGGAAATTCTGGGGAAAAACTATGGACCTATGGACATTATATTATTGGATACGGTAATATCATGTAATATCCTGATATCCTGGATGTAAGCCCAACAAATCTGGAAACACACTGAGGCGCCAGCAGCACCGCCGAAGCTCGCACCACCAAGCTTGGTTCGACCACCTTCAGCCGCATGGATATGAGACCAACGAAGCTTTCTGAGACCCACTGGTGCCCGTATTGTAAGATTACAATTACTGTGCCAACGTACAGGTTGTTTCAACATTGAAACTTCGACGTTAGTCCAAAGGAAGCCAGATCATCATAACAATCCCGCACAGGGGGAAGCAGACACTACGCTCTTCCCCTATGCTCTTCATTCCGGCATAGGATCTCCATTGTTTCTCTGACGTTTTGGTCAAGACACTGTTCCTGGACCTTTGGCCAGAAGTGAGGGAACTTGATACAATGCCTCGGTCACAGTCATGGGATTGCGCATCTTGGGTTCATCTTCCTCTGCAGGTCATGTACATCGCCTGGATAACCCTTGACCTTGGATCCATGTCCATGAAAAAGGACAATCCCATCTCTTAAAGCACCCTCAGGAAGGGAAAAAAAAAACGATCAGTACTGAAATTGTGCAGTCCCCAGAATTGCCTTTTGACGGATTGTCTTGTTTGGTTTCACTTTTCTAAGCCGTAAAACTATCTTGAAACATCTTAAAACCCATGGGTTTCCTGCAACAAAAAGACTTAAATCAACCGACAAAGAAGTGCTCGATCTGACTGAGGTGGCTGCTGGTGTACTCGCTGCTGTCGCTGCTTTGATCGCTCTGGATTTCTTCGTGGCCTCGGCCTTCGCCTTGGTCCAATGGCAGGAGATCATCGAAACCAATGGCTCCAAAAAATCCGGATACATTTATGCGGATATATAGAGACAGATACAAATGTGTATCTGTGTATATATATATATATATATATTATATATTATATATATATATGTACACATACATATCACCTATACATCTACATCTACATTCTACATATACATATACATTCACATATTTCATTACTTAACCATGCGCAGTATGTGTATACAAATGATATATATTATATGTGTGCGTGTGACATATGATGACATTATAGCTTCTATCTTTTCCAACCATATTGGTCTGCTGGGAGTACTATCCAAACATTGCAATTTGATTGGAATCGGATGGTTCGTCGTTTGAGGTGGTTTGAACACTACAGATTTCATGAATTCGAGATGGCTGTGAGACAAGTAAAGGGCTGGAGAAAGCTTGTATTAAGTGAGTCAATGGGTTGTGCAGTTTAAATGAAGAGTGGCAGTAATGCTAAAGGTGTAAATATTGGGTGAAGGTGTTTGTGAAGCAATATGATTACCATGAAAACGATGCAAATTGTATTGTGTGGTAGCATGGAGTAGTGCAGGTTTGTACAAAGGGGGGCCGAAGGGCCCCCCAAAGATGAAAATTCCCTTCATAGTCGAAAAACATCATAAATTCCAGAATGGAGCCCGCCTTATGCATTACAAGTGATAGAGTCGAATAAAGAATATTATTGTATTTGAAAGTATCCAAGTGATTTATCTAAAATTGCCAAGAAAGTCCGCAAATTGGTCCCACAAAAACCCACCACTTGGTCATCAGTTATATGTATGTGTATATATATATACATAATATATCATAATATAATTGATTGCATGCTGGCCTCATTTCAGCAAAACAAACATCTCTGCAGGATTCACTGCCACGGCACTCCCACTTTCAGACTCGCCATTGGAACCTGTCATGCCATGGAACCAAACCATGAAACCGAAGAAAATGGTGGGAGAACTGTGCTGCAATCAATCTCCCGTGCCACCCCAGTCGAATTCCATGAAGCAAGGACGTAGATGTCTATGGTTCCCGACAGAATTATGGATAAAAAACGGATCTAAGTTAGACATGCGTTTCCTGCCTCCTTTTTTTCCATAATTCGGTTTTTCTCATAAGGGCTCAAAATTTCCCGGATGTGATTTGAACCTTCTTTCCATAATTCTTGAAGGAGCCCAGGATTGTCCATAATTGATTTTTCCTGCGTAGTCAGAGGGTTGGAGCAAATTAAGCCGGTTTTTCCACAATTATGTTTGTTCCATAATTAATCTTTGGGGGTCCACCTGTTGGCCATGTCATGGATCAAACCCAGTTTTTTTGTGGTCTTCAAAATATGCAAATGCAAGTACGTCAACCAAATTGGTGGCTTTTCAACTGGCAACATCCCGCATATGTATGTACAACAATGTTTTTTGGTTGGTGCACCCGATCAACAAATGTGTGTACTTTTCGTTGTAGATTGGTCATCCTGGACGATCATTTCTGGGAAAAGTTGATGATAGAAAAAACTAGAACCGTAAGAAAATAATTGTCACAAAATCAGCCCCAGAAGTGCATTATTGAATAGAACGCCTTTTGAAATTGTTCTGAAGAAACAGGAGGAAGAACTGTCGAAAGTCAATGTTTACAATAATGAAATAGATTTGGAAAAACTGATGAAAAACCATGCTGACAAATGTTGAACAACTGCGGAAAACCAATCGAGAAATGATGAAATAGGTTGGACAATAGCTTAAAACCAATGGCAAAAGGCTGAAATAGGCCGGAAAATTTCTGGGGGTATGCCGTATACTTGACTTTTTGACACATTCATAATTTCCATACTTCAATAGTCCTCCTTAAAATGCATTCAAACTGCGAATCGATGGACGTGACGTGTTCCAGCCGACAGAATTATGGAAAAACAATATGGAAACAAATAATTATAGCAAAAAAAAAAGTCTAGAATTTTCCCGGTGATAGACAGGCGGTGCCTGTCAATTGTAACCTTTTGTGTTTCCATAATTCTGTCGGATGCTTTATATAAATAGTCCCAAACCTTTGTCATGTGAATCTTCTGCTGCAACTTCAGTTGACTGCTGATGCATTGAAGGTGACCCTGCTAAACAAAGATTCCTGAACATCTGACGCTTTCCATAGTCATAGGGGGGACCCCAATAGCTGGATGGTTTATAATGGAACATCCTATTAAAGTGGATGATTTGGGGCTAACCCCATTTACGGCACGGTTTTCAGTGAACTTCTGGGCCATTTGGCCACACGAAACACATGCCAGTTCTGCTGCTGCCGTCCTTGTCCTTGCACAGGAAGAAACAGGCAGCATCCACAGCTTGAAAACAAATAGACTCTGGTGGTAGAAAGAAAATGTACTGTTCACATCTGTTCACTACCTCTTTTTCCTCTTTATGTTTGAGGCTCTCTGGTCTACGTTCCAATCAGCAGTTTAAACTGGGATCTTACTTTGATGCACATTCACGTGGAACTTGATATCTCCTATCTTGCTTGCAGACATTGCTGAGCGCTGAACATTCTGCCAGTTGCTGGAATGGGATCCACTACTTTCACCTCAAGAATGATCATGGCTGCAGGCTGTAGGCTATGCTCCCTTTTTCAAACCTGGAACCTTTGGTCAGCTGCGTAGAGCCTGATGGATCTCTCATCAGTGAGGGAAGAACAAGGAGATGGCTAGACTTGGCAGACTCCACATGACTGAATGACCACAGAGGATGAGAGCCTACTTGCTTGGGAGAAACAATGTGGGGTTCAACATGGTGTGCCATTTTTTCCAACATCCAGGTCTTGAAATGATTACAACCGGCTCGGTCCGGGGCTAGGTGTTTGCCTACCAGTGTCGCCAGCTTCCCGGATCGAAGGTAGCTGCATCCTGACACAAATAGTGACTGGTAAGTTACCTTGTCTTGGTTTCTGGGAAAGGATCCATGAATTGACATCAAAGTACTGTATTTACATCCAATTACCATGCGGAAAGACTCAGTCTGACTCTTGGAAGCCTTGCCACGTGGAAAACTGGCAGCCTATGCCTGGCCTATGCCTGGCCTATGCCGTGAAGTCAAGGGGACTTTATAGTGTGTCACTTTGACTTCAATGCCCCAGAAAGAGAGACAGGAAAGAAAGAAAAAAGGAAGGACGGAAGGAAGGAAGGAATGAAGGAAGCTCTCTCTCTCTCTCTCTGCCAAATCAAGGTTTTTCAAATGGCACCCCGTGCCCGAAACAACATCTTTCCGTATTTTCCGTTGCAGCCTGGCACGTTGCAGCTCTCTTCATTTCAGCCATAGCATCGAAGCGGGCTTCGAACCATTGATCTGTGTGTTGGGACGAGATGAAGTCTCTAGCCTTTTTTGAATCTGATAGGAATCCTTGCAGCTTAGTTTATGTTGCAGCCCGTCTGCTTCCAAGAACTTGAAAGCCACTGCAACCATTGGCAGATCCTGTAGCCATGGCAGCTGCAACAGAAGTTTCGACAATATCATGAAGGTAGCATCCAAAGAAGCGTATAAAAATGTCAGCATTGAGGACATCCCCTTGTTTGCTGGCATATGGAGTCATCTTGAGTGCAGGTGACCCCATTCGGATACTAGAGAGTGTCTGCGCTAAGCTTCTGTCAAAAAGGATGCTGTTTGTGGCTTCGCAGCCTCTATCATAAGGAGTGATGCAGCGACCCATCACGGCATCACCATGTTTAGGTAGTAAATCTCCAGCAGCTGACAGAAGCGGACTGCCTCCACTGTGACACTGTCGCTATGGCACCTGGCCCTGGGATGGCAGCTGCTTTCAGCAGGCCAGCACTGTTCCTACTCAGCTATCGCCCCATGCCTTAGAGGTTTGGGATGGTACCCTTAGGTCCCGTTGGGTCCCCTTAGGTCCCCTTGAGTCTCCCCTGAGGAGCTCACGACCACTATGGACACTGTCGGATCCGCTCAGATTTTGAGCAGATTTGACCCTTAGATGTGGAAGCGAAGCCGGGCCGTGAATGCAATCACCAACGCACCCTCCAAGATGCCGAAGATGCTGAGCCCTTTAGTATCTTAGACGAAGTCGCAAGGGAATGTGCAGTAGTAAGTTTATGCGACATACCTAGTAAGACTGTTTTAGACCTTACTCCTACTAGTAGTTATGAAGTCATGGAAGGACGAACTGACCAAGTCTTCTCGTCCAGCGCGGTCCATTAGAAAGACGTCCCTAGTGTGCCAACAAGTTTCTTTCTTTGCAGCGCAAGCCGAGCTCTCTTGTCACCTCACAAGTCACTCAAAAGTTGCAAAGCTCACCAACACTGGATTTTCACAAGCCTGCGACCAATACTTGGGGCATGTTTTTTCGCAGTCAAGGCATGTCCGTGTCAAGGTAAGGCCTGGCCTCGAGGCGTTTCTGCCTCCTTCGCCAAATCCTTCAAGTTGAGGCGGCTGGGTGTACTGGCCTCGGATCGACACGGATGGAATTCTCCAGGTGCCGTGCGGATGGGCTGATACTGCCTGCTTCAGGCCGCGCATTGCAGGCGTACCAGAAGAGCCGCTGAAGCCCGCACCTGGAGATTCGAAAGCCACAGAAGAGGGAAAAACTTTGGGAAAAAATCTGTCAAAGTCAGCCATCTCTGCCCTTCTACTACAAAAGCATCTGCTACGTTTATCTTTTACGACGTATTTTGGCACAAGCAATTCAATGGAGCTTGTTGGGACACTGGCCAGAAACACGACTTGGGGCTGGAGTTCCAGGCAGCAGCTCTCAAGCATCTTAATCATGCTAACAAGACTGTAAGCCGACTGTAAGCCGACTGTAAGCCTGACAATTTGCTAGGCCACATGATCACGGCTGTGCAGCCTGCCAGTCCTTGACTGCCCTCTGCAAAGCGGACTGGTGGTCCACCAATGTCATCTTCCTCACAGAGGCTGGAGCTCTAAACGGAATTGTGCAGCATGGCAGATAAACCCTAAGCAGTTCCACACGTGCCCAACACTTCACCTTCCTGCCTGGCTCAGGCATGAGCAGCCATTTTTTCGGAGCCATCTCCATGAGATTGCAACCTATGCTTTAAGACAGACCGCTTTTCAGAAAATCAGGCAGTACCAGAACCAGGCAAAACAAGGAAATGCTGACCCAAGAGCACTACGAATCATCTGAGGCATCTGCCAAAGCTACACCTCCGATGATGTCCAGCATCAACAGGTGTCAAAGACCGTGGGCGAAGTCTATGGCCCATGTGACGCTGAAAATGGATTGAACTTGCAGTGCAAACTACAGCTAGTGTATATATATATATATATTTCTTTATATATTTCTTTATATATATATATCTGGGTCGAGAATTCCTGCTTGGACAGGCATTGAACTGTCACCGATGTCGAAGAATATCCGAAGCTTTTTCATTCAATGTGCAGCTCTGCGAAAGGAATCACCAATCGTCTTGTTGTGCCAGGCTGGCTTCAATTTTTGTTTGCGCATGGGTATGTTGTGTCGGTGCTTTCTGGCAAATGGGGCTGGGTTTCTTGCCATGATGAGGGATGTGAGTTCATCACTGCCTTTTGATTTACCCAGAGCATGAAATTGAACCAAATGCTGTCATACACCACGGACCTTTCACGGTCCATAGGTTGGTTACCTTTCGCAGTTCCACTTCTTTGGGTTCTCATTCCTTGGATCGACCCTTTTCATCTGACGCCCAAGCAAGTTTCGCCAAAGGCTACCAGTCCTCCCCATCACATACGGAGGTTCCCGTGTGAGATGCTGGTCGCGTGGTTCCTGGCACAGGTGGATGTCAGTAGGACATGTAATTGATGGACAAAGTGTTTTTTTTTAAATGTCCATCAATTACAGCAAAATTAGGTTGACGTTAATTGTGTTTCCCTCGTCGGCGAAAACAGTGGAGATTGGAAACGGAGAGTGGCGATGTCATGCTACCAGAAAACATGTGCAAAATTATGCCTCAATGACGTCGCTAAGGGTGCTGTCCTCGGCGGTTGATGTGCCGAAACTCAAAATCCTCGAAGTTTTTGAGGGTTGATGGGAACTCAGGCCCCAACGCAGCGCCCGGGAACTTCATCATTCTGGGTGGATGTCCTTTGTGGGGGAAATGTGCTTTAACAAATGTATCGAATTGTTCATTGCTGGTTGGCAAACTCCAAACAAGCAATCCTGTCATGTCCTGCTCGTGGTCTAGCTGCGGGCAGGTTTCTTGCCTTTCAAGAATCATACAGCCGGTTCAGCAATTCGAAAATCGAATGCAGTGTCTCCACCTCTTGGACTTGAACTGCAAATTTCTACCACGAGACATGCCTGAACTGCTCCTTCTTGCCATGGGCACTGGAGCCGCGGGTGACCCTCTGGTCCTTCAACGTGGTTGCAGCAAATGCCATGTTCACTTTGTATCTCAGAATTGGGGTACCAATGGACCCTCAAGAATTGGTCATTCTATATTTAACACTATTTAACCACCATTTTTTGAGGTATGTGAAGGATATTGAAGGTACAAGTATATTGGGGATACATTATGTATTCAACACATTTTCACACCATCGGCGCATCGGACCATTACAAGTTTTCGGCCTTGGCTCTGGTGAGCGCAGGCCACCCTCACTGGTCTCGGCACGGTCGGCACTTTTCTCAGCCTTTTCGGCCTTCATGGGTGGGGCGCAAGACAGCTCATTATCTAACCAATGAGGAATTTGAAGTCTTTCGGTACCTGCGGCTTGAAACCTCCTGTGGTGTCTTGATGGTAGGTGGCCTAAACGGCTAAACCACATCCACAATTATTGCACTATAGATTTAAAAAATTGACCTGTTTTAAGTTTAAGAAAAACTCACCCAGGTCAATTGTCAAAAATGGTGCTATCACATGGTGATATGAAAGGTTCACTATGTCTATGATATCATGGCATTGCATTATTTTGTTTTTCACATCATATCGTATCATATCGTATCATATCGTATCATATCGTATCATATCGTATCATATCGTATCATATCGTATCATATCATATCATCATATCATATCATCATATCATATCATCATATCATATCATCATATCATATCATCATATCATATCATCATATTATATCATAGAGCACCATGCTGAGTCATAGCAGCATCTAATGAAGGACATTTTTTTTGCTCAGTGTGAAGCTTTTGCTACATGGGCAGATTTCGTTTCATTAATACAGCACCAATCAGTGAGCGAGGCCCTAGGTCCTAGGTTCTTGATAGTAGGTAGGAAGCGGGTTAGCGCCTACGACCTGTGGCAATGTCCATGCTATAGGTTATGGCAGTAAAAAAGAAAAATAGAAAAAGCTCCCCCCTCCCCCCCCCGCAAACCCCGTGACTGCTAAACTAACATGCATTATATGAATACAATATATATATATATACATAAACTGTATATTTACAGTATCTATTTGCAATAATGTCCCACGTCAAACGTCACCCAAGCATCTATTCAAGATTCGCTCCCTGGGACCTGAAAACAAAACGCATGGACAAAGCAAAGTCTCGGCAAGGCGCAGTCGCAGTTGACCTTTTCCGAAGCCGTTCTCTTATCAACCCCACGAAGGGATAGAAACTGATGCGCTCTCCTGGAAATTGGTAGTGTCCCTCGAGACATCTCGAGACAGGTTCTTCCTTGAAACTTCCGCTGCGGGAAAGCTCCTTTCAAGGCTCCTTTCAAGCTCCCTCACAAGTTGATGACCTTCAACACCTATCTTGCGGCCCACTTCAGGTTGAATACCTGCAACCAGAAAAAAAATGCAAAATGTTCCTGGTTTGACAGTCAATTTGACACATCTTGCATCTGGCAGCATCTCAACTCTCTTAACCCCCATGTGCATTTCCAAGGATAGAGGATGCGCTACCACATCTTGCTGCTTGGCTGCGGTGCGTTTAAGCGTCATTCCTGCACATCTGGAGGACGGTGGTGACGAATGGAGATCATCCTGGAAACGAGCGATTGCCCAACAAGTAGTCACACAAAATCGCAACTCTTGCCTTGTGCGCAATGGCAAGCAATGATAGCAATGGATGGATCACCTTGGACAGTGCATGATTTTGGGAAGAAAGTGCTCTGACCGACTCCTCTGGACTGCACAGCTCTGTTGTAGCCTAAAGGTTTCCTCAGATTTCATCGTCAAAATATCAACATCAAATTTCATCGCGCCAGCTTGCGAGGGCTGCAAAGGTGGTGGTGGTGGCAGAGGTAATGAACCTGGGCGAAAGCAGCAGGGCGGCAAAGACTCATTTCCAGTTCCGTTGAAATTCCCTTCTTGGCCCATGGCTAGCTAGCACAGTAGCCTGCAGGGCCGAGGCTTTTACAAAATTAGTGGCCTTTTTGTGTAGGGCATGTGTTGCGTATGTATGTATAGTATCACACAGCATAAACATTTACATGTTTTTGGCTAGTGCTCGAGAACTAGACCAGCGTTCTCCTTTGGAGGGGTGGGGTCGGGAGCAGTAAAGTTCACCTGCGCTTGCACACGTACTTAATACTACACTATTGCCTCTTCACTTTCACTTGCTCACGCACACGTAATCGATGCTACGCAATCAGCTTCACTGGCACTTGCACTCGATGCTACGCTATCAGCTTCACGAAAGGGATTCTGAATTGCATCATCTTACAAAATCGCGTTGGAGGAAAACAACACTTTTCCATAAATCGCATTCGAATGACAAATGGCTCGAAGAATTGGATGTGTGAAACATGTGCTGACAAACATGTGCGGACACGCACATGTTTGACAATACGGAGGTTTACGGTTTTACCTATAATATATATATATATATACATATTATATATATATATATACATATGCATATATATATATATACCAATTATTATTATTACTATTATTATTATTTGTATTATTATTATTGTTGTTATTATTGTTGTTATTATTATTGTTATTATTATTGTTATTATTAATTTATTATTATTATTACTATTATTTATATATATATATATATACGTATATATGTATATATACACATACTTAACACACACACATACTGTATTACACATATTAGAGATATCAGCTGTGTGTCCCAGCCTGCATCGGTGGTGGCAGATGCAAAAATGGAGGCAACGACAACGGTGCCACTGGCAGAAAGGCTCCTGGCTCACAGAGTTTCTCCCTTGGTCCAACCTTTAAATTGCCTGGGAAGTTTATGGGAAACTATTTTAAACTGATTAAACTATCAAAATTTAGGGATTCATTTTCAAACACAGGAAAATCCTCTTCAAAGATCCAGCTGTGCTGCTCCTCTTTTACTTTTGAAAGCCTTTCAAATACGACTTCGAAATGGAATGCCTTCAGGACCCAGCCTGGCATCAACAGAGGTTGCTGCACTGGTAGCCGGGCCTCAAGGCAGGCGCAGCGGCGCAGAGCGTGACTGGAAGAGTTAAAACTTTACGCCCTTTCCCCCTTTCCAGCCAATTCAGAAATTCACTTTGGAAAATCCGTGAAACATCGTGAAACCCTCAAAGCTTGACTGCACAGTGCGCAGTATCTGGACATCAAAGGCTAGAATTCTCCATGATTCTCCATGGCTCCAAGCGGCTGCAGCACCTGCAGTGGGGCTGTGTCCGTCCATCGGAGTGATTTCGTTTGGCAAAGGAGACTCATGAGTCATGAGACACTCATGGAGTTAGGCCATATTTTTAAACTTTTAAACGATCTCTTCGCATTGGCACATGAAGACGCAACCGTCCTTGGGAAATTCCCGTTTACAGCAGGTAGCAGCTACGCTTCAGCGCACCTGCCGCAGCTATTAGAGCAGAAGCAGGCGGCAAGCTACTTCTTGCTGGCAAGACCTGCGCTTTACAGCCGGACACTTCCAGTTTCATCTCACCCAAGGTCTCAGTCAACAACAGCACAGCCGAGGATCAAAAAACACAACTGCTGGAGCTCACAAACCACCATCGTTGGGAATCCGCGCCTGCTCCGACAGAGCCTCTGCAATTTGGCTGGCGGACATCCCTTCCAAAGCAGTTCTGTAGGTCGACCTCGGTGAAAAGAAATCTGACTGAAAAATTTTGCTGTTGCCAACTTCCAACTCAGCATGGCACAGTACGATTGGGGCTCCTCCAACAGCTGATGGAATCACAACCGCCTGACACGGAAGTTGCAGTCTTGCAATGTCTTGCAATGCCTACAGCGACGCGGCTTGAAGATCATTTTCGACTTCAGGAGGTAAGCAATGCTTGAGTGGGTTGCAAGCCTTGAATCATTTGAATCATGTGATTCCCTGGCCCGAAGTCATGAGTACTACTACATTCAGAAGACTCCTGAATCTACCTGAGCAGTCCGTCTTCCAACAATCTATGAATGATGGTATCTACCAATCAAATTTTCTGAATCACAATTCTTTGGTGAGTCTCAGCAATCTTGCTTGGTTCAATGGCATTTTTCATGGTAAAATCCAACATCGGTGCCACGGCTCCGCCTGCTTCGTGCCAGATGGCAATGCCCCAGCAGCCGCAGCTGACGCCACTGCAGCCAGCACTGCAGCCTTCTCCTCCTCGGTGGCAACGGATGCCTGGCACCGGGGACTGTGGATTTTCAATGGAAAATCATGAATCATGGGAAATCAACCATCAAAATGGCTTTCTATTGGCTAATGGTGTATAACATTGTATAACCATGTATAACCCCCAAATTCTGTACTTTTCTTTTCGAAAATGATGATTAGCCAATGGATTTGGACGATTTTTTCAGACAACCCCAAATGGGTTTGTCTGAAAATAGGTTACCCCCAAATCCAGTGGTAGTGGTTGATTATCATATTCCCGAGAAAGTAAAATAGCAATTTTGGGAGTACACACCATTTTCAGACAGACCCAAATACACTAGGTCTTTTGATAAGATTTCACCAACAGAAATAGGGATAGCAAAGCTATATCAATATCATTGGATGCCTCTGGAAATGGGTGATTCACCCCCAATACATTGCCATTTTAACGAGGAAAGGGGTTCAACCACCAGATTTTGGGGTAGTTTTTTTTTTTTAAGACTAACCATGGTACTGTACTTCCTGGGATGTATTGAACTCTAGAATTTTAACCTTTTGTACTGTAATCCAACCTGGAAATGACAAATCTATACATCTCATTCCCATTTCATATTGCCATGGTTCAATCTCCCCCACCTGGTCAGGCGGAGGATAACCTGCAGCAAACAGAGTTGGTTGACTCATGGAATCTCATGGATATGAAAGCAGCAAACCCGTGCTGATTGGAGGTTTCAACCTGCTTGAGCAACGCGAGTCCGGTTGAACCCAACACCCCACCTGCTGGGAATTTGAAATTTCCAGGAAACTGCGACCCAGGTGTTGAAGTTGGTGGAGGAGGATATCCCTGGCAGATTTCTCCAGCTTCTCTTGATTTTGGAAACATCGAAGAGATCAACACCAAGGAGATGACTGTAGATGACTTACTTTGAGCTTTCAAGGACTCAAGTTCTTTCACCTCTTTGCACAAGTTCGAATGGAATGGGCCAGTACCTATTGGGAAAATCGATGAAATCTACCCGAAATGAGCCATCAGTTCGGTGTTCACCAGGATTCATCAGGATCCAACAAGTTTCGAAACCAGCCTGGGGGAACTTGAAGTTTGCAGGTAGAGGATCTCGCTCCTGAAGCTCCTCTTCGGCTTTGTCGTCCGGAACATTGTCATCAGGGGCCTTCCAAAGTCAACAACTCCACAGTGTCCAACTCAAGCTATACATCTTTTGCTTTCTTTTACATGTCTTTATTGCCGTCCATCCAAATTGTAGACCGCTGGAACCCCTTCATTACTTCCCATGGTTGCCTCTGTTTGAAGTGTCTTGGTGCAGTTCAGAAAACCACAGTGTCAGCCGGTCACCGGAACCGCTCAACCCTCCATGCCGAGCCTCCGTTGTTCCTGGCGCTTCAGCAACCTTCACCACTTCGTCGCTACAACCATTTCTAAGAAGTGAACAAAACACATCTCCACTGGCTGTAGGTGCTCTGTTGTCCAGGGGAAACCCTTTGCGCACCTGTGCACCGGCTACAGGAGCAGCTTCTGTAGCCTTGAAAAAATGAAGATTCGGGCAGTCAATTGCTATCCATTTCTCAGGCTCAAGCAGTGGCCTTTATGCTGATACTGATGCGACCTGCAACGGAAAGTCCCTCAAGGGTTAGGTCTTTGGAGGTTTCCAACGTATCCTGCTGCCGTACAAGAAAAGAGCACGTTTGCATTTACATCATCTTACATCATTTTACATAATTTTACATAATTTTACATCATTTTACATCATTTTACATCTGTAGCTGCTTCTCATTTCGTCGTCCTTGCTGCAGCATACTCGCACGCTAGTGAATATACCTTTCCCAAGTTACTTTCATTCCTCTTTTCAAGACAATTGGGAATGAACAAAAGTCAGTTCAGTTCCAATGGCCAAGAAATTGACAAGAAGAGAATGAAACTAATTCTGTTCCACCTGCAGCAGGGGCATCGTCTGTTTCGTCCTGTAACCCGCGTGTTCACGCGACTGCCGCACAAACGTGTTCACGATGATTCAATCAACACAGCTTATCAGTGATAGCGTTGACACAAATGCAAGTTTTTGTTGCATATGGCGTATGTGTTGATGTCAACTGGAACTTACACGCGGAACGGGTCTACATCGACTGCAGTACCAACTGACTTGTATCTCCTGAGGTAACTGTTCTTGCACCAGCTTCTCTCCGTTCCTCCTCACAGTCGAGCTTCGCACTATCACTATGCTTTTGGTTGCAAACGGAAATAGAGTTTCCATTCCTTCACCACAATTCTTCAAGTCATTTCAATTAAACCATAATTTTTGCAGTCCTCTTGCTTGGCAGGGACCTAGGCAGTGCCACAACAATGCACCATCAGAGCCAGGCTTCACCCGGTCCACACCTCACAGTTGCCGCAGCTTCTGCCTGGCAAAGTCCCAGCCAAGTCAAGGAGATCGACTGCAGAAAGCAACACTTCCAGTTGAGGCTACCCTCTGGTAATTTAACATAGCTATTGAACATGACCATTTATAGTGGATTTTCCCATTAAAAATGGTGATTTTCCATAGTTATGTTAAATTACCAGAGGCCACACTGATCACCCTGGCAGCATTGAAATCTCCAACCTCCTTTTTCCTCTTCTTTCGGACGGTCTTCTCTGCAAGCTTTGTAGGCTCCTCAGCTGGAATGAACAACTCCTGGCCATAGCCTCCTCACCTGAAACCCCATTTCGTGACTGGGTCGAGAGCAGAGTTCTTTTTGCTTTCAGCCACCTGTCATGAGGGTGTCGCGCGTCCCCAAATGTCAAGATGTCTCTGTGGTGCAACTGCCAAGGTTTGCAGAAGGACATGGAAACGAAGCGAAATTCAAGTGAAATTCAAGTGAAATTGACTAGGTCGACTAGGTTGTAGGTAAAATGATGAGTTCTGATTCACAAGAGCTCAGTGATCAAAATGGAGCACCTTCTGAAGAGGTTGTTCCGGAGGCAATTGCTCCTGGATATCCCGGTGATATTATCTCACGCAGGTCCAAACATCAAAATCATCACACCTGCTGCACTGTCGCTGACCCAATATGGATTTATCCAGAAATTGGTTATACGGTTATACCATGTTATGCCATGTTATACCATGGTATACTGAATTTATGGTCATTTCGATTTTGATGATTCTGATATATTCTGATAAACCATGAGAAATTCCATGGGGCACCATTTTTTTGGACCAATCTCCCACGACCGTGCCTCAGAAATCGCTGCTGATCCTGGGGTAAAGGGATCAAAGCCCCACCTGTCGCCATCATCCCAGGCCAAGATCCGGTTCCAAGAATCATTCGATCCCCTTGGGACTTTCCATGGGAAATTTCTGGATATCCTTTGGGTTTTGAGAAAACAAAGGGGGGGTTCTAAATCTTCTAAGACATCGAAACAGGATGATTCCAATAGTTTCAACTGCACCAAACCATCCACGGATACCTGGAATGTCCATCCCATGAGTGCCGAACTCCAGTACCCGCCATCGCTGGATGCCCTTCGGACCATGGTGGAGCACCTTCGGGGTGAGCAACCATTCTATGGACATCCAAGGGGGACACAATATGGACATAGGACATATATGGATTGTTAGATATCGTCGGGTATAGCCGGTATATGGGATTATCATGGATTATCCAGAAATAGAAGAAATCCCCCCAGTACATGGCAATGGTAATGGCAAAATGATGATAAACAACTGGGTTTGTGGGGGCCCTCTTTTGGACAAGCCCGCATCACCGGTGACAACTGGTTTCCATGGCCTCTCCACCAATCTTTGAAGGAAGCTCGATTTTGCCTCAACAGAAGGTGCAGCACTTTGCAATCTTCGCATATCAACACCTCACTATGCCACTATGCCCTTGTGGAAACATGAATGAGTGAAATGCCATACGAATATAAAAGTGTCGTCTCGCACATTTTTCGCACAGTGCTGCCATGGTTTCGCTGAGCATTCTCGCTGTCAAGAAGGGTGCGGGTTGGATCGGAAGATATCGGAAGATGGGTCGGTTTGGATCGGCTGGAATCTGCATGGATCGGATGATCGGGACGGTATAGATGGCAACCTTGCGGACCGTCCCGACCATCACATCCATCACCATCCCGACCGTCCCTAAAGAAACCCGAAAGAGACGGTAAAAGAGACCCATCCCGACCATCCCGACCATCCTGACCATTTATCCACGATCTTGATCGAGGATGGTCTTCGACACATTTTAACCTTTGGATGTTGATTCCGGACGCTGCTCTGTGACAGTGATTCGACTCGATAGATTCTGACCCGGAATTTACTCCGTCAAGAACAGGTCCACGCATGCCACGCAATACTTTTTGATAATCACCATGCATAACTGCATAGCACAATAATGTCATCTCAGCAATCAAAGAACTACCAAAGAAGGTGTTTGTGTGGGCGACCATCTAGATCATCCAGCTACCAAATCTTGCTCAAACAGATTTGAAGAACCAACAGAGTTCGCATTGAAACGATAAACTCAACTGTCTCATAGAATCTCATAGGTTGAATTTGATGCCAACCTGCAAAACCCTGCAGTGCAGTCCCGAATTGAAGCCAATTCCCACCTCCAATGCCACTTTCCACATCCAGGAAAGTCCTACCAGCTTCTGCTTGCCCACGCGGCACCTTCAGAGCATTCGCTGAGAAGACTTCAGTGATACTACAGCAGCTACAAGCAGATCCAACCAGGCCTCATGTTCAACTAGGAAATGGCCAGGCGTTACCAGAATTCCACTGACGACCTGACCAAGCCCAGTGTCTGGGATGCTTATCAAAATCCTGGTGCCACGCTCAAATCAAAATAACAGGTACAGTAGTTGTGGACCTCTGGATGTGGATGTTCATCCCAAAAATATGGTAGGTATTGCCCCATCCCCATGTTTGACTTATAGCCTTGCGACCATCACAGCGACAACAACTGTACAGCAAGCCTCGTAGTGGCTATCGAGTTCCGGTGCAATACACTCTGATCCAAACATCTTCTCCAGTTGGCCTCAGGAACATGCAGTGAGCTCAACGTGATGGGTACTTTGCTCTGTGGATGAATGATTTCGTACATTTTCGTACCATACCAACAGAGAAGTAAAATCAGCTTTCATGCTTTCGACGAGCCGCCCAAGGAGGAACAACAATATCTGTCGATGATGCCTGCAGTTCACTTGGCGGCAGTCATATGTTCCAGGGGAAGAAAAAAAACATGAATTGCTCGGCCTGCATTGCTGAGACCAATGATTCGAGCGAAGCGGTCCCCAGCAATGAGCCAATACCTATAGGATGAAAATGGATGAAAGGCATGGTGTAGTTTGCAAAGCTTCTGCTATCACATTGAAGCTCCCACCCTTGTCGGCAAAGACTTCGATTTGGTTCACCAATGAGTTCCAAGACCACCGCCTCGGCCACAGGGTCGGAAAAGGTCCCAAAAGAGCCCGCAAGTATCTTATCTAGCTATATCTAGCTATATCATGCTATATCTAGCTCATAGCTGTCATAGCGCATGTTTTGTCCTGTTTTGGTGCACTTGGTAGAGCAAGAGCCTTTGCACAACATCCCATGAGGTGTAAACCCGTGTCCCCGAGTCGGGCAACCGTCTCCTGGCCAACTGCAAGTGCATGGCTTCCATGGCTTCCATGGCTTCCATGGCTTCCATGGCTTCCATGGCTTCCATGGCTTCCA